>Ga0207136_1054_pt1 | contig 26728 bp, 14 predicted proteins | sample Alteio_BWMinHeat_8_FD_153552 | JGI IMG/M metagenome (GOLD analysis project Ga0207136, IMG submission 153552) | Enriched cells from forest soil in Barre Woods Harvard Forest LTER site, Petersham, Massachusetts, United States -... | ecosystem: Environmental > Terrestrial > Soil > Temperate forest >...
GATCTACTTCTAACCACACCCCGGGAGTAGGCAACTTACCCCGCTCGCACACCACACCCAGCGAGCGGGGTCTTGGTTTTTTTGTGCTGCAAACAGGATGGACGGGGGAGCGCTTAGAGCATTCCGCCTAACTGCCGGATGCACTCTCGAATTTCCCACTCGTTCACCTTCGCAGGTACACGTGAGCAGAGAGTGTGAGACAGGGGTGAGGGGACTAGACTCTGCGTTAAAGCAAGCTTCACCGCGCATAACCGCGTCTGCCTCAAGCAACTTGTCAGCGCATTCGGTTTTGGGAACGAAACCTTGTGCTAGCCACTCGTAAGGCGTGGATCAGAGCCTTTCCATCGCGCATTGAAAGCATCAGTATCGGCACCTTTGGTATAAGCCGATGAATCTCACCGGTCGTCGCCAAGCCCATCAGAATCGGCATTGAATGATCGAGAATAACCAGGTCAGGGTGCAACTGAGTTGCCTTAAGTACGGCCCTCGGCCATCCCCACGCGCACGCTAACTCTTCTCCGCTGCAGCTCCCGATAGAACCTCACTGCTTCTCCCTCACTGTCCTTTAGGGCCTTCGGCCCGCGAAACCTTATGAAAATTAATCAGAGTTAAGATGGCAACGGCTCGGAGCGGCGAGGTCGAAACCACAGTGGAGGAGTCGAGGCTGTATCGCTGTCTGATCCGGAGCGTGCGTGATTGAGCGAATAATTGGGCGTCGTTGTCTTCCCCCGAGGGAGCGGCGATAGCCCGTGAGCCTGGTTAAGGTAATTGCAGCACGCTCTCCGCTCCCGCCAGGAGGAGCTTATGTCTTACCGGATAGCGGGAATCGATGTTCACAAGAAGATGCTGGCAGTGGTCGTGTCCGACGTCGAAATCGAACAGGAATACCAGTTTGAGCGGCGGCTGTTTGGCAGCAGCCCCGAACAACTGCGATCACTGGCGGCATGGCTGCTCGGGCAAGAGGCCGAGGAAGTAGTCATGGAATCGACAGCGCAGTATTGGAAACCCGTCTGGGAAGCGCTGGAACGGTTCTGGAAACCGCTACGCCAGAAGCGGGAAGGCGCACGCCCGACATCGGGAAGGCTGCATCTGGCACAGGCGCAGTCGAACCGCGGGCCGCGGGGGCGTAAGAAGGATTTCCCCGATGCCGAACGGCTGGTCAAACGGCTGGTGGCCCGGGAGCTGACTTTGAGTTTTGTGCCCGATGCAGAGCAGCGTCTATGGCGCACGGTGACGCGCAGAAAGTATCAGTTGACGCGCGACCATGTGCGGCTGCAGAACCAATTGGAGTCTCTGCTGGAGGAGACCCATATTAAGTTGTCCAGCCTGGTCTCGGATCTTTTAGGCGTCAGTGCACGCCGCATGCTGAAGGCGCTGGCTGACGGGGAAACCAACCCGACGGCTCTGGCCGCTTTGGCCGATCGAAAGTTGCGCGCCACACCGGAACAATTGTGTGATGCGCTCGGTGCGTGCACGGACCTCAAGCCCGTGTACCGACGGCTCCTGAAGATGGTGCTGGAGCAGTTGCAATTCCTCGAGCAGCAGATCGGCCAACTGGACCAGGAGATGGCGAGTCTGCTCAGTCAGCACCAGCACGCGGTACAGCGGTTAGCAGAGGTGCCAGGTCTGGGAGTGGATTCGGCACAACAGATCATTGCCGAAGTGGGTGCCACAGCAGCGACCTTTCCTTCCGAGAAGCAACTCTCCTCGTGGGTTGGTGCCTGCCCCGGAGACGACGAGAGTGCAGGAGTGAACTATAGCCACCGGTCTCCCAAGGGCAACCGCCCCATGCGACGCATTCTCAACCAGGCTGCCAACGCGGCAGTGAAAACTAAAGGAAGTATCTTCGAGATGGTCTATCGCCGTCTGGTATCGCGCCTCGGACACAATCAAACTATCGGGGCGATTGCCCATCGGCTTTGTCGGTTGATCTGGAAGATTCTGCACCAGGAAGTCCGTTACGAGGAACGAGGCCCCGCAGTATGCAAGAGGTCGATACAAAACCGCACAACGAAGATGATCCGGCAACTCCGAAGTCTCGGTTACCGGGTCGAACTAGTGACTTCTCGAACGGCCAGTCCAGCATGATTTTCGAGCCTGGTTCAACCGCCGTTCGCCGCACTCAGCTGTTCCCTGATCTAAAAAGCGATTTGCTGAAAACTCGAGTGATAATCCACGCCTATAATAAGCATGTTCGCTCCTTCCTCCCAGTCTACTCGGGTCGAGGGAGCAGACATTGTTTTGGAATCAAGTGAATCGCTGGCCTCACCACAGTTCCGGGTCATGGAAGCCAGTCCCTCACGTCCGTTTGCTTTGTGTCGAAGCTTGCGGTGAGTCCCCTGTCGAAGCTGCATATGATCGTGGGGGATGGTTGGTCAATCCGGGATCACATTCGTCTACGCGTTTGCGATGGAACGGGATCACGCTGATGTCGATGCCGGATCGGCTGTATTGACTCAGTCGTGCAGGACGACACTGAGAAGCGAATGATCGATGTAAATCTCGCGGTTGTTATTATATTGAATGAAGCCCAGTTTCCTGAATTTGTTCATAAAAAAGTTTACCCGTGACCGAGTCGTGCCAATCATCTCCGCCAGCGTCTCTTGGGATACTTTGGGAAGTATCGCTTCAGGCTTGCCCGGGGCGCCATAACGCGCCAGCAGCAGCAGAGTACGTGCAAGGCGCTTCTCGCTGGAGTTGAAGAGTTGGTCGATCAGGTCCTCTTCGACACGGAGATTACGCGCCAACATAAAAGCGATGAAGCGGTCGGAGAACTCGTGTTCGTCGTGGAGCGCACGAATCATTTTGTCTTTCTCAATAACCAGCACAGTGGCCGATGTAATTGTCGTCGCCGTGGCCATGCAAATACCCTGACCAGCTAGGCAGCCTTCCCCAAAAAAGTCTCCAGGTCCCAGGATCGCTACCACCGCTTCTTTGCCGGTCTCATTGACAACAGTGAGCTTCACACTGCCTTCTTGAATGTAAATGACAGTCTTTGCCGAATCGCCTTGCGCGAAAATCGTTTCTTTTGCTTTAAACCCGACCACCGTTCTTCCCAAGCCTGCGGAGTCCAGAAACGATTTCAGATCAAAGGCAGGGATTCGCGAGTACGCTTTTTGGGGAGAACGCGGGAACTGAGTAGAAACACGACGGGCTGCAGAAGACACCATGCACCAGAATACCATATAGCGAGGTTTCCGAGAGTGTTCAATATTGCACACTCCGCGCCAAGCGCTAAGCCTCGTCAAACTTCAGCTTAATTCCAATAAAGCCTAATGATTCAAGCAATTACTGACGAATCCTAGCCCCGGAGTGCCTTGCGCAGCGATTGGCGCACTTCCAGCCCGCCATCGTAATCAATGTATCCCTTCCTGCGGAACCGATTCATGAACAGATTCACGCGCGAGCGCGTGGTCCCGACCATCTCCGCCAGAACCTGGTGACTTAGCACGGGGATTTCAGCAACCGCGCGGCCGTTCTTATCCAAGTGCGCCAGCCGCAGCAGCACACGTGCCAGCCGTTGTTCCGCGGAAGAAGTCAGCAGATTCGCCACGTGGTCGCTGTAGTTTTTGACGCTTGACAGCAGATAGGCCACCAGGGCGTTTGATGTTTTATTTTTTTTTCGCAGCATCTGAAGCATTTTTGCTTTCTGGATGGTACGAATGGAGCTGGCCGTCAACGCGACGGCCGTGGACATTCGAAGCGGATAGCCTGCAAGGCAAAGCTCGCCAAAAAAATCATGCACGCCCAGGATGGCGGTAACTGCCGAGGCTTGATGTTTCGTTCGCGTGCTGAGCCGCACGCCGCCTTCTTGAATATAGAAAAGCGTGTAAGCAGGCGTACCTTGTTTGTAGATATTCTGTTTGTTCCGATAGTGCGAAATCTTGCCGCCCAGGCTCGCCCCGGAAGCAAATCCGGCAAGGGAAGCCGTCATCTTCTTCAAGCTTTTCATGGTTGCTTGACTCCTGAAAACACACACTGGTGCGAGCTTAACAAGCTCTCCCTAAATGGACTGTGCAACAGTGAACAGTGGTGTGCAAGAGGAGGCAACTTGGAGCCGGCATTCCAAATCTTTCACTCAGAATGCCGCCGCTATCTTAATTTGACGTTGGCGCAACGGATCGCCTGCCTCACCTTCATTTCGGTCTCCCTTGTCGGTCTTAAGGTTGAACTGTGCAAAATTGAACAGACGGAGTTTTTCGGTGCCTATACCTTTACTGCATAAACGGCGAGAGAGAATGGCAGGAACCGGAAAGCAGGGCTGGGCCGAGTTCTTCTCATTTCCTCGCCGTTCCAAGAATTCGGTTTGAGAAACCACTCGAACCAAAAAACATTTGGTTTAGCGTTTTGAATCAGCACGAGTTCAGTTAGAAATACGGCGTGCGAACTATTCTGGGTGCGCGCCGTGTACGTTTGTCGAGCGTCATTGCAGTTCGTCTCCCTAGGCCGTTTTTGCAGAATCAATGATTTGCGCGCCTTCAACGTTCCCAGTAGTTCGTCCTCTCTCCGCTACTCTCACATCTTTTTTACGGATGGTTGCGAACATCTATTCCTGAACGCTTAAGAAGCTTGCCGGCCTTCAGGTGGAGACAGGCGCCCACATCTACAAAGACAACGGCCGGCTCCGCCGTCATGACTGTAACGATGCTCAAGCCGTAGTAATATGGGCGCAATTCCGGACCTGAATCTAGCTGTCGAGGATCGAAACCGTAGTTGATTCCGCAAGGGCAAGTGACAGGACGAACGCGGCCCTGCCGCCTTCCCGGTCTGTGGACCACAGGAGCGCGTCATGAAAAACTTCCTCTTCGGCATTCTGACGATGATTCTCATTCTCGCCGTAGGCGTGCTTTTCGCGCTGCTAGGCTTTGTCAATATGCGCGCGGACAATCCGCCATCCCATCTTGAGGCCGCCATCGCCGGCCACGCCATGGACGCCAGCGTCAGGCGTGCCGCCACCAAACTAACCAATCCCGTCACCGCCGACGAAGCTAACTTGCTCGCCGGGGCTCGTCTTTATCGCGAGCACTGCGCGTTGTGCCACGGCGATCCCGCCCATCCCAAGGCCCCGCTAAGTGATTCGCTCAATCCCCCTGCTCCGCAGTTTATGGATGACAAGGCGGACATGGCCGAAAATCAAAATTTTTTTATACTACAGCACGGGATTCGGTGGACCGCCATGCCCGGCTGGAAAAATGTGCTGAACGAACAGCAGCTTTGGCAACTGGTGACTTTTCTCTCGCACATGGGCGATCTTCCGCCTGCCGTCAAACAGGTCTTCAGTGAATCGTCCCCGCAAACTCAACCTGCCACTGGCTCGCACTGAACTCTAGATGTTGGAAGCGGACAGCCGGGATTGGCTGTCCCACTCGCGACCCATTCGACCGCGATCAGGATGATGGATCATCACAGAGTGTTGAAGTCTATCGTCAGGATGGTGATGTCGTCCTGTTGGCCCTGGCCGCGCGGTTGCTGGGACCAACTCGACAGTTCGTCGAGCAATCCGTCAGCGAACTTATCCACGGGCAGGCTAGGATTGTTTTCGATGAAGCGCATGAATCGTGCCGTGCCAAATTCCACTTCCGATGGGTTCTTTGTTTCCGGAATTCCGTCCGTATAAAGCACACTCCGATCGCCGACCTCGACAGGCAAGGTTAAGGAAGCGTAGGTGGCTTCAGGGAATTGGCCGAGAAATAAACCGTTTTCCAGCACTTCGCTGACTTTGCCGCTGGATTTGCTCCTGAACAGAAGAGGAGGATGTCCGGCGCCGGCGTAGGTCATCACATTCTTTTCCATGTCGACGAACACATACGCTGCCGTTACGAAATTTTGTTCGAACTTTCCGCACAGCGCCTGATTCAAGCCTGACAGCACTCGTGCAGGGTCTGAAGCGTGGGCGGCTTGGGCCGTCAGGGCAACCTGCAGCATTGAGGCGATTAATGCGGATGGGAGGCCATGTCCGGATACGTCGGCGACAAGAATCCCCACATGCTTGTCGTCTACGATAATGAAGTCGTAAAAGTCACCAGCCACGGAAGTCATGGGTATGTAGCTGGCCACGATATTGAGACCCGCAATCTTCGGAGTGCTGCGCGGCAGGATAGACAATTGAATCTGCCGCGCCATTTCCAGCTCAATATTTATTGCCAATAGTTGTTTCGCAATTTGTTCATGGGCTGCCCGGAGCATGAGGTGGGTCCGCACGCGCGCTTTTACAACTGCTTCGGAGAACGGCTTATGAATATAGTCCACGGCCCCTACTTCGAATCCTTTTGTCTCGTCCTCGGTCCCAGTCTGCCCAGTAAGGAAAATTACGGGGATATTTTGCGTTTCCGGATTCGCTTTTAAACGGCGGCAGACTTCGTAGCCGTCCATGACGGGCATCATGACGTCGAGCAAAATCAAGTCTGGCTTATCCTCGCCCGAGGCAATGGCCAAAGCCTTCTCGCCGTTGGTGGCAACCTTGGTCTTGAAAGAGTCTCTTAATGCTCCGGAAATTACGCCGATATTGATGGGCGTGTCATCCACAATCAAGATGGACTTTTGTGTCGATGATTCGAGCATATCTTCACTCCAGTGTGAGAGAGAGACGATCGGCAATATCTGAAAGAGAAATTAGTGCAGCCTCGAAATTAAAATTGCCAACTAATCCGGTGAGAGTGTTGATCTCTGCTTCGGTCAAGACCTTCGACAAGCTAGGCCGAGCTTCGAGTATGTAATCGGCTGCGTCGCCGTCGTCATTCTTCAGCAATATCTTCAGGCGCGTCAGCGGTTCGACCACGGTGGCAAGATCTGTCGGAGCCGCAGCTGCGGCTCCGAATTGTTCGGCGGGCAGAGCCGAGTTAATTGCTCTGGCTACAGCTTCATAGGAAATTGCAAGCGAATGGAGCGCCTCGTCGAAGCCCTGTCCGGTCGTGACCGCTGTTTCCGCCTTCGCGGCAAACTCTGCCAGTGCGCCTGCGCCAAGATTGGCTGCCGCGCCTTTCAACGAATGAGCGGCTCGCGCGGCCGTTGAAGTATCGCCCGCGGCTAGAGAAGCGCGAATTTCCTCCACCGCTCCCGCAGAGGACTCTGCGAATCTGCGCAACAGTGACTCGTAGCGTTTGCGATTCCCGCCCGTCCGCCGAAGCGCCGACTTTGTGTCGACCCCAGGGATTTCCAGCGGATCGGAATCAGAAGCTGTGAGTGGCGCGGGCTGGCTCGATATCGCAGGGGCAGCCTCCTGCGAAAGACTTTCCGCATTGCGCGGCCTAATCCAGCGGAGCAGGGCAGCGAACAATGCATCAGGATCAATAGGCTTGGCGACATGGTCGTTCATGCCAGCATCGACGCACTGTTCGATGTCGTGCGCCATCACGTTGGCAGTCATCGCAATAATCGGTAGGCTGCGAAGGTTCGCGTTCGACCGGATCGCGCGTGTCGCCGCGATTCCATCCATCACAGGCATCTGCATGTCCATGAGGACAAGGTCGTATTTGTCCGTAGCGGTCATCTCGACGGCAACTTGTCCGTTCTCAGCCACGTCGATGGAAAGATTGGCATCCGAGAGTAGCCCCAACGCAACCTCTCGATTGAGTTCATTGTCTTCTACAAGCAACACTCGCGCGCCGCGCAGCCGGGAAAGTTCAGGAGTGGGGCCGGCATGGGCATCCTGAACTTTCTCCTGATCGGCACCGAGGACTGCGATGGCGGAGTCGAACAACATGGATGGGGTAACCGGCTTGATCAAAACGTTGGCGAAGGCGTTCTCCTCGGCTTGCTTGAGGACCTCCTCGCGGCCATAGGCAGTCACCATAACCAAATGCGGCCGGACGGCGAGATTGGGTAGAGCACTGATACGCTTGCCGGTCTCTATTCCATCCAGCCCAGGCATCTGCCAGTCAACAAAAGCTATTTCATAGGGCTCGCCGATTTCGGCTGCCTGCCGCACCATCTCGATGCCTTCCAAGCCCGAGGGAGCCTCGTGCACAACAAATGTCAGGCTGGTGAGCATGCTCGAAAGTACAGCGCGAGCCTGCGGATTATCGTCGATGATCAGGACGCGACGGCCCCGCAGTTCGGGCCTGGAGGTTCGGCGCGCTGACAAGGTACCTTTGCCGAGGCGTGCGGTAAACCAAAACGTGCTGCCCTTGCCGACTTCGCTGGTGACGCCAACATCGCCGCCCATCAACTGCGCCAATCGCTTCGAAATGGCCAGCCCCAGCCCGGTACCACCGTGCTGACGAGTCGTCGAAGCATCGGCCTGTTCAAATGCTTGAAACAGACGTCCCATTTGTTCTTGGGTAAGGCCTATGCCGGTGTCGCTGACCGAAAAGCAAACCAATTGGCCCTCTTCATATTTCTCCTGCACTCGCGCCCTTACGACTATCTCGCCAGTCTCGGTAAATTTAACGGCGTTGTTGCAGAAGTTGATCAAAATTTGTCCCAATCGAAGTGAATCGCCTCTAAGTTGCGTGGAGACTGAAGGTTCGATATCGAAGATGAGTTCCAGGCCTTTGGCCGAGGCTTTCTCAGAGATCAGGTTGCTGACGTTCTCCAGGACCTTTTCCAGGTCGAAGTCGATATTTTCGACGGATAGCTTGCCCGCTTCGATCTTCGAGAAATCCAGAATGTCATTGATGATCCCGAGCAAGTGCTGGCCTGACATTTGAATCTTCCGGACGTAATCTCTTTGTCTGGGATTGAGTTCTGTCCGCAACGTCAAATGCGACATGCCGATAATGGCATTCATAGGCGTACGGATTTCGTGGCTCATATTGGCAAGGAAATCCGCTTTGATTTTCGTCGCTTCCTCGGCCACATCCTTGGCACGCCGTAGTTCAACCTCAGACGCTTCGAGCGCCTGGTTAATGCTCTCCAATTCCTCTTTGCGTGCGGTGATCTGTTGTTCCGAGGCGGCCAGCGCTTCTGCCTGAGCGCGGGTCTTCTTCAGAAGCTCTCGGGTCTCAATGTTGCCGGACAAGATTTCAGCGCTCAGCCCGATCGATGGCAGAATCGCCTCGAGCAAAGCTTGCTGACGATCGGCCAGGGGTGAAACCGGTGCCAGTTCCAGAACCGCAGTGACTGCGTCCTGGTTGATCACTGGAAGGAATAGCAAGCTTCCGGGCTTCACCGTGGCCATCCCGACGGCAATTTGAACGTGCTCGCTGGCTGTGACGGTCAGCGCGCGTCGTTCCACCGCAGCTTGGCCTACAAGCCCTTCGCCGAGAGCGAATTCTCGAGGGCCTGCGGAATCTTTGATCGCAAAAGCACCGGCCCGTGTGAAATGTGTGTTGCTTTTGTCGGCCAGATAGAGGCCTCCATAGACCAGCGGAATACATTCTGAGATGCGCGACAACAAGGCTTGCGCGAAATGTTCGAATTCTTCGGCCGCCTGCAACCTCGTCAGCGTTGCGGCCACCTCACTTTTCACCCAGCCCTGAATCTCGCGTTCGCGCGCCGCGCCTTGAAGGATTCGCAGAGCGCGACTGATCTCGCCAATTTCGTTTCTGCGATCGAGAAACAGGATTGGTTGGTTTAGTTTTCCGTCGGCGAGGTCCCGGATGCTGCCCTGCAGAGACGACAATTCCGCCACCACTTGCGTTTGCACGATATAGAAAGCGGCGGCCAAAGATGCTATGAGACCAAAGCCAATTACCAACCAGGTGATGAAGATCGCGTGATACGTGTTGCTGGTCAGTTCGTCCGACCGCCGGTCAATGTCCTTTTGCAACTCCTCTACGATCTCGATAGCGGCCTGTCGCGCCTGCTGCAATTCCTGGCTCACCCCTCCATGCAGCAGGCTGAGGGCTTTCTCATTGTTGCCGGCCAAGGCCGCCGCGCGCACAGGGCGTGCGTCAGCTACCGTTTTATCGAAGAGTGCTGCCGCAGCTTTGATTCTATCAGCGTGCTCGGGGCTCTCCCGGAGCGCTGCCGAACTCACCGCCTGGTAATCGGAGCGAGTTTTTTCCAGTTCTCCGTCGATTATTTGTTTGCGATCGGGGTCCGTCTCTGCGACAAGCTGGTACAGAAACAAACCATATCGATTCGTGTGGCTTCGCGCCTCAGTAAGGCTTCGTAGTCCTTTGACTTCCGTGTCTATTAAATTGCTGTACCAGGCGTCTATGGTCTTGCTCTCGAAAGATGAATAGACCCCCGCTACGACCACCATCAGCGCCAATGGAGCCATGGCGATTAGTAGTTTTCGGCGGAGTTTGAGATTTGCGAAGAAGTTGATCATTGATACGCGGCAATGGAGGTTAACAGTTAGCGCCGGACAAGTGAATCAATACTCTTTTTCCGCGATGGACTATTCGCGCCGGCTGAGGCAGAAGAGTTTTCCTTTACCCAGCCAATAGCACTTCGCCACCGGGTGCCCGCCCCGGGAGTTATCCAAACCCTTTGGTCACTGAGAAGGGCGAATTGCGCGGTCCAACCTGACTTTGGGCGTTGGACCCGTCGCCGGGTACTGTCAAAAATGACAGGTAGGATGTCGAAAGTTTACCGTCGGCCCGGCCTCTATGAAGCCGAGCATTGCTAGGGACTCGGATTGAGCAAGGCTTCCAAACTGGTTCGGGTCCCCTCTGTTCATTTTGACAATATCCTTCGATTTTCGATTGCTCAAGAATGTAGGCTCTGAGTGAGATCGGCTTCCGATTGTCACTAAGGAGAAAGAACTGTATGTCGCAAACCAACAAAACCAACAATAGGAATTACAAGTGGACACTCGCAGGTTTAATCGTATCCGGATTACTCTTCGTGGCCGCTTTTCCGGCCCACTCTGCAAGAGGCGTTAAGAACGAAACCATCGAAGCAACCGCGATGGGCACGGGCACCCAAATGGGCCAAATGATCAGCATTTCCATGGAAATCTACGACTACTCGACGCCGGCTGACAAGCAGATCCTTGTCGAGGCATTTTCCAAAGGGCAGAACCAGGGTCTCGTGAACGCTCTCACCAAAATACACGCCGTTGGTCACATTTCCATTACCGGCACACTGGGCTATGACCTGGCATATATTGGAATGACGCCAACACCGACTGGTCGCAAAATCCGTTTTGTTACCAACCGTCTCCTGACATTCGGAGAGATCTGGGCAGACTCCCAGTCGACGGCCTTCAATCTTACTGGCGGGGAGTTCGATGTGGACGACACCAACAAGAAAAATAGCACGGGCGTATTGTATCCAGCGTGCCAACTAGCGATCGACAAGGAAGGCCAGCTTCAAATCCAACTTAACCAAAATGCCTGGAAACTGGTAGATGTACTCGATTGGAAAGGCACGCCAGGCGTCAACTAAGCGCTCTCAGCACCTCCGTGCGTCGGATAGACGATGGGAAATGCCTTATAGCATTTTCTCTCGGGGCGAACAGGGCCTTCAAGAAACAGAACTCAGACATAGAGAGAGAGGTGTCGCATGAAGGGCAATCCGCTGCTGGCGATTGGAAGTAGTTTGCTTCTGGGGTTGATTGGAGTCTTGCTGATGGATAGCACCATCACCGCGAACGATAAGAAAACCAAGCCGTCGGTGTGCGCAAATCCACATCCCGAACAGCTCTGTACGGCGGCAAATACCTGTGGGTCGAGCAGCTCTCCCTGCGTTTTGGAGGTTAAGCGCACGGGCGGCGGGTACGACTCGTCCGTGACCCCCAACATTCCGGGCTTCCCCAAAGAGCCTGGGCCGATTTGCATCGCGCCGGGCACCAGTGTGACGTGGAAAGGAGAGGGGAAGAACACCGGCATTATGGTCGACTTTGGCAGCTCTTCTCCCTTCGATCCCGGGGGAACGATTATGGGCGGCTCAGATCGACCCGTCACCGTCCAGACGAAAAATCCCGGTTGCTACAAATACACGGTCGGCGCCTGCAATCCCGGCTCAATCTACGGCATGTGCGGAGATTCGGACTTCGATCTGATTGTGACTGGCAGCGGGAAGTAGACGTTGTCTAGCAACAGGAGCCATTTGTCGCGGTCGAGCCTGTTAGTTAGCGGTCGTTTGTGATTAATGTTTGATGGGTGCGGTAAACAATTCGGGAGGATCTATGGTGGACTGCTTCCAGAAGAGAGGCTCGGCAATTTTGCCTTCCATCCAGCTTTGCAATTGGACCATGGTCGTGGAAACCTGTCCGCCATCCGGAGTATCAAAGAGTACTACCACACCTGCATTCGCAGCCCGAATGCGTCAAATTGTATTCCAAGCCGCTGATGACGGAAAAGGTCGTCGTCGGGTCGGGAAATGCGCTGCAGAATGTCGTCCTTTATATATCCGCGGGCGAAACAGAGGTCTCCGGCGCCAGCGGCGCCTGTAAATTTTGACCAGCAGAATTGCCGTTACGCCACGCATGTGCTTGCATTCCGCACGGGGCAAGACGTGAATATCTCCAACAGCGATCCTTTTTCCCACAACATTCACCCGATACCGAAAACCAACCGCGAGTGGAACAGGATTCAGCCTGCCGGCACACCGCCCTTCTCTTATTCTTATGACAAGGAAGAGTTTATCCCTGTAAAGTGCAATATTCACGCGTGGATGCAGGCCTACTTTGTCGTTCTGAAAACCGGGCACTTTGCGGTTACTGGACAGGACGGAGAATTCAGGCTGCCAGAGCTTCGACCGGGCAAATACACGGTGACCGCCTGGCATGAAACCTACGGGACGCAGAGTCAGGACATTAGCATCACCGGTGGCGAATCTCGAGCGATCAACTTCGTTTTCAAGGCTGCACGCTAGTATAGAACTGTTGTCGCTAGCTCCCGATGTTGGTCCCGCTGCACAATTCGGGGCACCAAACGCGTTCGTGACAGAAATCCCTTTTCGATGTGGCGAGAGGCTCCTAATCCCTGTTCGCCGCTCGGTTCTTCGAACCCCCAGCACATCCATGAGATCCGGATCGAGGAAGAATTACGAGGTGAGTGTGAAATTAATCGTGAGCTTTGTTTGTTTTGTAGTTTGCTTGTCCGCCGCGGCGCAGCAAGATCCCAGGAAATCCGCGACGGGCAGGCGTTGTCGGCCGCGATGCACGAGCGTTACAAGGACTCGTGGTACGACTCGGTCGTCTTCAAGGAAAAAGCAATAACGCTGAATCCTGACGGCACCAGCAAGACAGAAATTTGGGATGAAGCCCTGCAGCTGCCAGGAAAGCTGCGCATTAACAAGGGACCGTCCAGCGAAGGGAACGGCTTCGTTTTTGTCGATGGCACGTTGACGACGTTTCAAAAGGGAAAGGCCTCGGGGACACGCACCTACGTGCACATGTTGCTGGTGCTTGGGTTTGATGTGTACCGGCAGGACACAAAGACGACGATCGACCAAGTTAAGGGCCAAGGTTTCGATTTGACAAAAATTCATGCCGAGAAGTGGGAAGGGCAGGATGCATACGTGGTTGGCGCGCTAAAAGGGGATTTGAAATCGAAACAGTTCTGGATTGAGAAGAATCGGCTGCTGTTCGTGAGATTGATCGAACCGGATGAACACGATGCGGCGAGAATTCACGACAGCCGGTTTAGGGATTATCGGAAGCTCTCGACCGGTTGGATCTCCCCGCGCGTTGAGTTCTATACCGACGGCAAGAATATTTTCAATGAGGATTATTTCGATATAAAGACAAACGCGAAGTGTGAACCTGCGCTGTTCGAACCGAAAAAGTTCAACGAGACAACTATAGCCAACAACGCAAACCAATAAGTAGTGCGAATCAACGGTAATCGTCTGCGCCGCGCGCCAAGCCGACTAAGTCAAAAGCCCCACTCGTAAAGCAACCGACGGGTGGGGGCACGCCGATTTACTTTCTCTCCTCCGCGTGTTCGGGTCGCTCGCCGAATTCAAGAAACACATGCAAGGCATCAGTTTTTTAACGAGATCGCTTACGACTCTTTGGTGAAACCCTCACGGTTTCTTTATGGGGGTCCCTCTACGTTGGTCTCAGTGCAGTGCGCGCGCGAATCACGCGCGAAAGAGCAGGGGGGACCTCAAATGTCAGCCAAAATATCGACACTTTTACTCGCCGTCTTATTAGCGGCGCAGTGGGTCATCGGGCAAACAATGTTCGGCGGAATCGTTGGCGTTGTAAAAGATCCGAGCCAAGAGGCTATTGGGAGCGCACACGTCACGCTTACGAGCCTGGATGACCGGACGCAGCGTGCCGCGAGCACGGATGGCAACGGAGAGTTTGAATTCATCAATTTAAAAGCGGGGCGGTACGAACTAGTGGTGCACGCGGATGGTTTCGCGGACTATAAGGTCGCTTCGTTGCTACTAGAGGCGCGGCAGAGTCTTCGGCTGGATGTCGCGCTCAAGCTGGCAAGCGCGACGCAAACGGTGGAAGTCACGAGCGAAGGCGGGCCGGTGATCAATACGGAAAACGGCACGATTGGCGACACGAAAGATTTTAAGCAACTGACGAGCCTTCCCGTAAATTATCGAGGGGCTACGACGAGTCCGCTGGCGATGCTGGCTACCGTTCCGGGCGCGCAGCAAGACGCTAATGGCAATGTGTCTGTAGGTGGCGGGCTGCCTTCGCAGGTGCAGTATTCCGTCGACGGTTCCTCTACGGTGAACATTCGCCAGAACGGGGCGCTGGGCAATATGAACCCGTCCTCCGAACTTATCAGCGAATTTAAGGTGACACAGTTCAACAACAACGCCGAGTTCGCGCAAATCGGCGACGTCACGATTTCCACGAAGAGCGGCGGCGATCAATTCCACGGGAGCGCTTTTGAGTATTTGCAGAATGATGCGTTTGACGCGGAGGTGTGGAACTCCGGGGATAAGCCGCACAAGGCTTACAACACATTTGGCGGGAGCCTCGGCGGACCGCTTGCGCTTCCCAAACTTTCCAGGGGCAAAACTTTTTTCTTTGCCGACTTCGAAGCCAATCGCCGGCGATTTACTACCGATCTTTTTCTCTTTGTTCCAACGAACGCCATGCGCCAGGGCAATTTTTCCGCACTTTCGACCCCGCTTATGGATCCTTTTACCGGCAAGCCATACGCTGGAAACATAATCCCAAGCGGCAGCGCGTGCGCTAACTCGCAGGATTGCATCAATCCCGTTGCCACCAGCTTGCTCAACAACTATCTTCCAGCGCCCAATATAAATGTGAGCGCAGCCAATTTTGGTTCGGCAGCCAACTATCTGCAACAGACTCCGACGCCAAGCAATACCAATGGTTTTGATGTTCGGCTCGACCGCACCATCACTTCGAAGCAGTCCATGTTCGTGCGATGGAGCTGGAAAGACATCAGCGCACAATCGCTCACGGATATGGCCTTGAATACGGTGAACAACTACCTGCCGGCTGACCAAGACTCCGAACACAACAACAATCTCATCGTCTCGCACAACTACCTCATCACGAACAATCTGGTGAACGAGGCGCGCTTCGGGATCTCGTTGTGGCAATTCCAGGTGTTTTTCCCGATCGAAGGCACTGCGGCGATCTCGACCCTTGGACTTACCGGGCTGGACCTTAGCGATCATCCCAACGCGGGAGCTTTTCCTATCTTTAATTTCAGCGATGATTCGGGCAATTATTCGCCAATTGGCCGCGACAAAGACGGCACCACCAAATCGCAGACCATACAGTTCGCCGACAATTTGAGCTGGATCAAGGGCCGCCACACCATGAAATTTGGCGTGGACGTGCGCCATGTGCGCTACCAGGACCTGGAAAGTTTCGGTGGCGCCGACGATTTTGGCGCGTTTACGTTTGACCAGGGAATTTTTACGGGAAACGCGTTCGCCAATTTGCTGTTGGGCTTACCGACGAAGACTTATGTTGCGCAGTCCGGCCCTGACGTGCACGCGCATACCATTCAAACCAGCATCTATGCGCAAGATGAATTCCGGTGGAATGACCAGCTCACGGTCACGTTCGGTTTAAGGTGGCAGGCGCTTCCGGCGTTCGTGAGCGATCTGGGGAATCTGACGGCGTTTAACGTTCGGAATGGCGGAGTAATCATTCCCGTGGGGAATCAACCGCGGGCGGGCTTTCTTGCGAGCATTAACGCTTGCAACCCCGCCGATCCAAACAACTCGGATGATCCATGCGGCACGCCGACTGCTACCGACATCGCGCTCGGTTGCGTTCCAGTGCTGGGCGCTAACCCGAGCATGCCTTGTGCCCCCGTCGAATACGCTAACAGAGTTGGCCTCGGGCCAGGTCTCCGTGAGTTCTACTGGAAGAATTTTCAGCCGCGGCTGGGCTTCGCATATCGGCCATTTGGGAACAACAAGACAGTTGTGCGGGGAGGATTTGGCATATTTACGATGACCAACCTCGGCCAGCTTTCCTTCAACACCACGAACATCGACGTGTCCGTCGTTCGTACAACAGCCAATGCTTTCTCCAAAGGGCAGCCAGTGTATCAATTTCCGAGCGCGCGGACGCCGGATGATCCGTCGACAATCGCAGGCACAGGTGATTTCTACCAAAACACGCTGACAAATTACCGCGACCCACAATCGGCGCAGTGGAATCTCACCGTGGAGCGCGAGCTTGTTCCGGCTATAACTCTTCGCGAAAGCTACCTGGGCATGAGTTCCTACCGGATGAGCCAGACGGTCGACTTAAATCAAGTCGAACCGAGCGCGGTTTCTCCGAACCCCAACCCCAAGCCCTATCTCAATTGGGGGCGAATTCTCTCGACCACTAATTCGGGCCACGTGAATTACAACGGATTGCAATCCGAGCTCAATATGCACGCGCGCAGCGGCCTCACATTCCAGGCCAGCCACGTGTGGGCCAAGAGCCTGGGCAACATTGGGGGCGATGACCCCACGACGTTCAATCCGGAGATTATCTACGGTACACCGGTCTCAAATCGGTTCAATCTTTCGGCCAACCGCGGCAACATGGCAGACACGCGCCGCAACCGGTTTCTGCTTTCCGCCGTTTACGATTTGCCCGTGGGCCAGAATCGCAAATTCCTTTCGCACATGAACCGGGCTAGCGAACTCGCGTTCGGCGGATGGTCCATCAGCACTGTCAGCCTATGGGAAACAGGTCCCTACCTCACGCCCATCACGAGTTCGAGCTACGATCCAGGAAATCTGAACCTCTCGTATCGTGGGGCGTTTCAGCGACCTGATTGCATTGGCAATGGCAACGTCGCGAGTGCCGCGACCGGTAGCATGTTCAATCTCGGCGCGTTCAATGCGATTCCGGCGGGACCTGTTGGAAACTGCGGAGTGGGTATTCTGGAGGGGTCCGGCACGAGCACGATTGCGGCAGGACTTTCCAAGACATTTCGTTTGAACGAGCGGATGCGCTTTCGCTTTGAGGGGACTTTTACGAATCTTCTCAACCATCCGAACTTCGCTCCGCCGCCAACAAATGTGACTTCGTCGTCCTTTGGAATCGTCCAGAGCGTGCAGACTGCGGAGAACAGCGGCAACCGCACAGGGCAGCTCGGGCTCAGGTTTGAATTCTAGGGATTATCATCAAGCAAATTTAATCAGGAAAGCGGTGCGGCGAAATAGACGCGAAGAACCAAGCACTTCCTGTTAGCATTTCTCAAACTTCGTATGCGGCTACGTCGGCAGAATGGGGTGTTCGAAAATTCCATCTTCAGGCAAAGTTTCCAGGTGAAGTTCCTTCTCCTACTAAATAATAATAGTACTGAGTATTGACAATAAACTATTGTGGCAAGTAATGGAAATGGACTAGAATCTGCCGCAAGCGGGTTTACTGGTGACTTGGGGAACAGGAAATACACTCATCGGCCCGTTGCTCTTTCTGGAACCAGTCGTGACCTTGTCAATTTCCTACAGGCCGGCGCGCTCGGCGCCGATGACTGAAGGGAATCTATGAGCGCTAAATCCGTGCGCAAGAACAGCCAACAAGATATGGCGAAGCCGGAGAACACATTGCCGTCAGCGTCGGAGAACGACATTACGATAGTGGCCATTGGTCCCTCCGCAGGCGGCATCGAAGCTCTTACGGATTTAACGACCCACCTTCCATCCGATACGGGCATGGCATTTGTGCTTGTGCAACATCTTGACCCCAACATCACAGCATTCTTACGGAGTTGCTTGCGAGGAAGACGGCGATGCCTGTGACGGTGACGGAAGTGTCGGAAGGCATTTCCGTAGAGCCCAATCAAGTGTATGTGATTCCGCCCAATGCCATGATGTCCATTTCCGGCCAAACGCTACACCTCAGCCCGCGCGAAGAATCGCGTGGGATGCACATGTCGGTTGACCACTTCATGAGGGCGCTCGCGGAACAGAAGGGAAATCGTGCCATCGGCGTTATTTTGTCGGGATCGGGCACGGACGGAACTCTGGGCATGTCGGAAATTCAAGCCCACGGCGGCGTTACTTTTGCGCCAGACGAAGCATCCGCCAAGTATGACGGCATGCCGCGAAGCGCAGTGGTTGCGGGCTATGTGGATTACGTGCTCTCTCCCAAAGGAATCGCCAAGGAACTGGCACGGATCGCGCGTCATCCGTATGTTGCGCGCGACCCATTGCCCCACGCGATAGAAGCGGTCCCCACCGGCAGCGCGGGTCTCAGCTCCATTTTCCAGATTCTGCGAAGGACAACGGGAGTGGACTTTACGCATTACCGGCAAACAACCATCTCGCGGCGCATCCACAGACGAATGGTGGTTCACAAAATCGACAGAATTGAGGACTATGCCAAATTTGTGCAAGGACATCCCGCGGAAGTCAAGGCTCTCTACCAAGACATGCTCATCAACGTCACGAGCTTTTTTCGCAGTCCCCGCCTTTTCGATGCTCTGAAATCAACCGTTTTCCCCGCGATCCAGAAGAGCCTCTCGCGGGAGCGTGGTATCCGCGTATGGACTCCTCTGCCTCTTGGCCGATGGCAAATCCAGTAAAGAGATCGGCTTCATTCTGCATATCAGCACAAGGACTGTGGAGTGTTACCGAGCTCGCATCATGCTCAAGCTTGACCTCCACTCCACAGCTGCACTCGTGCGCTACGCTATTCGAAACAATATTGTCGAAGCTTGAGTCGGTTTTCGCTGCCTGCTAGATGCGTGGTTGCACTCGGTTAATTGCATTTCTAAATATGTTCGCTGGTAAAAAGAATTCTAATGGCCGACGTATTCAAGGACAGAACTCTCCGGACACCGCCGGAGACCGCCACTCATTAGTACCTAAAACCTAATTAAATCAACCACTTACGCGATGATGGGTTCCAGCTCGCCGCGTTCTCAATCATGCGGGGGCGTTAATCACCCCCTACGTTTGCCTCGAGTTCCAAGCCATCCGACCAAATAGCTCGTCAATCTTTACCCCTAGCTGTATCCAGAAACGGGTCGACAATCGTCAAAAGGTTACGGATGATTGTGCCAGGGTCCGAACTTACGCTTATAACAAGGATACGCCTTGCCCGCCGATCAAAATGAACGCCCAATCATTGGGCCGGAACAGCAACTACCCGATTCCTCGCCACCGAAGCGCAAAGGTGGCAAGGTCCTCGCGTGGATTGTTATGCTCTTGATCTTCGCGGTGGCCTTCGTGCTGATCTTGCGTCACCACGATGACACTACGACTGCCGCGAAAGCGCCAAAAGGAGGCGGCGGGCCTGTCACGCTGACGACCACGACCGCGCAGAAGGGCGATATCGGCGTCTACCTTGACTCGATCGGGACAGTCACGCCTGTTTATACGGCTTCGATTACCAGCCAGGTGAATGGAATCGTCACGGCGGTCCACTATACAGAAGGACAAATCGTCAAAAAGGGCGATCCGCTCATTGATATCGACCCTCGGACGTATCAAGCCACTCTGCTGCAGGCGCAAGGCACGCTCGACCGCGACGAAAACGTTTTAGGCCAGGCCAAGATGGACCTGGAACGCTACAAAGAGGCCTGGGCTAGAAACGCCATCCCAAAGCAAACTCTGGATGATCAGGAAAAAATAGTGCTGCAAAACCAGGGCACGGTAAAACTGGACCAAGGTGTCGTGCAATTTGACCAGATTCAGGTCGAATATTGCCACATCATCGCTCCCATCACCGGGAAGGTAGGTTTGCGGCTGGTGGATCCCGGCAACGTTGTGCAGTCCTCCGGGACACTGACGCTTGCCGTCATCACACAAATGCAGCCGATCACTGTAATCTTCACGATTTCCGAGGACAATCTTGGGCAGGTGCAACCGCGTCTTCGCGCGAATGCCATACTCACGGTGGATGCGTTTGATCGTTCTGGCCAAAAGAAGATAGCCACGGGAAAGCTGCTGACCCTTGACAACCTGATCGACACAACCACGGGAACGGTAAAAGCGCGGGGGGCTTTCGAGAACAAAGACTTGATGCTGTTCCCGAATGAGTTTGTGAACGTCCGCCTGCTGGTGGATACACTCCACGGAGCCACACTAATCCCCGCGTCTGCTATTCAACACAACGGTCAAGCTGACTTCGTTTATGTTCTGCAGGACAACACCGCACACATGCGCAGCGTCAAGGCCGGTGTGACGGATGCGGGAATGACCCAGGTCACCGGTATCAACCCTGGGGACGTGCTGGCGAATAGCAGTTTCGATAAACTGCAGGACAATGCGAAGGTTGTCGTCGCCGGAAAGCCTGCATCTGGAAACTCTGCCGGGAGCGCCGCCCCTTGAGCCCGTCACGCCCCTTTATTTTGAGACCAGTGGCGACGGCGCTGCTGATGGCGGCGATTCTCCTCGTGGGGATTGTCTGCTATACGCAACTGCCGGTGTCTGCGTTGCCGCAGGTCGATTATCCCACCATTCAAATCCTCACGTTCTATCCGGGAGCAAGTCCGGATGTGGTGGCAACGACCGTTACGGCTCCGCTCGAGCGTCAATTCGGACAGCTTCAAGGCCTAAGTCAGATGACTTCCAGCAGTTCAGGCGGCTGTTCGGTCGTTGTCCTTCAGTTCAACCTCAGTCTGAACATCGATATCGCGGAAGAAGAAGTGCAGTCGGCCATCAATGCCTCACAGAGTTTTCTTCCCGCAAACTTGCCTTCACCACCGATCTACAGCAAGACAAATCCAGCCGATGCTCCGGTCATCACCCTAGCCGTCACATCGAGCACTATCCCGCTCCCCCAAGTGGAAGACTTGGTTGACACGCGGCTCGCCCCCAAGATTTCGCAGTTGAGCGACGTCGGTCTCGTGAGCATTAGCGGAGGTCAGAAGCCTGCTGTCCGCATTCAGGTCAACCCCGCGGCGCTTTCTTCCTATGGCATCAATCTCGAAGACCTGCGGACCGCCGTAACGCAAGCCAGCGTGAACGCCGCCAAAGGAAATTTTGACGGTCCCCGGCAGGATTATCAGATCGACGCCAACGATCAACTCGTTACCAGCAAGGACTACAGGAATGTCGTCGTCGCGTACCGCAACGGCGGACCAGTCATGCTCACCGACGTGGCAAAAATTGTAGATGGCGTGGAGAACAGCAATCTGGCCGCGTGGATGGATAAGACCCCCGCGGTGATCGTGAATGTACAGCGCCAGCCGGGTGGAAACACCATCAGCGTTGTGGAGCGCATAAAAGCGCTGCTGCCGCAGTTGGAAGCAAACCTGCCGAAGGGAATTGACGTCACCACGCTCACCGACCTCACCACGCCCATCCAGGCTTCGGTTTCCGACGTCAAGTTTGAATTGATGCTGACGATTGCGCTCGTGATTATGGTGATTTTCCTTTTTTTGCGGAATTTCTACGCGACGATCATTCCTAGCGTGGCCGTGCCGCTTTCGCTGGTGGGCACCTTCGCCGCAATGTACGCCCTCGGCTACAGCCTCGACAACCTCTCGCTCATGGCCCTAACTATTTCCACGGGATTCGTTGTCGACGACGCCATCGTCATGGTCGAAAACATTTCCCGTTACATCGAAGAAGGCGAGCCGCCCATGGAGGCGGCCTTGAAAGGCGCCGAGCAGATTGGCTTCACCATTGTCTCCCTCACGGTCTCGCTTATTGCCGTGCTGATTCCGTTGCTTTTCATGGGCGATGTCGTGGGGCGACTCTTCCGCGAGTTCGCGGTCACACTGGCCGTTACCATCGTCGTTTCGGCGATTGTTTCGCTCACGCTAACGCCGATGATGGCCTCGCGCATTCTGAAGCGGCATCCGAAGGACCAACAGCGGGGCTTTTACCGGGTCACCGAACACGCGTTCGAGGCCATGATCGCGTTCTACGGCCGCACGCTGAAATTCGTTCTTCGATTCCAGACCATCACGCTTTTTATCGCTCTGTGCACACTTCTGCTCACCATCTTCCTTTATATCATTATTCCTAAGGGATTCTTTCCGGTGCAGGACACTGGAATTATCCAAGGCATTTCGCAGGCACCTCCCACGATCGGCTCCAAGGCGATGGCACAAAAACAGCAGGAGCTCGCGGACGTTATTCTCAGCGATCCAGCGGTCGAAAGTCTTTCCTCTTTCATCGGCGCCGACGGCACGAACATCACGATCAATAGCGGAAGGATGTCTATCAATCTGAAGCCACTTGAGCAGCGCAAACTGAACGCATCCGATATCATCCGCCGGCTCCAGGGCAAGCTGAGTAATGTGCAGGGCATTCAGCTCTTTATGCAGCCCGTGCAGAACATCACCATCGACGATCGCGTGAGCCGCACACAGTACCAATACACACTGGAAGACCCGGATGCGAATGAACTGAACGACTGGACCAACCGCTTCGTTGCCAACTTGAAAAAGTTGCCCGAGCTCGAGGATGTGGCCACCGACCAGCAACCCGGCGGACTCGCCGTCTCGCTCCTCATTGACCGCTCCACGGCATCGCGGCTAGGAATTGCGCCCACGACCATTGACAACACTCTGTACGACGCCTTCGGTCAGCGGCAGATCAACACCATGTACACGCAGTTGAATCAATACCACGTCATTTTAGAAGCGGAGTCCCAGTTTCAACTCGACCCGGATAAGCTGAACAAACTTTATATTCAGGCGAACTCTGCTGCTAGCACGACTGGCGCGCCGGCATCTTCAAGCGGGAATGGCTCCACGTCGGCAGGATCCAATGCGTTGACCGGCTCCGCGCTATATACACCTTCGGCGAATACGCTGAACAGTCCGGCGAGTGCCCTCACCTCGAGCACGTCGAGTGCAACTTCGAGCAAAGGAGCGTCATCCGCGGGAGCCACCAGTTCTGCAACGAGCAATGCGGTGCCTCTCGGGGCGTTCTCGCATTTTGAAACGAGAACCCAGCAGCTCTCGATCAACCATCAGGGACAGTTTCCGGCGATTACGGTTTCCTTCAATTTGGCTCCCAACGCCGCGCTCGGCGGAGCAATTTCTGCTATCACCAAAGTGCAAAAGGATATGCACATGCCTGCGAGTTTGCAGGCCGATTTCCAAGGCACCGCCGCATCCTTCCGAAATTCGCTGTCCAACATGCCGCTGCTCATCCTTGCCGCTCTCGTTACCGTTTACATCGTTCTCGGCGTCTTGTATGAGAGCTTCATCCATCCGATCACGATTCTTTCCACGCTTCCATCCGCCGGCGTTGGGGCTTTTCTCGCGCTTATCCTTTTCGGCCAGGATCTCAGCGTCGTTGCCATCATCGGTCTCGTGCTTCTGATCGGCATTGTCAAAAAGAACGGCATTATGATGGTCGATTTCGCGCTGGATGCGGAGCGCAACCACGGAAAAAGCTCTACGGATGCCATCTACGAGGCGTGCTTACTGCGTTTCCGTCCCATCATGATGACCACCATGGCCGCGCTGCTCGGTGGTCTGCCGCTTGCATTCGGTAGCGGGATTGGCTCCGAACTTCGCCGGCCGCTCGGTATTGCGATGGTCGGTGGTCTTCTGGTGAGCCAGGTTCTTACTCTCTACACCACGCCCGTCATCTATATTTTCTTTGACAGACTGGCGCAACGGTTCACGTTCTCAAGAAAATCGGAAGCGCCCGATTCCGGAGCCGAGCCACAACCCGCGGGTTCCTTATGAACGTATCAGAACCTTTCATCCACCGGCCGGTTGCGACCACCTTGCTGACGATTGCCATCGCTATCGCAGGCGCCATCGCGTTCGAGGTGCTGCCCGTTTCTCCGTTGCCGCAGGTGGACTTTCCCACCATTTCAGTCAGCGCCGGCTTGCCCGGCGCCAGTGCGGAGATCATGGCTTCTTCCGTCGCTACTCCACTGGAACGCCAGTTTGGCCACATTGCTGGTGTAACGGAGATGACTTCCACAAGCAGCCTGGGAACGTGCAACGTCACGATCCAGTTCGATCTCAGCCGCAACATTGACGGAGCTGCACGGGACGTCGAAGCCGCTATCAATGCCGCGCGGACTTACTTGCCGGCGAACTTGCCGTCAAATCCCACCTACCGCAAGGTCAACCCGGCCGATTCTCCGATCATGATCCTTGGCCTTACGTCGGACAAATATGGCCCCGACAAGCTCTACGACGAAGGCTCCACGGTCGTTCAGCAAAAGCTTTCTCAAATTCAAGGCGTGGGTCAGGTCAACGTAGGCGGCGGCGCGTTGCCTTCCGTACGCGTCGAAGTTAATCCTACGAAGCTGGCCAGCTATGGTCTCACCATGGTCGATCTGCAGTCCGTCCTGCGCATCCAAAACTCGGATCTCGCCAAAGGGCAGATTACAGATGGCATCACGAGCGCTGACATTCTCGCGAACGACCAAATCTCCCACGCCGTAGACTACAAGCCCATCATCGTCGGCCACAGCAACGGCGCCGCCGTTCACCTCGAGGATGTCGCTACCGTGATCGACTCCGTGCAAAACGTTCGTGCCGCGGGGTATTTGAATGGCAAACGCGCGGTTTTGCTCATCATTTTCCGTCAGCCCGGCGCCAATATTATTGAGACTGTCGATCGCATTCGCTCGGAATTGCCTTCCATTCAAGCCTCTATTCCAAATGGAATTGTGACCACCTTAGTTCTGGACCGAACGACCACGATTCGCGCCTCGGTCAGTGACGTCGAGCGGACGTTGATGATTTCTATCGTGCTCGTAATCATCGTAGTCTTCATCTTTTTGCGGAACGGCCGCGCGACCCTGATTCCCGCCGTCGCCGTCCCCGTTTCGCTAATCGGAACCTTCGCCGTCATGTATCTCTGCGGCTACAGCCTGGACAACCTTTCGCTGATGGCGCTGACCATCTCTACCGGCTTCGTTGTGGATGACGCTATCGTGGTCATGGAGAACATCACCCGTCACCTTGAAGATGGCATGGACCCGTTCGCCGCGACTCTGAAAGGCGCGAAAGAGATTGGTTTCACAGTTCTGTCCATCAGTATTTCCCTGATCGCCGTCTTCATTCCTCTTTTGCTGATGGGCGGAATTGTTGGCCGGCTTTTTAGGGAGTTTGCCATCACTCTTTCCACTGCCATTCTCGTGTCCATGGCAATTTCGCTCAGCACAACGCCCATGATGTGCGCTTACCTGCTGCGAAACGAACGCGCACAGAAACACGGCCGCCTCTATCAGGCATCGGAGAGATTTTTTGATGGCGCCCTTAACGGGTACCGGAAAAGCTTGCACTGGGTTTTGGAGAATCCCGCCCTTATACTGACCCTTCTTTTTCTAACCATCATTCTCAACGTCGTCCTGGTTTACAGAATACCTAAAGGATTTTTCCCGCAGCAGGACACTGGCACGCTTGGCGGCGCCATCCAAGGCCCCCAGGACTCTTCCTTTCCGGCCATGAACGACGCGATTCAGAAGATCGAGGCGGTGATTAATAAGGATCCTGCCGTTCAGAATGTCATGGGTTTCACCGGCGGCGGCGGCGCGACCAATACTGGAAACATTTTTATTGCGCTGAAGCCTCTCAACGAGCGCAAAGTGAGCGCGCCAGAAATCATCAACCGGCTTCGCCCGCAATTGAACCGTCTGCCAGTGGCTTCGGCCTTCCTTCAGGCTTCGCAGGATTTGCGCATCGGCGGCCGCTCCAGCGCTGCTCTCTATCAGTACACGATTCAGACCGACACCATCGCAGACCTCGCCACGTGGGGACCGCGCGTCTTCGCGGAAATGAAAAAGCTTCCCGGCTTTCAGGACGTGAACTCCGATCAGCAAAATGGCGGGCTCGACGTGCTTCTACACTATGATCGGGTCACCGCCGCTAAGCTTGGCCAAACCGCACAGTCCCTCGATAGCGGCATCTACAGCGCCTTTGGCCAATCCGAAGTTTCGATCATCTACACGCAGTTAAACCAATATTATGTCGTTTTGGAAATCGATCCCCAGTATTCACAAACGCCCGAGGGGCTGAAGAATATCTATTTTCGCTCCAACGAAAGCAGCAGCGTTACCGCCGCTGGCAACACCCCGCTCATTACCATGGCCAGCAGCCAGACCAACACCATCCCTCTCACTCTCAACCACACGGGGCTTTCGCCTTCGGTCACTACCTCTTTCAACCTTGCTCCGGGTGTCTCTTTAAGCGACGCAACGCTGGCGATTGACAAGATGAAGCAGCGTATCGGTGCGCCATCCAGCCTCCGGGGATTTTTCGCCGGCACGCTTCAGGCTTACCAGAGTTCTCTCAGTAACGAAAAATATCTCGTCATCACCGCTCTCCTCGCGGTCTACATTGTTCTCGGCGTCCTTTACGAAAGTCTCATTCATCCGCTCACCATTATTTCCACGCTGCCCTCCGCCAGCGTCGGCGCCATTCTCGCTCTCATGCTCTTTAAAGTGGATCTCAATGTCATTTCCATTATTGGGATCGTCTTGCTCATCGGGATCGTAAAAAAGAACGCCATTATGATGGTTGATTTCGCCTTGCAAGCCGAACGCGAACAGGGCATG
>Ga0207136_1055_pt1 | contig 26685 bp, 19 predicted proteins | sample Alteio_BWMinHeat_8_FD_153552 | JGI IMG/M metagenome (GOLD analysis project Ga0207136, IMG submission 153552) | Enriched cells from forest soil in Barre Woods Harvard Forest LTER site, Petersham, Massachusetts, United States -... | ecosystem: Environmental > Terrestrial > Soil > Temperate forest >...
TCCTCCCACCCCGCCAGTCCAAGATACGCGCGGGGCTTGCTATGTGAATAAACTGCCTTAGATAAAGGGCGATTTGGTTGGCGGTACAACTCGGAGCAACCCTTTGCTCTCCTTGTGCCTCTGAACATCGGCGACCAAATGAGCATTCAGCACAGCGTCAGCGAACAGCAGGCTTGCACGCCTTCTGCGGCATCCCAGAGGCGGTGCGTCAGCATCGGGGTGACGCGCGTATGCTGGTTGCTCTTGCTCACAGCTATCGCTCTCACTGTTGAGACCCAGGGACAAACTGCCAATTCAGTTCCGGCTTCCCCCGTGCCCGCAAACACGGTGCAATCGGCCCCGGTTCCCAAGACACCGTCTGCAACGCAGAACCCCTCGACGCAGAGTAATGGAACTTCCGCTTTGCCGCGGTCTGACGATGCATCTTCCGCTGATACCCAGGGCGGTCTCTTCGTATTCAAGAAAGAAGTGCAGGAAGTGATCCTGCATGCGACCGTGGTAGATGAGCAGCGTCGGTTGGTTACGAATCTTGACCGCGCAGCGTTCACGGTGTTTGAGGATGGAGTGCAACAGACAACGACCTCCTTTCACAGGGAGGATGTTCCGGTAGCGATGGGCATCGTGATTGATAACTCGGGGTCGATGCGGGAGAAGCGAGAGAAAGTGAACCAAGCCGTTCTCAATCTGATTCGGGCGAGCAATCCCAAAGACGAGATTTTCGTGGTCAACTTTACCCTGGATTCTTATCTCGATCAGGACTTTACCTCAGACATCAATCTCCTCCAACAGTCCTTGGGAAAGGTATCTGCACAGGGACGCACAGCTCTCTATGACGCAATTGTCGCCTCGGCTGTGCATTTGAAAAACAATCCCCGCATAGACAGAAGGGTTCTGCTGGTGATTACCGACGGCCAGGACAACGCCAGTCAGGAAACGTTGCAGGAGGCTGCACGCCGGCTGCAACAGGAGAATGGTCCGACGCTGTATGCCGTCGGCCTGCTTAGCGACGAGCTTAAGCAATCAGGGATCGAAGCTCTGCAGACCTTAGCCAACGGCACTGGCGGAGTGGCATTCCTTACAAGGGGTCTGGACGAGGTTGATGACATCACGCGGGCCGTCGCGCGTGACATTCGAAGTCAGTACACCATCGGATATAAAGCGAGCAATCCCAAGCAAAAGAGTGAATATCGAACTATCCGGGTCACTGCGCAGGCATCAGGGTACCGCAAGCTGGAAGTTCGGACTCGCAGCGGATACTATTCGGGTGAGACTATTCACTAGCGTTCCCGGACGCACGGTCGTAGGGATCGACACTCTAGTTCTACCAGATCCCCTTGTCGCTTCCGGTAATCTTCTGACCCACCGCAGCCGCTGTAGCCAGATACGGCAACAAGGTAAGCCGCGCGGTGCTCTTCAACTCTCGATTGAGCAGCAGGGCTGTCAATTGACTGGCGTAGAGTGCAGCGGACTCTGGCAGAATTGGGACCCGCAGAAAATCGCGCCGAAAGTAGAGCCTGTCCCCACCGAACTGCGCGGACTCTTTCACGAAGGAAGGCAGTTCGAGACCTTCGCTCCGAAACTGTTTTACATAATCCGACACAATCACGAGGTAGGTCGCGGCGCCCTCCCAGATTCCCGCCATGGTTGCTACAGAGCGCAAGTCTTCGTAGTCGATTGCGCCGCCCTCCACCAGCAGAGAGCTGTCAATGATGTCGCACAAGCGGAAATAGAAGTGGCGGTACATTCGCTGCAGAGTGGAGATCAGGATGCGGTCAGAGACAGCTGGCACTCGAAACGCACGGTTGTCCACCAGAATCAGCCGGGAGCGGCGGATGATAGAGTTTGCAATCGCAATCTGTTCGCCAGTTTGGCCGAGCCGGCCCATATGAATCTCGACCAACTCCGGTAATCCAGGAACCTTGAAGTTCCACTTGTGGGCCAGGCGGTCACCCCAACTGCGGGATGCCTTCCGTGCTTCGAAATACTGCTTCATCAGACGCAGCACATCAGACGGGTCCGCATTTGTGTACAGATCCAGATCGCTGCCCAGATCAGGCCAATGATCCAGGGACTTGATGACCGCAACGTCGAGCCCTTCTTTGTTAAACGCTCCACAAATGTTCTGTAAGAATGAGATCGCGTTCTGAATACGCGACCGCTCCGTCGCGATCTCTGTTGTGGCCCATGCTTCGCGCCCGGAGTCCCCCGCCTGGTGCATGAGCTCACGGAACACTTCCATCCCGCGCATGAGTACGTGATTGCAATCGGCCAGGATTGCGATGTCGTCAAACTCCTGGCGGCTGATAGTTGTGATGCCCAGTTCTTCGGCCCCGGGCTCAATCATTGCAGGGCTTTGCGATGGCAGCAGAAGCTGAGACAGGATCGTCAGAGCTTTGCTCGAACCGGACAGAGGGGCTGCTTTAACCTTATTGAGAGAATTCATAAACTTTATTGAGACGGTGGCCCAGTTGGGGTCACTGGCTGGACAACTGGCGATTGTGATGATGTCGGTTCCACAACCGGGGTGTTGTCGCGGTGTTTCAATTGAATCGGACCTGGCTGGAGATGCCTCTGATGCGCTTCCTGTGTCATCTTGCCATCAACCTTTTGATCGCTATTTCCTGCAACCGCGAATAATTTCTGTCCCTCAGCGGAACGATGTGTGGCGAGACCGACGCGGGCACTCGCATCTTTGGCTTGCCGCGCTCTTTCGTAAAAAAACTGTGCGGTCTCAAGATCGCCGTCCATCTCCGCCAGATAGCCGAGGTTATTAAGCGAAAATGCGCTGTAAGGATCAAGCGAATAAGCTTGGAGAAAGTCTTGCCGCGCAGCAGACCAGTCGTTGTGATTGGTGGCTGCCACCCCGCGTACGTTGAGTAGTGCAGCCTGGGCCTGTGCAGTGGAGGTGCTCTGTATACGTTCCTGCAGCTTTTTCGCGCTATCGGCCGCCATCTCACTGACAGGCTTTCCTCTCCAGCCGCGATTGAGAGTGACGATGACTGGTTCGGACGAGTGAGCGTTCGCCGCGGCCAGGTAATACTTGAGCGCTTCTTCGTAGTCTCCGCGAGCCTCTTTGGCAACACCCATGTTGTTCAGCGTGAAAGTGCTATGTGAATCCAAAGCGAGTGCTTGCTGTAGCAGGACCTCAGCTTCGGAAGCACGGTTTTCTGACAAAAGACGAATGGCCTCGACATTGATGCGATTGACTTGCATAGGCACGTCTTTGAGGACGCCGAAGGCATCCGTCATTGGCTTACCTTGCAAATCTCCGACGCTGGTACGGTCAATGACGGCGCCAGTCGCCTGTTGCGACGCCAATCCATAAAATTTGTGGGCGCGTTCCAGTTGGCCTTGCAATTCAGAAACATAACCGAGGTTGTACAACGTGAAGGGGTCGGCTGGGTCGAACAAATATGCTTTGTAGAAAAGTGTCTCGGCTTTCTCGTATTGTTGCTTCCGAATGGCGTCAACCCCTTCGCGATTGAGACTCTGCACCGGTGTAAGTGGGCCTCGTCTGGGCAGCGTGATCTTCAAATCGCCCGCCCCGGCGTCCTGTGGCGCGCAAACTGCTGCCGTAACGACAGCAGCCACAGCCAACGTTTTCAGAGCCTTCCAAAACATGTTCTTTAGGGGCACCATCTCTTTATTTTCAAGCCTGCAGTTCGATGCGCTGGCTTCAGATACGTTGCCGGCGCGAACTTACATTTTTCTTCGGGCAGGGAGTTCGTCAGGCCACGGTTTCTCCCCCTCTGCCATCAAACAGACGGCGAAAATCCGGCTCTGGAGGGTCCCTTGTTTCGATTCATACCGATTGCACTATTGAGTGCTATAGCAAGCGCGCAGCTGTCACCCGCTCCATCTCCCCCCTCAATCGCAAAACCTGCCACCAAGGCGGAAGGGGGCACGGTGGAGTTGGAGGACTTCCCGCTAGCGCCCCAGGGCAAGAGCACCGTCATTGGAGGATCGATTCGCCAGGTGGATGGGGTACGAGACCAAATTACGCTGAATATTTATGGCGGGCGCACGATCAAGGTCCTGTTTGATGAGCGCACCCAAGCCTATCGCGATGGACAGAAGAGCCCGCTCCACGATCTGCGAGCGGGTGACAACGTTTCCGTTGAGACCGTCCTGGACGGAACTGCAGTGTTTGCCCGCAGTATTCACATGCTCTCGCAATTGCCCGAAGGAGCTGCCCAAGGGCAAATCATGAAATACGATCGCGGTGCCGGTGAACTCATGCTGCATGATTCGCTTTTCCCTGATCCCATTAAACTGCGCGTGCCTGCAACTGCGGCGATCGTCCACGAGGGCCAGGAAGTTTCTTCCGGCGACCTGAAGGAGGGCGCACTAGTCTCAGTTCTTTTCCAGGCCAATGGGAATGGACAAAATGTCGCTCGCAAAATTACTTTGCTTGCCAATCCTGGAAGCTTATTTGTCTTTGTGGGAAAAGTTGTATTTCTTGACTTGCGAGCCGGATTACTGGCGCTGGTGGATCCACGCGACAACAAGAAGTACGACATATCTTTTGACCCCGGACTCGCTGTCAGCCGCGAGCTACATGAGGGAACTGAAATCACGGTCACCGCTGACTTTGATGGCACGCGCTACTCCGCCCGATCCATTGCATTGAATTCTGTGCCCCAATCATCAAGCTCAACCCAATTGCAGCACTAGGATCGCGACAGTTCCTTAGAGTGGTCCGACGGCTGTCGGATGGAAAAGTGACAGCGACCCGCCGCTGGATCCTGCCTGGTTTTTTCAGAGGCAAGCTTGGGAATTTTATGGCGGCCCAGTACTCCGCATGGTACCGACTTAAGCCGAAGCCACGATTTCCTGGGCCACGGAGATGATGCTTGCCGGATGCCGTTTGAGACTATGCTGTGATCGAGTAACCTTTTCGGTATCTCTCGTTGCACCTGCGACTTAAGCCCAAACCATAAGGCTGTACATCAAATGGCTAGGGCACCCGCCAAGTTGCCTAAAAAATTCAGCCGGAATGTCCGCCGAATCTCCCAAGAAATGTACTTCTGAGTTGGTTCTAGGGCATTTCAGGGTTGACCCTACAGCAAGGCCTGCTTTACTGTTCCCTAAACATCGCTGAAACCTTAGTTCCCTTGAGAATCAGCGCACTGCAGGGGCAATTCCCGTTCGCGTCGGGCTTGGTCCATTCACTAACCAAATAACCTTTTGCGATTCCGCAAATCACGCGTTTCAAAACCAGATTGCCGGAGGATATATAAATGAAGTTTTCTATCCACACCACCTGCATGCTGGTGATGTTGACAGTATCCGCTTTTGCGGATGTTGCGGTCACTAGACCGCATAACGGCGGCACCACGAGTTCGCCGGTGCACTATGCGGCCACGGCGACCACGCACACTTGTTCAAGGGGCGTAGCCTCCATGGGCATCTATGTTGACAACCAGTTGGTATACGTTGTGAACGGAGCAAGCTTAAACACCGATCTTCCCATCGAACCGGGTAAACACCACACAGTGGTGGAGGAATGGGACTACTGTGGCGGGGCGACATTCACGCCGGTGGACATAACGGTGAGCAGTCGAACCGGCGTTTGGGTGACGTCGCCGACGAATAACAGCAAGGTGAATTCGCCAGTGAGTTACGTAGCAACGGCGACGACGGCGTCTTGCGGGAAGGGCGTCGCATCCATGGGCGTTTACGTGGATAGCAAACTGGTTTACGTAGTGGGTGGAGCCAGTTTGAACACCAAGTTGAACATTAGTTCCGGGAACCATCATACGGTTGTGGAGGAGTGGGACTATTGTGGTGGGGCGTCTTACACTTCGGTGGATATCACAGTCCAAGGCGGTGGCGGAGGAAATGTACTCTCGCATCTGCAGGCCAGTGCAGGATGGAAGAGTTGGGGCGAGCTTCCCCCCGACTACGCCATATGCGCTTGGCCGTGTCCTGGAGTGACGTGGTCCATGCAGCAGGGCATCAAGACACCCTCCATGAGTGGAAATGCTACCCAGTTCAATATCGGCGGTACCACCCCTTATGCCGATGTGTTGTGGAGTAACCCTCTGATTGGCCAGGGGTCTACACAGGGACTGCCTGACTCCAACCACACGTTACTCCCGTCTCTGCATAACTTCACCTACGATGCATACTTCTACCCAACCAATGTCGGAGTCACCCAGGTTTTGGAATTTGACATCAACATGTATTTCAATAGCCTGGGATTGATTTGGGGAACACAGTGCCGCATCGAAGGCGGAAACGAGTGGGACATCTGGGACAACGTCAATCAACATTGGGTCGCGAGTGGTGTCCCGTGCAAGCCCGTAAACAATGCCTGGAACCACGTGACGATTCAAGTGCAGCGCGAATCGGACAATTCCTTGCTCTTCAAGTCCATAACGCTGAACGGAGTTACTAGTCCTCTGAACCGGTACTATCCGCCGGGTTCGGCCCCCGCGAGTTGGTGGGGCATCACCGTCAATTTCCAGATGGACGGGAACCGCAACCAATCGGCATACACCACGTTCCTGGATAACTTCAGCTTCACCTACTGGTAGAAAATGCGCACGGGACGCAGTGACACGCGCCCCGTGTGTTACTTCTTCAGAAAAACGAATGTTAACCGGTTACTGCTCGGCCGGTTCCCGGCCGAGTCCGCTGTCGTTCAGATTTCTCATCTGGCCGACCGTTAGTTCTATCGTGTGGCTTCCTCGAATGTTCGCAGTACTTGGCGTTCTACTTCCTCGAGGGACTGGGGAGCGAGGATGGTCATTCCTCCAATGAATTCGCTCAGATTCCGATACGATGAGCGGCTGAGGTGAAGGAACTGAAGCGGGTACTCAGGTTTCCTAGCGCGGGCCTGAACCGGATCGACATCAAGTATGTAGCTCACATCGGGACGGGGAACGATCATCATCATTATCCGAACATAGGCACGCGATACTGGGTTTGTCAGTAGCAGGTTCGCGAGCTCGTCGTAAAGATATCGGTCGAAGATCACGACGTCGGCGTTCGCTCTCAATGCTCTTGTTACGGCCATGCGTAAAGAGATTGCGTCTACGAAATACAGGAACAGTCGAACCAGCGTCATGTACCAGGACCGAACATTCTTGTCCCGGCGGTTCACTGGTTTGTCGGGAGTTCCGACGCCCTTCTCCCCCCTGAACAGGTTGTGACTGGCTGTCTCTCGGATCCGTTTCAGGGATGCCACGTCGTCCCAGAATGTAATCAACAACACGCGAAGGCCCCGGGCGGTCAGGTGAGAACGAAGAGCCTCGATTTGAGTGCTCTTTCCGGCGCCGTCGATGCCCGAGAAACTTACTAGGCGAGCACGGCAGTCTTCAAAAGACTTCATGGCCATCGGAAAGTTCTTTTTCTTTTGATCTTCTGTGCTACCGGCTCGCGGGTGGCCGGCTAGGGCTAGAGCTGGACAGGGCCGCTACCGTTCCCACGGCGACTCCGGCCCCAACTATCGCGCCAACTTTGATCAAGATAGAACGAGTACGCCTCTGCCTGGCGGGCGCGATCGCCGCTCCAGCAGGATTAGAGGCTGCAACCCCTGTGGTTGGGATCGATTCCGCCGCGGCCGTGCCTACCGGCGTTTGTGTTCCATTTTGCTGTGTTTGCGGGCTGGTCTGCGGTCCGCTGGATTGTGGAGTTGTGGCCGTTGGTGTTTGCGACCGGACAGAGCCTGGGCTATCGGGAAGAGCTGTGGACTGCTGCGGATGGCTGTTCGCGTCACTGGAACTAGTTGATTGATTTTGGTTCGATACCCCGCCCGCGGGCTGGGTCACCGGCGCATCTTGCGCGAGTGCTACTAACGAGACCAGCAGAAAAAGCACCAGGGAAACTGCGATTCGTCGCGGCCTATCGCCTGAAATGTTCATAAGTAGCACGCTTCACAACTGAGGTTGTGATCGAGATTACGTTGCGCTTTCCGATGCGACGGTCGGTACTCCGGGTTGCTGTTGTTCCAACATAAATACCGGAAACGGATTGAAGCTCTCCACTGCATCGGCAATGGTCTCGAAAGTTTCATAAAGACTGTCAACTTGAGTGAGCGCCAGGATTTTCGCCACTGAAGAAGGAATTGCCGCGAGTTTTACGTCTCCATTCCGCTTCATCGCCTCTTCCAGACAGCGCAACAGTACTCGAATTCCTGCGCTGTCGAGCTGGTGCATTCGGGAGCAGTCGAGCACGAGACGAGCGCGGTCGGCCTGCAAAGACGGCTGTACCTCGAGAAAGAAAAGTTGGGCTCGCTCCAGGCTCAAGTTTTCAGGCACTTGCATCACAACGACAGTTTTTTTACTCATCGCTATTCTTTTCACCCATACTTTCGTTTTCGCGCCTCCTATGGCGAGAGGCGATAGAGCTTTTACAGTCATCAAGTTAGATGGAAGCGTGCGGAGAGTCCATCCAGTCGAGCCTGTAGATGCCGGATGGTTTTACATTAGGGTGGACTAGGAGTTCTGCAGAAGGCGTTGAAGTTCTGCTTCAGGATTGCGGATCGCGTGTCTCAGGCGGTTGGTGCAGTAGCGGAAAAGAGTTGCAACATTGGTCTCATACCAACAGCATTCTGCCATTCGCGGAGAAAGCCCACACAAGAATCGAAATTTCTGCAAGGCTTCTGGTGACGTTAGTGTCGCAGCCACGAGCCGGTGATTGCCGTCCAGGATAGTAAGCGGGTCGTTTTCGCTGACGCCGATGAGGAGCACGGCACCAGGGCTAGCATCCTGGCGCAGGCAATCGCGAATTGATCCAATCTTTGACAGAAACACTTCGCTTACACCACGGCTCAGCAATTTCCGGATGCGTTCCGCCACCTCGGTGAGGGTAAAGTTTCCGCGGGCCAGCTTCCGCCATTGAGCCCGTGGGAAAACCCTGATTTGATCTAAGTTGGATGCTCGGATTTCCACCTCAAACCACTGAGTTCCTTTGGGTAACTCTTTCCACAGCGCAAAATGTCGAATGAACAGTAGTGCGCGCCGCTTTGCGTTTTCGCTGGGATCGTCTAGGTGCGGCGCTATCACTATCGCCCGCAAGCTCTCGCGGTACTCTCGAAAAACAGGATTCTCGAAGTCGCTTTTGAGAAACTCTGCAATTACGTCGTCTTCCGAGACCCTCCGGATGACCCTAATTCCCCGGGAGACCGTTTCCCGGTGCACGCTATTCGAGCTCGCGAAAGCTTCTACAAGGAAAGGTGTTGCGGCAATTGCCAGGAGGACCATCATAAGCACAAGCTGGATCCAGATGACCTCTTGCAGGGAGGAGTGAAAGCGGCAAATACCGGCAATGAGCACACCGCTGAAGGCCAGTTGAACCCAGCTGGTATTCGCGATCTTATAGGACATCTCGTAGGCGATGATCACAACGCTTAAGGAGTAAACGACGGTCGTAGCCGCGTACAACATCAGCAGATAGGGAAGGCCATATTTCCCAGCGATTGCGAACTGCGACCCGAAGAGAGAAGTCCAAATGCTGGCAGGCGCCAAGCGCAGGCCGAGCGCCACTACGGAACCGATGGCCAACACGAGAAGTAGCGACGCGCCCAGCACGCCATGGTCTCCTCTCTCCTGATTGCGTGTCCCCGCCACCAGCGGAAACATGCTGTTAACCACGGCCGAGGAAAAGGCAAAAATTACCCGACCCACCAGTGCGACGGCCGCGTAGAGGCCCGCGGATACGGGAGGAAAGAAGTGCTTTACCACGACAATGTCGCAATTGTTGATCAGCACCTGCCCGGCAAAAAAAACGATAGCTTGTAGAGCTTCGCGGAACTCGTCCGGGATGGGCAGTTCATTCGGCACTGGCTTGGCGAGTTTGGGTACGGCCGCGAAGTAAGCGGCCGCAACTGCAGTGGCGTTGGCTGCTATGACCCCTCTCACGCCGAAACCCAGCAGAATGGCCAAGAGAGAGCCGCCCAGACGAACCACGCCCTCGAACACGAGATTCGAGGCCAGGTGTCGGAAGCCGTAGGCACCCTGGATGTATCCGCGGCGACTTCCCAGGGGAACGTAAAAGGCAGTTCCGATAGCTAACAGGACAATGAGAATCGGACTGGGTAATTTGAGGTAGCTCGCAATGACCCTCTGAAGCAGCAATAACAATACAGCAACCAAAACACCGCATTTCCATGCGCCACTGTGGAAACTGCGATAGGCGGCGCTCTTTTCTTTCAGAGAACTGCGCTGAGCCACAACCTTTGCGGAGACGATTTGAAAGGAAAGCGTTACCGCCGATATCAGGATGAGGAGGGTATAGACTGCGGTTGCGTGACCAAAGCCGGTCGGACCGAGGAATCTAGCGACAGCAATGTTGTAAGCGAGATTGATACCGGTGACGAGCCCGGAACCCGTCAGAAGGATAAAACTTCCCGAAAGAACCCGAGCGCGAAGAGTTTTCGATTCCGCAGTTGGATTACTGTTCACTTATTTGAAGCTCCCCGTAAACAACTAAGACCCCGGATCAGCGTGTGCGCATGACGCTGCGAGATGCTGACGGAGGGCTTTCCTCACACGCCGGGTTCTGATGCGATAGCGACCATCGAGGCTGCCTCAGAAGCCGGACAGAATCTGGGTTTCCGGCGTTCGGACAACCTCTACCACCCCGCTCGACTCTAAAGGAGTCCGCATGAGCAGCCGCTACCGTGCGACCTGTGCATTGACGTTCGTTCTGTTATTGCAGGGGTGTGTTCACCCTGGCGTGCGTCGGAGTTTGCGTAGCGGCCTTCCTGTGACGGATGCCTCGCCGCAAATCCTAGCGGTGTATGAACCCTGGTTTGGCCATCCCAAACACATGTCAGTCGGCTATTCTTCGCAAGATCCCGTGACAATTCGCAAGCAGATGAACCAGGCCAAAGCCCTTGGGATTTCCGGATTCGTAGTGGATTGGTATGGCGACCGTGAGCCTTTTATTGATCACAGCTACGCCGTGGTTCAGACCATCGCTGCTGAAAAGAATTTCCATGTTGCAATGATGTACGACGAAACTGAAGGCAGTAGTGGAGAAGCTACGGAAGACACTCTTGCGGACTTTGAAAAGTTCAACGAAACCTACCTTTCATCAAATGCATCTGGACGTCAGGCCTATCTCACCTATAACGACCGGCCAGTAATCTTCATTTTTCCAAAAGAAGGACATACTGACTGGAATCGGGTGCGGGCTGCCACGGAACACTGGAATCCTGCGCCTCTGCTGATCTACGAAGATCAGTCAACTCCCTTCATCGGCGCGTTTGACGGTTTTTATGCTTGGATAAATCCCGGCAAACAAGGTTGGGCTGCAGATGGCAGCAACTGGGGAGAACAGTACCTAAGAGACTTTTATCGCAAAATGCAGTCGAAATATCCCGACAAGATTGCCGTGGGAGCAGCCTGGGCCGGGTTTGATGACAGCCGCGCATCGTGGAGCCTCGACCGGCACATCTCGCAGCGCTGCGGTAAAACGTTTAAGGGCACGATGCGATTGTGGCCCCAGTATTATACGGCTGATCATCCATTGCCTTTCTTGTTGATTGAGACCTGGAACGACTACGAAGAAGGTACGGCCATCGAACGCGGTCTGGCCAAATGCACACCGGGTGAGCAGCGTTCCGGTCAGTAACTTCTTACGCGATCCGAAATGCGCGGCTCTCCCCCTCCCCTCGACGAAGGCCGACCTGAGATGTGTTCAGCGGCTGTGCGTAGTAGACGCCGTTGATCAACGAGAGAGGACGCCCGCGCACCTCATCGTAAACCCGGCCAAGGTACTCTCCTAATACTCCCAGGCATAGTAGGAGAAGCCCGCCAGTAAGAAAAACGGCGGCAGCAACGCCGTATCCCAGGGGATTAATAGGGCTGTCTGAAACGAGGCTGAAAATCCCCATGAGGACAGCCATGGCCATGGCGAGGGCCGCGAGCACGAAGCTGAGCCGGAGAGGCTTGTAACTGAAACTCGTGATGGCGTCCATTGCGTACTTAATACGGCTCAAAAATGTGAGCTTGCCTTCTCCGCCTGCGCGGTCTTGCCGGTCGTAAAAGACCACACTGGTCTTGTATCCAACCCAAGCACGTAGTCCCGGGAGGTACCGGTTGGCCTCTCGCAATGAGTTGATGGAATTCACTGCTTGCCGGTCGAGCAAGCCGAAGATTCCAGCGTTGAGCGGTATGGGAAAATCTGAGAGTGCCCCCAGTATCCGATAGAACAGAGGAAAGAGTTTAGCCAGCACCTTTCGCCGTTCCTGCCGACTTCGCCTAACCGCAGTCACAACCTGGGCCCCGGCCCGCCAAGACGCCACTAACTTCGGCACCACTTCAGGCGGATCCTGGAAATCGCCGTCCATTAACACAACGGCATGGCCACTTGCGGTTTGCAAGCCGGCCGAGATCGCTCCCATGTGTCCCCAGTTGCGTGACAGATCCACGACCACCACATGCGGGTCTTCAGCTTGCAGTTCTCTCAACAACTGCAGCGATGAGTCCCGTGAGCCATCATTGACGTAAACGACTTCCCAGGCTTCGCCGACTTTCTCTATGGCGCCAGCAATGGCTTCATGGAATGAACGTATGAGTTCTTCTTCATTGAAAACAGGTACCACTACCGAAATCATGTCACTGCTCCTTGAGTTCATCAGCAAGATGATATTGCTTGCAGCCCTTCCTCAAGCCCTTCATTTGGGCTCTGCCTGAAAGACACGTACTTTCCATCGCACCTCAGTAGGGGTCAAGACCGCGACGTAACGTGCGTGGACGTGCTGCGCAGCCTGGATCTTGTCATGGTCTAAAACCTGCACATCGTAATCGACGGTGTCCATCAACTGAATGGACAACCCCTCCGGCGAATAAAAAACCAGCTGCAGATCGTGTGCTTTGTCTGAATAGCGCGTCTGTATTCCTACCTTCGCCCGATCCCGTATAGCATCGGTGAGTTTGTCTTTGGCTGCTCCCACGAAGTATTGATCGAGCAGATCCGATCGATTTTGATCGAACGCGTTGCTTAAGGTGCGCCAGGCCTGGAGATAATCCCGAATCACGCCAGTCTCGGTCTGCTTCTCCAAAGTGCGAGGTCCCACCGCATCCGTAGGCTCCACGTGTACAGTCGGTTGTTCGGAGCCTAGAACGGATGCTGCGATCAACAGTGAGCACGCGACGAGGGAGAGCTGTCGGATCGCGCATCTTTGGACAATAGTCTTCATCGGGCACTTCCCCAGTGAATCTCATTTCCCATGACTACGCCGGTAGCAACCGAAATGGTGGCGCCATCGTGGGCAGGCAATTCTGTCCGCGCGATGCCGCGCTTGAGAGGCACGTCTACCGTAGCTTCGCCGTCACTATAGGTTTCCGTGAAGGTGACAATCGTTCCATCCGGCGCCGCATTACCGCTGCAGTCGCGCACAGGTTCGGTTTCGAGCGTAAGCTGCTGACCAGAGGGCCGAGCATTCATTCTCAGCGCGCAGGGCTCGCCGGGCACCTGCTGTATCACGCGCGTGCCGATGACGTTTCCGGCCCGAGCAACGAAGCGTGCGGCACCCACTTTGGATGCGGAGTTCATCTTGATCCATGCAACACCATTTCGGGTGATGACCGTCCTGTTTTGAGCGGTTCCCCCATTCGCTGACAACTGGAATAACACCGATGTGGGTTCCAGGACTAAATTCTGATAGATGTCAAAGACGTACACGACTCCGCTGATGCCGTCATGCAAGTCCACTGGCAGCCGTGAAGGCTTGGCTAGAAAACTCAAGGCCGCCGGTTCCTGACTCGTCGTGACGTCAAAGAAAGCGTTGTCCGAGGTGGGCTCTCCGCCAATGAACGCCAGGTAGTGACCGGCATCATGAAGGTCCCCGGCCGCGAAGGGCACCGTTTCTCCTAGCTGTATATCGCGTCTGAGAACCTGCGTGAGTCCGACGATGTAGAGAACAGCTTTGCCGGCGCCGCTGGTCCGAACGGTGAACGCGCTTCCCGCTTCGACGGTTCTGGGCACCGTCAGGTTGCCGGACTGAGCGAGAGCCGCCTGCCCAATGAGTAGCGCTCCACCCAGCACGAATGCGAATCCATTTTTCATTGGACACGGCCCGAACTGTATGTGGTGGCCACTGCGCGCTCGCTGCTGACTTTGCCGGCGATGTCGGCTGGCAGAGAGATAGCAAATGGGACGGGAGTCTGAGGCAAGAGTGCACGATCGAGGTATTGGTCGGAGACCCATACGAGCTGGCCGGAGTTGTCGTAAAAGGTCCCCAGGACGTGCGCCACATTCACCACTTGTCCGCTTTGATTGACCAGCCTGCCGCTCAAGGAAGGGCTGGGTGCCAGATTCAGCCGCTGATCTTCGATTTCAATCACTGGATCAGCCGAGGCCGCAACCAAAGTGGCCGACGGCTCCATGTGAACGCTGTCTACCTGCGAGAGTGAGATATTGTGAAACGGAATCAGAAATGGCGTGACTTGGCGAGGCAAGAGAATGTGAGAGATTTTGTCGAAGCTATCTTCGGTGGCGAGCGAGGATCCATCTTTCGCCAGCAGAGTTGCCTTGACGGTGACGAAGGCGGGGACGACATCCTCGTTCAGGAGTTCCCCCATAACGACCACACCGTCGCTACGATCTACGGGATGCATATCCACAATCCGCACATGCGGGGACTCGACATCCTGCGCACCCCAATCGTCCTCTGGGCCACGATAGATCACGTCCCAGCGCAAATAATTCACGGGGATAACCTGGGGCGGTACGCGGGGCTCTTTGACGACGGGCCACGCTACTTGCCATGATCCACCGCTCTTTGTAACTCGCAAATTGCGGGTGTCTGGAAACGTGCCGACAATTGTGGACCAGTGCAGGTTGAGCTGCACTTGGGCTTCATCGCCCGAGATGTGCAACGGGCGGACGTCGAAGCCGTCCAGGTTCGCGTACGTGCGCAGACTCAAATAGCTTCCGGTCAGATCGCGAACAAAATCGGTTTCAGTGAACTCGCTCTTATTGGCAAGGTTGGAATAGGCTTTGTCCCAATTTTTTTGCCCGAGCTCAGCCGCCAAGTTCTCCACAGCCCCTTGTGGCGTCGAAGAAGAACGGAGAAGGTCAACCCTGGAACCAGCCAGGCCAACTGCCGCCTGAACTGGCCAAAGAGTGCCGATAACAGTCAAAGCGATGGTTAGACTGGCAATGAGAACAGCTAGAAGGCGTCCGTTCACGAGATCAACCTCCCAAGCATAAGGTCCTCGTGTGCGGGAGAGGGCTGGACGACCCGACGCTTCTCCCATCGTTTATCCGGAACCAGCGCGAGCAGTAACGCCAAAATGCTGCTGCAAATCGGCAGAGTGCCCCACATCAATCCCTGCCAATGTGGAGGAATCTGAGGCGCGTTCACCGGCGTGGCAGGTGGTACATCTTCTTTACTCCAAACTGTGATTGTCTTGTCTTCCAGATCATCCACCTTGCGCCATCCGGCGAAGACCAGAAGCGGCTCGTAGTAGGGGTCCCGCAAGAAAACCCACTTCAGTCCGTAGCGGTCAGCGTGGTGAAGTATCGCGTTAAGAGCGTCGATACCTGCCTTGCCAAAGTATTTGGAACTGGTGAGGGCCCCGGCACCATGCTGAGTCAACTCCGGCAGCATGCGGCCAGAATTCCATTCACCGTCAACGCTACTGGCGTCGGTTAGGACTGCAAGTCGCGAAATCTTATTGCCGAACCCTAAAGTGACGTAGCGATACTTGTCATGACCGTCACGATTGAGCCATGAGGCCACGGAATCTACCTTGAATTCCTCCGCATCTGCCGGCCGGTAGGTCGCCCACGCAACCGAGAGCCCGTAAGTCATCGCCGCCGCCATCGTCAAACCGATTACCGCCCTGGTGCGAAATCGGTCGATGAGTTCCGCGGCTAACAGGCCGACGAAGGGCATTGCGAGCAGAGTAGCCCAATAGCTGAAGCGCTCCATGGTTAAGACTTCAAAGGCACGGCCTAAAACCAGGCGCCCAACCGGAGTCGTTCCGCCAAGTCCTAATAAGAATGCTAGCCAGAACCCGAGCAACAGCGGGCGAAGACGAGTGATTGAGGAGCCTTTCCACACAACAAAAGGGAGAGCCAAAATTAATGCTCCGTAAGGAACTACGAAATAGTTGAGGCCCCATTGAGGGCTCAGTATGTAATTCGCACGACTGGGGTGTGGAATCGGCGTCTGCGTGACGGGATAGTGGATCAGGGCAATCCAGAAGGGCAGCAGCACGACTGCAATTGCGATACCCACGAGCAGCGCCATGCTGCCGGTGCGAACAACTAGCGCTGAACCTGAAATACGCTCGCCGTCCGCTCGGTCTAGGGATGCCAGCGCGAGCACGGGTAGGGCGAACAATAAGGATCCGAAGAGTAGGGTCGCGTGGTGGGCAGCAGAAGCGGCGACCAACAAGACTCCACCGTTGAAAAAAGCTCGCCAGTTGCTATGCCGGACCCACTGGAAAAGATAAGGCAGCGCATTCAAGTAAAGAGGAGCCGCGAAAGTAGTGGATAACTGCCCTGCCGAGTAAACCAGGAAGCACTCAGAACCGAGAAAGACACTGGCCAGGGCCGCGAAGCTGGCCGCACGACGATCCACCCAGAGTAAGGAAAAGCGATACACGCCCAAGGCTAGAAGCAGAATACCGGCAAACTGCACCGCCATGTATGCCATGTCCAATCCCACGACCCGGGATATCAAAGCCAGCCACTGTTGCGGTAACGGCGGGTATGTGGTTTGAGAAAAACCTGCATACCACTTGGGATTCCAGGGATCGAACCAGCTGCGGAGATAGTGCGACGCGAAGAAAATATGGAAGTTCGCGTCATAGGACTTCAACGGCAGCTTCATGAGCAGCAGTGGCGCATGAATCACAAGAGCTGCCAGGAAAATCATGCTCAACGATATGGGCTGACTTGCGGGTGCACCCACCTCGGCTCTTTGCACAGCTTCCTCCGACCGGCTTTGGATTCTTGGTTTTCATGGAGAGTTGCTCACTTTTTTTGTGCAAAGTTCACGGAAGCTAAAGTGCAGCCAACGTCTCGATGCATTTTGGAATCGAAGAACCGATCGATATCGACTGATTGGTGGATGACACTTTGAGTTCCGCGCTCGGATGCCTGAAGGTCGTGGCTGTGTGGGTGCAGGTCGCGGCGCTCGCCTGCTCAGTATGTGCACAGACTTACAAGGTGGGATCCTCCAGCCCAGAAAAGACCCACAGCGATAACCTTCAAGCGCCCTCTCCTGAGAAAACGCGCGACAAATCCCTGGGATGGGGATCGAATATTCAAAATGCACGGCTCGGCCGGGCCGCGGAACAAGCTTTGAAAAACGGGAATTACGCGGCTGCCGTTGACTACGCGCAACGCGCAACTCAGGCAGCGCCGAGTGACCCCCAGCTCTGGTTCCTTCTGGGATATGCAGCGCGGCTTGACAGGAAGTTGCAACTTTCGGCCGATGCATACAGCCGAGGTCTTCGCCTTAATCCTTCTGCGCTGGACGGACTCTCGGGATTAGCCCAGACCTACAGCACCCTGGGCCGAACGGATGAAGCCAAACGTCTCCTCAACCAAGTGCTCGCGGCCGATCCCACGAGGATTAACGACTCAGTTTTGTTGGGCGAGATTCTGTTGAGATCTGGGGATTATTCCTCAGCTGTGAATGTGTTGGGGCGCGCAGAACAGAGTTCTCCGGGCACACGGCCCGAACTACTATTGGCGTTGTCGTACGAACATCTCAAGCAGTTGGACCAAGCCAGCCGATATCTCGATTTAGCCAAGCGCCGTGCGCCCAATAACCCCGACGTGCAGCGATCGATGGCTGGCTTTTATCGGGAGAGTGGAAACTATCCGGCAGCCATCGCCGCTCTTAGGTCAATCCGCGCTCCGACGTCCGACGTCAAAGCCGAACTTGCTTATACCTATCAGCTCGATGGCAGGCAGGATGAGGCGGCAAAGCTCTACACCCAGGCAGCCAATGCCGCTCCTGGCGATTTGGCTTTGCAGTTATCTGCGGCACAGGCTCAAGTCGCCGCTGGTTCCCTGGAACGGGCCAAACCATTCCTCCAGCGTGCGGCGGCGCTTGACGCCGATCACTATCGATTGCACAGCGTCCGCGGGGAAATTGCTCGACTTCAAGAACACGACGTGGACGCCATTCGCGAGTACAACGCGGCTCTCACGCACTTGCCCACCAACCCGGTCGAAGGACCTCTGTATGGCATTCAACTCCACATGGATTTGGTGGAACTCTACAAAAACCTGAAAGACACAAGCGCCTCCAACCTTCATCTTGAAGCAGCGAAAGCACAGATCGCACCTTTGGATGAGCGCGGGCCTGGCCGGCCACAATTTCTTCGCATGAGGGCGTTGATCCAAATGAATGCTGGCGATCTCGATGGCGCGGGACGCGATCTGCGAGAAGCTTTGTCTATCAGCCCAAACGATCCGAACAATCTGCAGCTCGATGGAGATTTGCTGGTAAAACTTGGACACACAGGAGAAGCAATCGCGGTATATAAGAAGATCCTGGCAATTGATCCAGTAAGCCGATTCGCGCTGACCTCTCTCGGATATGTCTCCCGTGAGGTCGGGCACGACCAGGATGCTGAAAAATACTTCCAGCGGCTAGCTGCGGCCTACCCAACACTATACGTTCCGTACCTCGCACTTGGCGACATGTACACATCGCGTAGGGACTTTACCAAGGCCGAAGGGGCGTACTTCAAAGGTTACGAATTGGCCCCAGACAATAGTCTGATCGTGGCCGGTGGCATGAATGCTGCCATTGAAACGCGCCACTTGCCCGAGGCGGGGGAGTGGTTGAGCCACGCAACCAGCGAGATGCAGCAGGAACCTCACTTAATGCGGGAGAAAGAGAGGTACCTGAGTTTTAAGGGTCAATACCAGCAATCTGCTGAAGCCGGCCGCGAAGCGATCAAACAATTGCCGAGAGACAGGGACGTCGTGGTCTATCTCGGTTACGACCTGCTCAACTTGCAGCAGTACGATGAGCTTCATCAGTTGACCTCGCAGTACGACGCCGTACTACCCAAGGAACCTGACATTCCACTCCTGGCCGGGTATGTGCACAAGCACGAGGGGCAGATGGCCGCGGCGGAAAAAGATTTTACCGAGGCCCTGGCTCGAAATCCGGAAGTCGTCACAGCGTACGTGAACCGCGGCTATGTGTTGCACGACCTTCACCAGCCACAGGCGGCCACAGCAGATTTCGAAGCTGCCCTCAAGCGGGAACCGAAGAACGGCGAAGCAAACCTTGGCTTGGCGTACGCCAGCCTCGACATGCATCATCCTCGAATCGCCTTACGGCATGTGCAACTGGCCGAGGATGAAATGGGCGACTCCATGCCGATTCACTTGATTCGAGCGACTGCATACGGGCAAAACGGCATGCTGACGAAGTCCGCCAGCGAGTATCGCACCGCCCTGAAGTATTCCCCGAACGACGGTGGTCTCCACCTCGCATTGAGCGACGCGTTGTATGGCTTGCGGCAATACCATGAAGCCATTGAGGAACTGAAGGCAGCAGAACAATTTTCTCCCGACAAAGACGTGATTTATGCGCAGATAGCCCGCGCCTATGCTCAATTGCACGATCGTGAACAAACTCTGCGATATGTGCAACTAGCGGAGCAGGCTGCGCAATCGAACCCTCCAAATGTGGCCGATCGGAAGCGCGCCCCAGGCGGAGTATTTGTTTCCACCGGCGAAGCATTGAGCCTGCTGGGAGACCAGAACGCCGCCATGGAGCGTTTCGGAAAAGCACTGAACGAGCCCAATAGCGATCGCGTAGGCGCACGCCTGGCAATTGCCCGGCTCATGGTTAGCGAGGACCATCCCGATGACGCACGGCGGCAAATCGTGCTGGCTCTGATGGAAGCTCACACCGGAGAAACGCTGCCAGCCACCGGGGAGCAGTTGATGGAAAGCGCAGACGTTTTTCTTGGCATCCACGATTACCAACTGGCCCAAATCTATCTCCAACGTGCGATGGCGGCTGGTGCGCCGGACACCTCGGTGCGTATCGGGCTGGCCAATACTTACCTCGCGCTAGGGGATACCGCTCGAGCACAAGGTCAGCTCGCGGCTGTCAGCAGTTCGGCCGACAGCGAACCCGGTTATCAATATTTGTTAGCCAAGGCCAACGTGTTTCGGCAGGAACACCAGAATACTCGAGCGCTGACGGCGTTCGCTCAGGCCTCCAACGCCGCGGGCGAAGATCAAACCGCACAGCAGGCCTTACTTCAGGCTGGAGCGAATGAAGGGCTGAGAGTTAATCCCCGGTTGAGCTTCCTTTCTGATTTCTCCTTGACCCCGATTTTTGAAGACACCACGGTGTACCCTCTGGATGCAAAACTCGATGTCTCGAATCCAGTTCCAGGACGTCAGGGACTACTTCCCCCACCCCGTTCTTCACTCGAAACGCAATGGACGGGCGCCTACCATCTCCACCTCGGCGAGTTACCCGATGCCAGCGGCTTTTTTCAGGTCCGCAATGCCCGCGGACAAATCTCGCTGCCCAGCGCGGACTCGATTGTGAACCGTGACACAACCGATTATTCGTTCAACATCGGACTGAACCCCAGCTTTCATTTGGGAAATAACGTTTTTACTTTCAATACAGGCATTCAGGAAACCATTCGCCGGGACTCTCTTTCTCCCATCGAAATGAATCAGAACCTCTTCCGGCAGTTTCTGTATATGTCTACCAGTTCATTCTTCAATATCGTTTCGGTGAGCGGGTATGCCATCCGGGAAGCGGGACCGTTCACCGAGACTCCTCAGAGTTCGCGGGACCTGGCCGGCGCACTCAATTTCCGTGTAGGACGCCCGTGGGGAAAGACTTTTCTGCTGACGGGATGGGGAGCGCGAGACGAGAAGTTTTCTCCGGTAATCCGCCAGTTCTACTACACCTCGTCATACCTTGGCATCGAACGAAAGTTTTCTGAACGACTGAACCTCAGGGTCGTGGCCGAAGACCTTCGGGCTTGGCGAGTGGAGGGAAACAGGTCAGCCATCGCGCAAGCCCTGCGTCCCGCCGGCATTGTGGACTTCGCGCCGGCTCGCAATTGGAGTGTTCAGGCTTCCGTCGCCTATTCGCGCAATATGGGCTTTCATGCATACGATGCTGTGCAGAGCGGCTTTAGTGTCTCGTACGCGATGCCCGTCCAACGCAGGTTCAAAGAAGAGGCCGGAGAAGTTGAGCTGCGATACCCGATTCGGTTTTCCGTCGGCCTACAACAGGAAAGCTTCTTTAATTTTCCGGGTTCGAACAGCCAGCAGTTTCGACCCTATGTGCAAATCAGTTTGTTTTGAGGTTGGCAGTCGATGAAAATCTGTTTAGTTGCGACTTTTCCTCCGAGCGGCCGGCAGTTGAACGAGTACGCGTTTCACATTGCGCGCGAACTACAGCGCGACCCACGAATCAGTTTGACGATTCTTGCCGATGAACTGAGTGACTATGAATTCGCCACCGACGAGAATGGGGAATTTCTTCGGGCCGAAGAGCAGACAGAACTGCCCGGTTTTGACGTCGTCCGTTGCTGGAAGTTCAATAGTCTAGGAACTCCAGTACGTCTGCTGAACGCGATTCGAAAATTGAAGCCCGACGTGGTGTGGTTCAACCTGGTTTTCTCCAGCTTTGCAACTCCAGACTATCCCGTAGCAGCTTTTGCGGGCCTGTGTGTGCCCGCTCTAACCCGGCTCCTCGGTTGTTATACCCACATCACCCTCCACCATATCATCGAGCACGTAGATTTTGCCGGTGCGGGAGTACGCCAGGAAAGAATGTTCCGTCTCGGCAGCGATCTGGCGACAAGGACATTACTCAAGGCGAATTCAGTGTCCGTTCTGCTGTCAGGATACCGCCGCACTCTTGTGGAGAAATATTCGGCAGAGAACGTTCTGCTAGGGACGCACGGGACATTCACCCGCTGTCCAACTCCTCCTCAGTTTTCCAAACGCGGCAATCCCGAACATTTGATTCTGGCAATCGGGCACTGGGGCACCTACAAACGACTGGAGATTCTCATAGAGGCCTTCCCCGACGTTTTGAAAAAGGTCCCTAATGCAAAGCTGATTATCGCCGGAGCTAATCATCACACCAAGCCTGGGTATTGGGAATCGATCCGCGAGTCGTTGGGAGCGAACTCCAGAGTGGAATTTCGAGGCTATGTTGCGGAAGAGGCCATTCCTGACCTGTTCCGCATGAGCAGTGTAGTCGTGATGCCCTACGACTCTGCCACCGGGTCCAGTGGCCCGGCCCACCAAGCCTGTGAATATGGAGTTCCGATCGTGTGCGCAGACATCGCTGACTTTCGCGATATGGCAGCGGATGAAGACATGGCCATCAGTTTCTACAATGTCGGGGATTCAGTCGATCTCGCCGAAAAGCTGGTGCGAATTTTGCAGTCTCCCGAGCAACAGCGCCGTATGGCTGAGCACAACTTTTCGTCCGCCGTACAGATGACTATGCCCAGCGTGGTTCGCAACTACCTTCGCTGGTTTGAGCTCAATCGGCGAAAGAAGGCAGTAGGTTCGTCAATTTTGTTTGAGGGTTTGCGGCCGTTTTCGTGGAGTTCTCCATCTCCTCGGATCGATGCACTCACACCGCGTCGGAATTCTCCAGAGAATGCGGTAGGTTACAAGGGTCGCCAGTCAGGTGTCCCGAGCAACAGTCGGGAGGCGCAAGAACAACGAAGACAATCGTCGGAAAGCATCAAGTCTGAGCGAGATGTCGAGCGCTTCTCGCCACCAACACAACTGGCGGACGAGTTTTGAGTGGAACTGCTCAGGGGCCCGGAAAAGTCTGCCGATAGATTTCCCAGCCGGTTAGCGCAACCCGTATACCACCACAGAATTCTTTGTGCCCACATAGACTTTGCCATTCACCACGGTGGGTGGAGCGAATTTCACGTTTGAGCCCATTGAGTCCCGCCCCCCCGACGCCTGAGTGCTGTTGTACAACTCGTTTCCCAGGTTGGTGGCGTCGTACGCGTGCAGTATGGATTTGATGGGCTCAATCACCCAAACAATCCCGTTGGTTATGCCGTTTGCAGAAATTGCGGGCGTAGCGCCAGGAAACCCATAGGTAGAACGAGACTTTGACATAGGACCGGATATTTGCCCATTGGCGAATGCAAAGGATTTCACAGTGTCGTTCACTCCTGAGAAATAGACGTTTCCGTTCCAGTACGCGGGAGTACCGTAATTGCAGTCGTTATGGGTGTCATTGCAATCCCCGGAGCCATACATGTGGACGCCCACCGCACCTGGAAGTTCCTGCAGTACCTGATCTCCGGAACTGTGATATTTCCCCATATTGTCGCGGTTCACTACGTACACGGTCCCGTTCTTGTCCCCGCCAACCATCACGTGCGGGTATGTACCCGTTTGATCGGGCAGCAGAATGGCGGCGCTCGTCCCGAGATCTGTGTCGTTCTTGTCAAAAGCTAAAGCGTGCGGTGTGAAATAGTCAGCCACTTGCAACTTGCTCGTGCCCGGCACTAATTTCAGGTAGGTATTTCCCCAGTCGCCCACAGCACTATCCCAGGTTCCATTTCCTGTAGCCGTGAAGACGACGTTGTTAGGGTCTGCAGCTACCGTTCCATTCCATATTCCCCCCTGCTCCCCATCTCCATTGTGATTCGAGCTGTTGTTCGGAGTGGTATTGAAGACGTAACGCCGTTTCATGGTGGTGGCGTCGTATCCGAAGATCCACCCGTGAAAAACGGGAGCGTCATTGATGGAGGCAAACGGCACATAAACGATTCCGTTGGCCAAAAGCAGCGCTCCTCTGTCGTTCTCCGATTTTTGGTTAAAAGACACGACGCCATTAACGCTATCCCTGCCATTCCCTGCAACACTCCCTTTAATCACAATCGGGCTTTCTGGCATGTCCTTACCCGTAGAGAGATCGTATTTATGAAGAACGTGCGCATATTTTCCGGACTTGTTGATTCGCGCCTCCACATAAATAGCGCCGTAAGTTCCTTGGCTGAGGTCAATCACCGGTGTGGCGGTGATGCCGATGACCGTACTCAGATACACCAAGTTACAGTTGGATCCTGGCGCCGGCTGATTCTTACTGCAAGGAACCGGAATACCACCCTTTGTATGCCATAGCGGCGTGGAAACCTTGTTGTCAGCGTCGAACGCATAGACGCTGTTATTTTCGGTGACGACAAATACTACATTGTGCATGCCCCCGCCGATGTTCAGGTTGGGTACGTACAAAGGCTGCCCATAAATTAGCGAGTCCACCGGAAAAGAGTAGAGTTTCCCGAAGGTATTCACGTTCACATTAGAAGGGGTCAATGTCGTCTCGCTGGTATTCGATCCGGTTCGCATGCTGTTGTATTGATAAGTCAGAACAGATACGCTCTGGGCCGAAGCCGTGCGATTAGCAACGGACAGGGCACACAGTACAGCGACGAAGATGGCGGTAATACGATCTCTCATGAACCACTCCTGACTGCATCAAGTTAGGAACTGAAAGCTGGCGGAGAACTTCAACATATTTTGTGCTTAGGTCAAATCTTCGGAGAAGTTTGTCGCCATACGAAATGCGGATACGTCTTACATCGCATGCCTACTTGTACGTGAGCCTCTTTTCTCCACATGGCTCGGTACCCGCTGCTCAATCTTCCAGACTGCTTTCGATATGGCGCGCCGCGTCTGGGTTGCCTTTTGCAAGAAAACTCTCACGAATCTAGGAACCCATCAATTTGTTCCCGGGAGCGCTTTCTGTCCTGCGGCGGTTGTGTCGTTTTCTACGTCCTAGGCCTGACATAGATCTTGGTTATCAGCGGCAATCCCGGCGCATCTGGCCGTAAAATGGTAGGGTTTTTCGGTTGGGTCGAGCAGAGGTAAACGTTCGTATCACGCGAAACATGCGTGTCCTATCAAATATGAGATAAGTCGGCCTTCAACCTAGCAGCAGAAAAGATCTCTGAAAACCCCCTACAAATGTTTTAGGGTTGAGAATGATGTATCAGATTGGCGTATAAAGTTTCTCACTGCACATACTCTCGCCTCTCATTTACGACCAAATCACGTATAGCCTTTGTAACGTTCCCCGGGATGGCATTCACATCGCAGAAAAGTCGGCCGTATCAAGGTATTCGTCTACCGTAACGTCAGACTTGGTTGTGCCGATATCGATCTGAACTTGGAAGCCGACAGCGCTCGACCATCCTCCTGGTAAATGGCCCGCGGGATACTTCGCGTTAACGGGATATACAGTCCTATCCACGGTCAGGGTATCGTAATACATGCAAGGCATACCGCTGCAGCGATTGGTATCGCCTGCGACGCGGTGGACGTCCCAGCGCACATGGTGCCATCGATTCGCCGCCAGCGAGCATCGAACCTTAGTGTTGATCCAGTGTCCATGTAGTTGATCGAAGACCTGCCAGAGGTGATTGACCTGATTGCACTGTGAGCCCCACATGAATTCGGTCCCGGTTGAGCTTGAGAAGTCAAACAGGTCGTACTCGAACGACCCAGCCAACGAGGCCTTATTCGTGGGGTAGATCCAAAGACTCATGCTGAAGGATGTTGCCTGGTCATCTCGGCCGGCGATGTGAGTCCATAAGGCATTGGTATAGCTCGGTCCAGTGAGCGACACCTTCATCGAGCGGCCATCCTTCGAGGGCCTGGCGTGCCCGGTCGTTTGTGAAGTATGCGTAGGGAGTCCACTTCCGCCTGGGTTGCAGTTCGGCAATATGCAAACAGGTTTCCACCCTTTCATCGAGTCGTCGGCGTTGACAGCGGAAACTCCTTTACCGTCGAACGGCGTCTGCGCCAGGGACAATGCGGAAAGGAATATGCCGATGGACAATCCAACGACAACGCTGCGCATGATTTTCATGTTGTGGGCTCCGAATTGGTGCGAACTGTTGTGATCGCTCACGCTCGGAAGCAAACGTACAGTATTTATGGTGCTGTGCTACAGGTGTCAGAAGTACATTACTGAGGTTTTCCCGAAACGAAACTTTCTCTGGACAATCGACGGAAATGGGGTAATTCCCATTCGGCAATCATGTCCTACTCGGCTAGTCTTGACGTTAAAGATGTCGGACGGGCGTTGAGCGCGTAAACATTGCCGTCGGACACGCCACCACGGACGACCCCACTCACTACCGCGGCAGTTGAATACAATAGTCGAGCTGCCCAAGTGACTCCGGTGAACTTCATTTCACAAACTTTCGGACTGGTGCGTGGGTGTAGAATCAGTCCGTTTCCTACACCATTGAGAGGGTTGACGTGTGAGGGAGATGAATCCTGACCACTCGCAGTATGTATCTCGCAGGCGCTTCTTGCAGACCATCGGAATGGCGAGTATGGCCAGTTGGGCTGTACCTCTACTCGTGGATTCGGCTCCGCAGGCCAATGCCGAGGAGTTGTCCCAAGACCCAACTTCAAACATTCGGCATATTATCGTGTCGTGTCAGGAGAACCATTCCCTCGACCACTACTACGGCTACTATTCGAAGATTGGAGACCATGGCGTTCCACTAGGATGGAAGGACCATATCAAGCCTTACCATCTCCAGACGCTTGAGCCTCCGGATCCACGCCGCAACAACTGGAAGTACAGCCATGTCGAATGGGATTCTGGCAAAATGGACGGATTCTACCAGGCCAATGGTAGAAACGCCTTAGGCTACTATTTGCAGGAGGACCTCCCCGGGTACTATTCGTTGCTGCCTCAATTTA
>Ga0207136_1056_pt1 | contig 26205 bp, 20 predicted proteins | sample Alteio_BWMinHeat_8_FD_153552 | JGI IMG/M metagenome (GOLD analysis project Ga0207136, IMG submission 153552) | Enriched cells from forest soil in Barre Woods Harvard Forest LTER site, Petersham, Massachusetts, United States -... | ecosystem: Environmental > Terrestrial > Soil > Temperate forest >...
GCGACCGACGATCTCGACGGGCACGCCGCGCGCGAATTGATAGAGGCGCGCTTGCGTGCGTCCGGGCTCAACGCGAAGATTGGTGGCGACTTTCGTGCGGCCGCGGGCTTGCACGGGCATCGGTAGGACCTGTTTGAGCAACTTTGTGCTGCGCTGCCAGAGCGGCGGGTCCATCAAGTAGCGCCCTTCGACCCAGCCCAATTCGCCGGAGGCAGTGCGGACTTTTATGCTGTCATTGCGGCGGGCGACGACGTCGACGCGGTCACCGTAGTGGAGTGTGTCCAGAGGCTCGCGAACTTGCGCCACACTGCTCCAAAGAGTGGCGGTGCGTTCGCCGACGTAGGCTTCGCCCAGAGTTTCATGCTTTGGCCGAAAGAACCACGCCACAACGGCAACGATCAGGAGCAGCGGGACTGCAATGAGGAGCTTGCGCTTCATGCGGCATGTCCGAAGGTCAGCAGAAAGAATGCGGGCGTAACGGCTTGAAGGGCAGGCAAGCGACGCGGTACGTCACTCATTTCGAAAACCACTCGATCTCTGGGCATTGGGTTTGGGCGACCACTTATTCTTCGCTAAAGATTGTACCTGATTTCTGAGCCACGACCGGGCTTGGCCGTGCTTGGTTTGTTTTTCTGTTAAAATGCCGCTGCTCGTAAATCATCTTTACAATTTCGCTTCGAAGGAACTCGATGAAATCTCTCAATGCCCTGCAGCCGCTCGCGCTGTTACTGTTGCGCGCGGCCTTTGGCATCATTTTCATGTCGCATGGTTATCCGATGCTTGCGCATCGAACGAGTGCAACGCAGACACTTTTTGCGCAACACGGCATACCGGGCTATTTTGTTTACATTTCGGGGGTAATCGAACTTTTTGGCGGAGGGTTGCTGCTGCTGGGATTATTCACGCGGGGAGCGGGGCTGTTGCTGGCGATCGAAATGGTCTTGCTGATGTGGAAAGTGTATACGCCACACAGCTATTTCGCGGTGAATGAATACGCATACCCTTTGGTACTCGCGACTGGATGCTTTGCACTGGCAACTACGGGTGCGGGGCTCGCTTCGGTGGACTACCCCTTGTTTGAGAGTGGCGGTGGGAAGCTGCGGACGCCGCGCAATGCAAAAGCCAATAAGTAGCAAATCGTCCCAATTGGTTTTGCATTGGCAAAGTTTTTTTAGACAGAGTCCGCAGAGGACACTGAGACAGAAACACTCGTGCATCCTGATCAGCGCATATTACTCAACGGAGTTTAGGTGGTCGTGACGGTAGTTGAAGTGGCCACGACTCCGCCGGGGGCGACCGGTAGAACGATCCAAAGGATTAGGTACGCGAGGACGCCTGTGCCTCCGCAGATCACCAACAGCAGCCAGATCACGCGGATGATGGTCGGGTCCATGTCGAAGTAGTCGGCGAGGCCGGCGCATACCCCCGCGATTTTTTTATCGGTGCTGGAGCGCATAAGGCGCTTGGGAGCGCCTGTGGCAGGAGAAAGACCCGGGGCGCCGGATTCGGGTTGTTTCGCGCCACAGTTGTAACAGAATTTAGAACCGACGGCGATGTCTTTGCTGCAGCTTGGGCAAGTCATTGGCATACCCTCCCCAAATGGCTGAATGTCCAGCCTTTTCTACAATAGAATACGCCTAAAAGGGTGAAAAAGTTTCCTCGAACTCGACGGTGGCCGGGCTGGCGAGACGTGTGAGCAGACGGTCAGTAATCGAGCAGTTGTTTGACGGCGGCAGTGATGTGGCTTGTTTGCGGGAGGATCACGTCTTCCAGTTTTGGCTGATAGGCGCAGAAAGTATCCATGGCCGCGACCCGCTTTACGGGGGCGTCTAGTTCTTCGAAGAGTTCGTCGGCGATGCGCGCGGCGATTTCTGAGCCGTAACCCCAGCTCAGCATATCTTCGTAGGCGACGATGGCGCGATGCGTTTTGCGGACAGTCTTGGCGATAGCTTCCCAGTCGTAGGGGGAGAGTGAGCGCAGGTCGATGATTTCAACGGAGATGCCTTCGCGGAGCAATTGGGCGGCGGCTACCTCGGCGCGATGCACCAGAGCGCCATAGGTGATGATGCTGACTTCGGTGCCTTCGGTGACCATACGAGCTTTGCCGAAAGGCACGGTGTAATCCGGGCCGGGATATTCAGAGCGATTGTACGGCTGGCGGTAGAGGTGTTTGTGCTCGAGGAACATGACCGGATCGTCGGAGCGGATGGCGGTGCGGAGCAAGCCAGCGACGTCGAGAGCCGTTGACGGCATTACGACTCGTAGACCCGGGCAATGCGTGAAAATCGATTCGCCACTTTGACTGTGATAGATGGCACCGCCCGTGAGGTAGCCGCCAATCGGCACGCGCAGGATCGCAGGGCACTTAAAGACGCCATTGGACCGCCAGCGCATGACGCATAATTCGTCGCGAATCTGCATCATGGCAGGCCAGATGTAGTCGAAGAATTGAATTTCAGCAATGGGTTTGAGTCCGCGCGTGGCCATGCCGATGGCGCGGCCAACTATGGCGGCTTCCGCGAGCGGCGTGTTGAAGACTCGATCGTGCCCGTACTTGCGCTGCAGGCCGGAAGTGGCTTTGAAGACGCCGCCCTTCCCTTTCACTTGTTTCAGGGACTCCTCGCGACTGGCGTCGGCTACGTCTTCGCCGAAGACGGTGATGCGGTCGTCGCGAGCCATTTCGTCGGAGAGCGTGGCGGCGACCATTTCGACCATGGTTTTCGGAGCGCCGTGGAGTTGCGGCAGCGCTTCAAATGCGGAAGACGTGGGATCGATGTCCGGCGAATAAATGTTTACGCGAATCGAGTCGATCGTCGGCTCTTCGGCGGCGAGCGCTTCGTCGGCCGCGTTGCGGACCTCCTGGTCGACCTCGGCTTCGAGGGCTTCGATCTCTTTTTGGTCGAGAATGCCTTCGCGGACGAGGAACAGCGAGAATTTTGAAATGGGGTCGCGGTGCGCTTCGTCTTCGCGTTCTTCGGGTGTCTTGTATAGCTTTTCGTCGTCGGAAAGCGAATGGGAATAGGGACGCGTCACGTGGGCGTGAACCAGAGCAGGTCCGCGACGCTCGCGGCAGTATTGGACAGCGGTTTTGCAGATCGCATAGCTTTCGAGAGGGTCGGTGCCATCGCATTCCGCGATGTGCAGGCCCGGGAAACCGCGCGTGAGTTTGGAGATGCTGCCGCCGGCGGTCTGGACTTCGACAGGGACTGAAATGGCGTAGCCGTTGTCTTCAATCAAGTAGAGGAGCGGTAGCTTTTTGGCGCAGGCGGCGTTCAGGGATTCCCAGAATTCGCCTTCGCTGGTGGCGCCATCGCCCGCGGAGACATAGACGATTTCGTCGGGCTCGTGGCGGACGTGCTGGCCGAGCGGGGCCTTCTTGGCCTGCGCCAGGGCCTTCGGATGATCGCCATAGTAAAGCGTGGCTTCGGCGGCGCCCACGGCCTGTACAAACTGTGTGCCGGTGCAGGAGGACTTGTTTACGATGTTCAGGTGGGGGAGGCCCCAGTGCGAGGGCATCTGGCGGCCGCCGGAGCTAGGATCTTCCTTGGCGCCGACCGCTTGCAGGAGCATGTCGAGCGGTGTGACGCCTAGCATCAGGCAGAGTGCGCGGTCACGGTAGTAAGAGTAGAGCCAATCCGTGCCGGGACGAAGAAGAAGCCCCATAGCCGCGGTCACGGCTTCGTGGCCTGCGCCGGAGATTTGAAAGAATATTTTGTTTTGGCGCTTTAGCTGGATTTCGCGATCATCCAGCCTGCGGGAAAGATACATGGTGCGGTAAATGCGGATGAGGGTGTCGCGGTCGAGGCCGTGCAACTTCGGTGCGTCAAGCTTGGCAAGTTTGACGCGGGTTTGTAACGCCATTCGTTCTGCCCTCGTTGGGAAGCAGGATTTCTGCCTTGCGGAACCTTATTATACCCGAACTCTGCTGCTGCTACGCGAAACTGGCGAAGCTATCCCAGAGAATCAAACTGTTTGACCACTTCGTCAAACTGGTCTTCGCCCTGGCGCACTACGCGCGGCGAAGCTTCCTTGAAGGGCTCCTCAGATGGAATGCGATCGAGCCAGCGCTGCTCGGTGAGCTTCTCGTGGCCCGAAAAATAGAGCCGGACGAGCAAATTGACTTTGCCATTAGCGGCTGGGGCTTCTTCGGAGGCTTCTTTTTCCTTGGATTTGTGCTTTCCCTTGGACTTCGCCTTTGGCTTTTCGGCCTTTGGCGTCTCTGCGGACTTGTGGGCCTGCTCAGGGGCGACCTTAGCCTCGTCCTCGGCGCGTTCAAGCTTATATTGCAGTTTCTTATCCAGGCGGAAGGCCTGCTTCCAGCCTTCCAGTTTGTGCCGGGCAAGCTGGGCTTTCTCTTCGTCGGTGCCGAAATCGAATAGGAGATACGTGTGAGCCATAAAATTAGTCTGCGACGCAGGCGCTGGCAAGTCAAGATGGGAGAGGCACGGCCGTTCGCACGTAATTAGGGGCTAACCGGGACAGACTTCTTGCCACTATTCGGTTTGCAATGGTTTGGCTACCCGAGGGCTCGACGAGGCGTCTAAGTGGGGTATCATTGTGTGGCATCGGGGTGTAGTATCGGGTTCTTGTGAGTACGAAAAGACAAGATCGCGTTCGATTGGCCGCAGCCTGGCTTTGTCTGCTTGCGGTGGCGCTCTTGTATGCGCCGATGGCGGGCGCAGTGCTGTTGGCGTATGGCGTGGACTGTTGCGTTGGAGGCTTTTGCAACATCCCCGAGCATCATCACCACAAGTCGCAACCAGCCCCTTCGCAAGAATCAGCGCCAATGGATTGCGGGCACGACATGAGCGGGATGAAGTCATGTTCGATGTCTTGTTGCAACGATCCGTCGCGTCCCGCGCTGATACCTAGCGCATTTGTTTTGCCTGCGGCGAGTTTTATTCCCGCGGCTAGTGAAATGATCCGTCCAATCCGGCTGGCAAGCTCTTTCGAAATTTCACGATTCGTCAAACCGCTCTCTCCTCCTCCTCGCTTCTTTTCATCAGTCCTGTAGGGGACTGCTCGTTCTCCACGCACGCCCATTCACCCGCACCGCGGCTTCGTAGCCGCGAGGGAACCATTCGACGAGGAGAGAAAAAGGTTTATGCAAAGAGTTTTGCAGGCATTTGCAGCATCTCTGCTGCTTGGCACCGCGGCTTTCGCCACGGTGTTCGGCACGGTGCGAGGGATTGTGCACGATCCGCAGCACCGGCCCGTTCCAGGCATAGAGGTTGTTCTGAAGGCAAAGTCGACGGATTACACACAGAAAACACAAACCGACGCGAACGGAGAGTTTCATTTCGACGCGGTGCCGCTTGGTGAGTATACAGTCGCCGTCACAGACCCATCTTTTGCTAGCCAAGAGCAAAGCGTGACCGTGCTTTCGGGAACGGCACCAATTCTGCATTTCGAAATGCACATTGCAGCGCAGAACCAATCCGTTACGGTATCGGCGGAAGCGGCTCCGGGACAGACCGAATCTGTGACCCCAACGACCCTTGTTGACCGGGAGGAAATTCAGCAGGCGCCCGGTGCGGCGCGAACGAACAGCTTGGCGATGGTCACGAACTACATGCCGGGTTCCTACTTTACGCACGATCAGCTGCACGTCCGAGGCGGGCATCAGGTGAGCTGGCTGATTGACGGCGTGCCGATTCCGAACACGAATATCGCCAGCAATCTTGGACCGCAGATCGATCCCAATGATATCGATATGCTGGAGATGCAGCGCGGGAGTTATGCGGCCGATTTTGGGGATCGGACCTATGGCGTCTTTGACGTCGCGCCGCGGACGGGGTTCGAACGGAACAGCGAAGCGGAACTCGTTGTCAGCGCGGGGAATTTTTATCAAACGGACGATCAGCTCAACTTTGGCGGACACACCAATCGGTTCGCCTACTACGCGAGCGCGAACGGCAACCGCACAAATCTCAGCTTGCAAACGCCGACGTCGGCTGTCATCCACGATGCTGGAAACGGCTTCGGCGGATTTACTTCACTTATGTACAACCTGGATTCGCAGAACCAACTGCGGCTCGTCGCGCAGGCGCGGCGGGATTATTACCAGGTTCCTTTCGATCCGAATAATCCAGAGACGCAGGGACAGTTTTTGCAGGACGCGAACCGCGAGAGCGATTCCTTTGTGACGCTAACCTGGGTGCGCACGTTCAGTCCAGGACTGGTTTTCACGGTTTCGCCGTTCTTTCATTTCAACAGCGCGAATTATCTAAGCAGCCCGCTTGACTTGCCGAGTTCCACGACGCAAAACCGATCTTCAAAATACGAAGGTGGGCAGGCTACGGTAGCCTGGGTCGAAAAGCGCAACAATTTGCGAGCCGGGCTTTATGCTTTCGCGCAGCAGGACAGTCAGCTCTTCAGCCTGATCTACAACTGTCCGACGCCCCCTACTGCCACTTGTACGGAGACGAGTGCGTCGAATCTGACTCCGACTCAGGTGAGCCCGCTGGGAAGCTTGACGGCTTTGTATGCCGAAGACCAGTTCCGAGTCACTTCTTGGCTGACTTTGAACGCCGGCGTGCGGCAAACACACTTTTCCGGGAGCGTGGTTGAAAATGCGACCAGCCCGCGCGTGGGCGCGTCCTTACGCATTCCAAAGCTCAACTGGGTTTTCCGGGCCTTTTACGGGCACTTTTATCAGGCGCCGCCTCTTTTAACATTGTCCGGACCGCTCCTGAATGCGGCAACCAACCAGAATCTAGCCTTTATCCCACTGCGTGGGGAGCGCGACGAAGAACATCAATTCGGTGTGACGATTCCCTTCCGCGGCTGGACGATCGACGCGGACAACTTCTTGACACGGGCGACAAATTATTTCGATCATAACAATTTCAACGACTCGGATTTGTTTTTTCCGATTACGATTCAGGGCGCGCGGATAAATGGCTGGGAGCTCACGTTGCGTTCCCCACGAATCCGCAATCGCGCGCAAGTCTATGTGACGTATTCAAACCAGCTCGCGCTCAGTTTCGGCTGCATAACCGGCGGTCTCGTCGCCCCATGCGCTACTCCGCCGCCGGGATTTGGCTTCCTCGACCACGACCAGCGGAACACGTTGCATGTGGGCGGGCAATATACGTTGCCTTGGAATTCTTACGCGTCGACAGACGTTTACTATGCTTCTGGATTTACAAACGGCAACTCTCCGCCGGACCCGAACAGTCATCTCGAACCGCATACGACGTTTGACCTTGCGCTCGGCAAGAGTTTTGGGGAGAGATTTTCCGTCAGCGTGCAGGGTATAAATGTCGCCAACCGCCGAGTGCTGCTGGATAACAGCTTCACATTCGGCGGGACTCACTATCTGAATCCGCGCGAAATCTTCGTGCAACTGCGCTTTCGTTTTCACTACTGACCGATCGCAGGAAGAACAAGAGGCAAAAGGGGCGCAGAGTGCTGCCCCCTATACGAAAAAGGAAAGAAAGAGGGCACGGCGTGCCGTGCCCCTACGATTCGAAGACCCGCCGGCTCGCATCGAGACGAGCTGCGTACCGCAATTTGACTTCGGCACCTTCGCGATTTAGGCTGGCGCGGTGAATTCGACGGCAGCGGCGACGTTTACCACGCGCAACGCCCAAGAGGAGAGTTTGATGTGGAAAATGTTGATGGCTGGTACGGTGTGTTTGCTCGGGGCGCTTGTGATGTTCGCGGCACCGCCCCCGAAAGTCATCTATGTCCGCTGCGGAAGGTTGATCTACGACGCGGAAAAGCCGGCCATCTCGTCGGCAATTGTGGTGATCACCAATGGGAAGGTGACTGGTGTCGGCAGAGACATTGCGGTGCCCGCGGGGGCGGAGCAAATCGATCTTTCGAGCTTCACCGTGCTGCCGGGATTTGTGGATGCGCACATTCACATCTGGGCCGGCGCATTCGGGCAGTCCGTCTCCGAACCACTGGCGGCGCTGCGCGGCAGCAAGGCGATGAGCTACGCGCTTTCTTCCGGGGTCGTCGGCGCGCGCGTGATGGCCACGCAAGGATTCATCGATGTCGCTCTCAAGGACGCGATTGAGGAGGGCACGATTCCTGGGCCGCATCTGGTGCCAGCTGCGCATGCGATCTCCATTCCAGGGGGGCACGGCGATTTCAATGCGCAGCCGCCCTACTTGCCAATGGACGATTTCTACACGCCGTTGCACGGATTCATTAATTCGACTGCTGATGCGGAGAAGGCTGTGCACTTGCAACTTAAGTATGGAGCGCGGGTGATTAAAGTTATGGCTTCGGGCGGAGTGCTTTCGCCGCTGGATTCGCCGACTTCGGAACAGCTTTCGCCGGAAGAATTGAAAGTGATTGTGCAACAGGCGCACATGGCTCACGTCAAAGTGGGGTCGCATGCGGAGAATATTCGCAGCATTCGTGCCTCGCTGGAGGCTGGCGTTGATTCGATCGAGCATGGGTCGGAGATGGATCAGGCATCCGCGGACTTCATGAAGAATCACGGCATTGTGTTTGTTCCTACTGTCTTCGTCGTGGAGGAAAGTGTGGCGAACGGAGTGAAAATGCATTTTCCTGAGTATGTGATCACGAAGGTGAATGCATTGGCGAAGACGCATTTTCCGAGTTTTCAGCTTGCGCTGCATTCGGGCGTGACGATTGCAGCTGGCTCGGACCATTCGTATGGGCCGGGAACTGGAACGGTACGCGACGAGATGATCACGGAAGTGCAATATGGGATGACTCCGCAGCAGGCGCTTGTTTCGGGGACAAAAACGAGCGCAGCTTTGCTGGGGCTCGAACAGCTCGGGACGATTGAAACTGGGAAGGAAGGGGATCTTGTCGCGGTCGATGGCGATCCTTTGAGCGATATTCATTCGTTGGAAAAGGTGAGGGCGGTGGTTTTTCAGGGGAAGAGCGTTGCGCCTGCTAACCGGCAGTAAGAGTTAGGACGGGCACAGCGTGCCGTGCCCCTGCGAAGTATTATGAGCACGATTGGGAATATGGCGTGTTGCTTCGGGGGGCGGGGGGAAGTAAGATTTTTGGTGAAGAAAATATCGAAGGCGATGGAGTTCGCCTAAACCGGGCTGGCGCAGTGAGCTGGCTCTGATGACTCCTGGCAGCCACGCGGCTCCAGGAGTTTTTTTGTTGTGGGCCGCGGTTGCCGCCGGATTGGAGGCCTATTGCGCATTCTCTTGATTGCGATTTTCGGAGCAGTCGGCACGCTAGCTCGCTATGGACTGCAGGGCGTCGTACAAACACGCGCGGGAAGCACGTTTCCGCACGGCACGCTGGTCGTCAATCTCACGGGCTGCTTTTTTCTTGGGTTGATCGGGCAATTTACGCTGAATCGTATGGTTATTTCGCCGGATTGGCGCGTGGCCATCGCTGTGGGCTTTTTTGGCGGCTACACTACGTTTTCGAGCTTTGGCTGGGAGACGGCGAAAATGCTGGAGGACGGCGAATGGCTGCGCGCGGCAACGTATGTTGCGGCTAGCGTAGTTGCGGGTTTGTTTTTGTCCGTAGCAGGGATTCGGCTGGCGAACCGGTTTTAGGAGCCGCGATGACACACGAAAAATTCGAAGGCGAGCGCACGTTGATGCGCATTCACATCGGCGAATCCGATAAATGGCACAGCAAACCGTTGCACGGTGCCATCGTCGAACTCCTGCGCAAAGAAGGCTTTTCGGGCGCGACAGTTCTGCGAGGCGTGGCTGGCTACGGTGGCTCGAGCGTCTATCACACGGACAAGCTTCTTCGCATGTCGCAGGACCTTCCCATCATTGTCGAAGTGATTGAATCCACGGAGCGAATTGAACAAATTCTGCCGCGGCTGGACGAAATGGTTGAAGGTGGGTTGATTACACTCGAAAAAGTGCGAGTGATTCTGTATCGCGCTGCCAAGAAATAGAATGGGGGATGGCTCTAATAGCCGCGTAGCAGCTGCACGGATTACCAAAACCGCGTAATCATGTTTTTCGCGCCGGCCCAACGATAGAACAAAATGAGGTTCGCAACCGCGGCGAGACCTCGAAGCAACGAAAAATAGAAATCGCTGATGTCCTCGCTTGCGGGCGGCGAGCCAGCTGTGGCACGCATGACGACCGCCATCACCAGAGACATGGACCAAATGAGAAGGAAAAGGTAAATAACTACGCGGAAGTCCGACTCGACCTTGAGCTTCTTTACCAGGAAGTAGCTGCAAACAATCAGTTCCAAACCAAAAATCGTTACCAGAATCGCGGGGAAGGGCTCGACAGCAAGTGCGGTTCCTCCGCAAGGCCCCACACTTGCGTTGGCGGCGAGCAGAGAGCCAAACAAGATCATCAGGACGCTCGCGATCTGTCGAGCGGCGCTTGTCAGCAGTTCAGCGAGGCGGTTTGGCACTTTGTTTCCCTATTCGCGCTTACTCCCGTAAATGAAGGAGAGCGCAGAAGTCACAAGTATTTTCTCCATGTAACCAGTACAAGCCGTCAGTTACCTCGCGTCAATGTATCGGCCGTCATTTTTGCCCTCTCCAGCAAGACGCGGATATTCGTTCGGCCACAACGCCGCGTCGACCTCGCATCTCGCCGTCGACTTTCAAATTCGCTCTGAACTTTCCAGCTGGCGCGTTCGACTGTAAACTGCTCTCTCATGGCTGACAGCCCAGAAAAACAATCGTGGTTGAATCGCACGGTCCTCGGTGTGGGCCTCACCAGCCTTTTTAGCGACTGGAGCCACGAAACCGCCACGGCGATTCTGCCCGCTTTTCTTGCCGCGATCGGGGCGGGACCTGCGTGGCTTGGCTTGATCGAGGGCCTTGCTGATGGTCTCTCAAGTTTCACCAAACTTGCCGCCGGTTATTTCACAGACCGGCTAAAGCATCGCAAGCCGCTTGCCATTTTCGGCTATGCCGTGACGGCGCTCTCGACCGCTTCTTTTGCTTTCGCTACGCATGCGTATCAAGTGCTCATTGGGCGGACGGCGGCGTGGCTCGGCCGCGGAGTTCGTTCACCGGCAAAGAAGGCGCTTCTGGCGGCGGATGTTTCGCAGAATGCGTACGGGCGCGCTTTCGGGCTTGAACGATTGATGGATACCGTGGGAGCTATCGCCGGGCCGCTTACCGCGCTCTGGCTGCTGGAAAAGACCGGGCACAACTATCAAAAAGTCTTTCTGTGGACGCTTCTTCCGGGTCTGATTGCCGTGGCTTCCTTCTGGTTGCTGGTACGAGAGCGTCCGATTGCTTCGAAGGCGAAACGTTCTTTCTTGATGGGCGTACAAGATTTGCCAGTGTCGTTCCGACGTTTTCTTCTGGGAGTCGGTGTGTTCGGAGCGGGCGATTTTTCCCATTCGCTACTCATTCTCTATGCCTCTCGCATGCTCGCGCCCGAGTACGGGATTGCCCGTGCAGCGAGCATCGCTGTTGTGCTCTATACAATTCATAACGTGTTTTCCGCTGGCTCTGCTTACGCCAGTGGCTGGCTGAGCGACCACGTGCCACAACGCAAGATCGTACTTGCCGGCGGCTACGCGCTGGCGGGAATCACGGCGATCCTGCTTTGTACGGGCACGCATTCGCTGTGGCTACTCGGCGTGATTTTTGTTCTTGGTGGGCTCTACTTTGGCATTGAGGATGCGCTCGAAGATTCTGTCGCCGCCGAACTTGTGCCTAAAGAACAGCACGGCATGGCTTTTGGGACGCTGGCTGCGGTCAATGCTGTCGGCGATTTCCTCTCAAGCATTCTGGTGGGATCTCTTTGGAGCGCGTTTTCCGTGCAAGCCGCGTTCGCCACTTCTACTGTTCTGTTTTTCGCAGGCGCGATTCTAATTCTTCGGCTTCGGCGCTAGCGGAATCGTTCGCGCGAAATGGGCAAGCACGCACGAGCTATTCATGCGGGGGCATCGTCTCCGGCCATTGTGTAACGATGATCTTTCCGTCCGGTCCCAGCTGAATCGCCGGAGCATAGAGTCCGAGCAATTCGCGACGCCACCACAATCCGTGCTCTCTTTTCTCCGCCATGGACGTGAACCAATACTGCCAGAGGACGGCACGCACTTGACGGGGCGGTCCCTGCGGAAAAGGATTCGTGGCAAAGAGCGCGAGCACGTCAAGGTCGCTCGAAAGCAGGTGCCTTTGGGTGCGCAAGACCATTGGATTGTCGCGCCACTCGCCCAGCGACGCGAACCACAAGTTCCAATCCAATCGCGGCTGATAGGGCGCGTAGATGCGCGGTGGTTTGTCCAGTTCCTGAGGTTTGTGCCGGAAAGGATAGGCGATCCAGATTTGTCCATCGTTGGAGCCTTGGAATTCGATTTCATAGCGGCCGCGCGTCATGACGGCGAAGAGGCCGTAACGATTGGCGATTCGAAGGGGATCCAGCAGAGTTACCGGCGACGTTGGGAGTGGGGCGGGCGTGATCATCCAAACCATTTGCGCGGTAGTCGCGTAGAAGATCCACGTTAGCAACACGGCGGTTACGGCTACTCGTAGCGGAGCGAGACAGAGGCGAATGCTTTGCCACGAATCACGCGGGGCGTTTTTGCTCGCTGGAACTTCGCCTGTTGATGGACTCGAGGACGGCACCAAAATCGAGAGTTGGTCGGCAGCAACTGGAGCGGGCTCAGTAGGAAGTGCGATTGGGCACCCGAGGAGCGACTGTTTCCACTTGGTGGGGACAAATCGCATGAGGAAGCGGTCGTCGAGCAGTAGGAACGCGAGAATGAGAACGAGATAATTCAGAAAGGTGTAATTGGCGGTGAGAATGATACCGACCTGCCAGGGCGTGACGATAAAGAAGAGCGCGATTCGAAAAGGCCGCGGCAGAAATGCCGCCCAAATCAAGACTAGTTCGAGCGCCAGCGTGAAGAATGTTGTTGCGGTGTGGAACCAGTGCGGAAAATGCTGCACGTACCAGCCGATCCAAGTTGGCAGCGGCCCGTTTTGATAATACTCGTCCAACGCTGTGAAGTTGCGCCACTCGGGATCGCCGCCCGCAATTTTCGCAACGCCGGATTCGAAGTAGATGCGGAACCATTCCCAAAGAAGCAAATAAAGCGCAGCGCGGACGGGAAGCCACGTTTCGCCAAATCCTGGACGAAATCCGTCGGGCGCCAGAAAGAGCGAGAGGAATCCTGCCTCGAGCAACATTCCGTCGGACTGGTATCCCGAGAAATCTCCCGCCGCACTTACAAAGGAAAGAAAACAAACAAAGCAGATGGTGAGCATTCCGCGCGGCCAAATATTCAAAGCCAACAGAGCCGCGGCGGCCATGCCCAGCCAACAAAGCCCCACCAGCATGTGCGAGCCGCTCGAAAGCCAAAGAACGCTGGGCACATACCAATACCGGGCGTGGCCAAGTTGCTCGGCTGTGCTTTCCAGATACTCGCTCGCGGGGAGAATTCCCTCAGGGCCGATCAGTCCACGAATTTGAAAAACGAGTGAGAAAAAAGCTGAGAAATAAATCACGCCTAGCGCTCGCAGGAAAATCCAACGGGACAGGAAGCGGTCCGAGGGGCCGTTTCGCGAGTCAAAAAGCCAGCGAACGAGGGACGAAGGAGCCCATTCCATAGACGCGGGACATTATACCGGGGTGGCCACGCAGGTAAATTGGACAGTGGCCCAGTGCCTATTGCTGGGGCTTTTCTTTTGGAGCGGAAGGACGGTCGATATGCAAGGCGCACGTGCCGTCCTCGCAAAGTTCGCGATTCCAGCGATAGCGATTGCGAGCAATCCAGCGGTAAGCATGTTTCGCGATGAAGTGAATTCCCGGAACGAGCAATAGCCATGCGGCCAGCTTCCAGCCTGGGAGCACCAGCCCGATCCGAGCCCAGGCGTCTGCTCCGGAATAAACGCACCCGCGTGGGTCGACCGCTTGCATCAAGCGCATGGCTTCATCGAAATTTACCTGAGGAAAGCGCGCGGGCACGTTCGCGTCGTGGAGATCAAGCAATTCAATGCGGGCGCCCGGATCCATACGCCGCACGCGGGCCACGCTGGCGCGGCACAAGTTGCAGGCCCCATCGTAAAGCACGGTAAGCTCGGCCAAGGTTCTCCTTGGAGATGCGTTGCGGCCAACACAACCCGGAACGGCGTATCTCGTCGCAACAGGGAGCTATAAACGATAGCAGTAAATTTCATTCTAGCAAGCAATGCGTAATGACTACGGCTTGCCGTTCTGCTTACTGGCCACCCCCTTGAGTCAACACGAGTAACAATTCGCACTTCTCTGTTGCGGCCGGTAGCACCGCATGCTAGCCTTGGCGAACAAAAGGCGAATTGCAGGAGGACCTCTCGATGCCCTATTCTCTCGCCGTGCGGACTGCTGCCTCAGGCTCGCTCGAGCCGACGGCTGGCTCATCGCTGACTCGCGTGCGTGAGGTACTCGACAGCTTCGCGTCGCGCGACGTCAATGGCGATGTGCTTACCGCCGTGCGCTACTTCCCAGCGCGCGAGGCGCAATGGGCTGATTTTCCCACCTGGGTTCACGCGGATCTTGTGGCTGCCTACGCCGCCAAAGGCATTCGACAGCTTTATACGCATCAGGCCATAGCTGCCGAAGCTGTCCACGCAGGGAAGAACGTGGTCGTGGTCACTCCCACCGCCTCTGGAAAAACTCTTTGTTACAACTTGCCGATTTTGAATTCGATCCTCGAGAATCCGGACACCCGCGCGTTGTACCTGTTCCCCACTAAAGCTTTGGCGCAGGACCAGCTCGCTGAGCTCTACGACCTTAACCAGCGCCTTGAAAGCCGCTTCGGCGTTTTCACTTATGACGGCGACACGCCCGCCGATGCCCGCAGGGCCATCCGCGAAAAGGGCCATGTGGTGCTCACGAATCCGGACATGCTGCATACCGGCATTTTGCCGCACCACACGCGGTGGACGCGCCTTTTCGAAAACCTTCGCTACATCGTGATCGATGAGCTTCACAGCTACCGCGGAGTTTTTGGGAGCCATCTCTGCAATGTTCTGCGGAGGCTGCGACGCATTGCGAATTTTTACGGCAGCGATCCGCAATTTGTCTGTTGCTCGGCGACGATCGCGAATCCTGGTGAACTTGCTGCTCGACTGCTTGAAAAAGAAGTGGAGGTGCTCGACGCTAACGGCGCGCCTGCGGGCGAAAAAACCTTCGTCTTCTACAATCCGCCTGTCGTGAACCGAGCGCTCGGGATACGCCGCAGCTATATCAACGAAACCTCGCGCGTAGCGCAGGAGTTTTTGAAGCACGACCTGCAAACCATGGTTTTTGCCAATTCGCGACTGCAGACGGAGATTCTGTTGACCTATCTCCAGCAAGCCAATCCTCAGCCGCCCGGCAAGCCGGAAACGATTCGCGGCTACCGCGGCGGCTACCTGCCGAATGAGCGGCGCGAAATCGAGCGCGGTTTGCGCGACGGCCGCATCCGCGGCGTCGTAAGCACGAGCGCGCTGGAACTCGGGATCGACGTGGGCTCGCTCGACACCGTAGTAATGGCTGGCTACCCAGGCTCAATCGCCGGAACTTGGCAGCGCGCTGGACGCGCTGGGCGCCGCAGCGGAAGTTCCTGCGCCGTGATGGTGGCTTCGTCGTCGCCGCTGGATCAATATATCGTCCGGCATCCGGACTACTTTTTCGGCAACGCGCCTGAACATGCCTTCATCCAGCCGGACAATCTCGAAATTCTCATCAATCATTTGAAATGCGCGGCATTCGAATTGCCTGTCGCGCCCGTCGAGCGATTTGGTGAAGTCGATGTTCCTGACCTTTGTGCGCGCTTGGCCGAAGCCGGCTACCTCCATCTGGCCGGAGATCACTATCACTGGACGCACGAAGCATATCCCGCCGACACGATCAGTCTCCGCTCGATCAGTAGCGACAATTTCATAATTATCGATGTCACTGGCGCGCCAAACGTCATCGGCGAGGTGGATTTTCCCAGCGCGCTGGTTTTCCTGCACGAAAAAGCGATCTACATTCACGGCGGACAGCAGTACCACGTCGAGCATCTCGATTTCAAAGAGCGCAAGGCTTATGTAAAACGGGTCGACGTCGACTACTACACCGACTCCGTCCGCTACACACAGGTCCGCGTGCTCGAAGCGACCGAAACTGCCGCTGGTTCCGCGAATTTGCATTCCCACGGGGATGTTCTCGTCCGCTCGCAAGTCGTGGGTTTCAAGAAGATAAAATTCTTCACGAACGAAAACATCGGCGACGGCAAGCTCGAGCTTCCCGAGAACGAGATGCACACAACATCGTACTGGATCACGCTGGAAAGGCCATTGCTCGAATCGCTACCCTACAGCGTGTGCGAGCGGCAGAGCGGCATGTTTGGCCTGCTTCATGCGCTGGCGTCAGTCGCTACCCTTCTGCTTATGTGCGACGGCCGCGATCTCGGCACTGCTATTGGCGAGCGCCCGCCCGCTCCCGATTCCGGCACCGAGGCTGCAGGGGCGCAGCATGCTGCGCCCCTACATGGCACGGCGGATGATTTCACGCCGTCGAGGCTCAGAGATGCGTCCTCATCCAACTTGAAAGAATTCTTTGAGCCCAATCTTTATCTCTTCGACGCCTATCCGGGCGGCATCGGCTTTTCCAAACCGCTCTTCCGCGCGCACGATCTGTTGACTCGCAAAACGCGCGAACTGATCGCCGCGTGCGTGTGCGATGAAGGCTGTCCCTCCTGCGTTGGTCCCACAGGCGACCTTGTCCCGCGCGCGAAAGAAGCCGCTCTCGCCATCCTCGACAGGTTGTGTGGCTAAATGGCTGCTTCAGCGGACAAATTCTCTCGTCTCGCCGCGTTGCGCCCCGCGCGTATTGCCCCGTCGCGTCCAGCCGATCTTCGCGCGCCCGATCAGGAAGATGCCATTGCTCGTGTTATCGGCGCAGGTGTGGCCCGAAACCATTTTGGAGAGCATCTCGTTTTACGCAACTGGTTCTCCACGCCAGAATTTGTCGACCCGTCCACTGTGGCTCTCGAACTACTTTCCCGCACTCGTGACCCCGAAGTGACTCGCTGCACACGCGCCGCTTTGGAAGATCCATCCAAGTGGCTCTTTCTCGACACCGAGACTACCGGTCTGGCCGGCGGCACGGGAACGTACGCCTTTCTCATCGGGCTCGCCTGGTGGGACGCGGGGGCGCTTCAGGTCGAACAACTCTTCATGCGTGACTTTACGGAAGAGTATTCGCTCCTTCATGAACTCGCCGCGCGCGTCGCGGAGCGTCCTGTTCTCGTCACTTTTAACGGCAAAACTTTCGACTGGCCGCTCCTCGATAGCCGCTTCACCATGACACGCACTATTCCCGCACCACGCCTCGCTGCTCATCTCGATTTGTTGCATCCCGCGCGCGCTCTTTGGAAACTTCGTCTGGGGTCTGTGCGCCTCGTCGATCTGGAACGGCACGTTCTCGATGCGCCTTGCCTCGGCTGGCATCGTGAAGAAGACATCGCTTCGTCGCTTATCCCACAGTATTACTTCGACTATCTTCGCGGGGGCTCAGCGGATCCTCTTGTTGGCGTCATGCGCCATAACCAAATGGATTTGCGTGGCCTGGCAGCCCTCTTTGGCAAGATCAACACACTTCTCGCCTCGCAAAAAGCCGACCGCGATGGAGTAGATAGCCTCGATCTCTTCGGGCTCTCGCGTTTCTTCGAACGTCGCGGCGATTCCCATCGAGCCCACGTTGCTTGTTCGCAGGCGATCGATCTCGGCCTTCCCGCCGAATTCCGCCCGCGGGCTCACCGCGAGCTCGCTCTGCTCGCCAAACGCCGCGGTGACCACGCCGCCGCAGCCGCACTCTGGCTCGAACTCGCTGCCGACCCACAAGACGGTGCATTGGCCTGTGAACAGCTGGCCATCCATTACGAACGGCGTGCCAAAGATCCTGCCCGGGCGGCGGAATTTGCGCGCATGGGCCTGGCCAAGCTCCAGCGCATGCGTGCGAACACCCGCGATCCTTACGCCACAGCCCGCGCTACGCGCCTCGCTGAAAGATTGTTAGTTCGGATTAACCGCCTGGAAGGTAAAAACAAAAGGAAGTCTGCGAATCGTGCCGCAGCAAGTTTGTCTCTTTTAAACTCTTGAGCCAAATAGGCTTCAGCGAGCAGCGGCTGTGGCCTTGGGAGCCTCAGGCGTTGCGGGCCAGCCGATCATCCCATTGATGCCGTCAAATACAGTGCGGTTTGTGCCTTCCACGGAAACGCACTCCGTTCCCACGCAGCGCAAGAACACCCCGCCATCAGCGGTATTAAAAGAGAGGAAATTCGAAAGGCGCGATTCGTTCTTGCGGGCATCATGTTTTTTCTCAAGCGCCTCCGAGTACTGCCCAAAGAACTGCGCAGCATGTTCTTCACTGTCCAGGTGCAGACGCGCAACCAAAACCAGCCGTTTGGTTTGTTTCTGTTCGTAAAGCGCGTAGCGGTCCCCATCCCACGCGGCAGCAAGCGGCTTGGCTATCTTCTCGCCCTGAAACTGCTTCAGAATCTCCATCCACCCAAACTCGCCCATGACATTCTCATCCAATTTCGTCCAGTCCGGGCCAAGTAGCTTTTGGAAAGGAGGTATCGCGACCACAGCAGGAGTTTTTCCCGATTTGTAAAGAGCCGGATGCATGATTTGCTGAGTGGAAACCGGCGGTTTCGCAAACACGGCAGACAACCCATTCCACCCCGCCGACTTCAAGATCGCGGTGGAAAACGTTAGTCCTCCGAAATAGGGAAAGATCATGCCGTCTTTCAGAAACTGCGGCGCTTCCTGTAGCTTCGGCGATTTGGACATATCGCCGGCAAACAGCGACGGATCGATTGCTGGCAAATCCTCGACCGAATGTCCCGTTCCCTTCAACAGGAAATCAATCATCGCGGCCATGGCGCTGCCTTCCAGCACTGACTCGCGCGCCAGTTCGGCGTCATCGTTTGGCCGCGCCGCTTTCGCCCACACCTCGATCTGAAAGTGCTGATCCTGCAGGGCGTGGGTCAACTCATGGGCCATGACCATGCGCTGGTCATCGATCGGAATCCAATCAGCAATATAGAATTCGCGCGCTTTCGGATCGTAGAGACCCGCGATCTGCTCGGTGAGCAAATCAACCATAAAGTCATCCAGAGCAAATCCCTTGGGAATCAGCCCAAAAGCCTCGGCGCTTCGTGCCTCTGCATAGCGCTCCGTCGGGTTTTTCTCATCATCCATCTCACGCAGGACATAGGCGCGTATCTCTTCTCGCGATCGCAAGGTCTTCTTCACCGGTGTGAGCAGCTTAAGCCCAGTGATCTGGCTCACTTGCTGCAGCACTTCATCGGCGGTCGCGGCAAACTCCGCGCTGTTTACCGCCAACTGAGCCGCCGCAGGGGAAGTCGTGGTTGCTTGTTGCGCACGGAGCTTGCCGCCGCCAACAAGGCACAAAGCCGTCACTAGGAGTGCACAGAGGGGGTTAACAACCCTTTTGATCGATAGGGACATAATCTTTGCAGAATAACAGATAAGCGTTAGGGACGGCCGCAACCTCGGACACTCGATGGCGCCTTATAGGAAACGCGCTTCATCCTCAATCTTAGGCCAGGTTAGGCCGACGTTTTGGCTCCCCTAGGATTCGCGGGAGCCGTTCATTGGACGCAAGCGTCTAAAATGAATAAAGATAGCCGCGGGGCGGCGCTTAGAGTTTTGACAGGCAATGTTATTGCTGGCTCCGATAAAAGTTTTCCAATGAAATTCACAGCCTACCGTTCTGAATCCTTAACAGAATGGTAATTCTGTTATACTCTGCAAACTGAATCGTACCTCTCTCCCGAGGAAAACATGCTCCCCGGACTTCGTCTGCGGCAATCCCGTGAACGACTTGGATTAACCTATCGTGATGTCGAACGCGCCAGTTTTGAATTAGCGGCTCGCCGTGGCCGTCCTGAGTTGATTCTTCATATTAGCCGCCTGGCGGACATCGAGAATCGAGGCGTAATCCCAGGCCTGCATAAGCTTTACACACTCGCGGTTGTCTACCACTTGAATCCGCTCGAGATATTCCGCTGGTACGACGTTCCTATCGAGGATTGTTTTCCCGATGGCGGCGCCTTTCATGCGCCGCTCACGCATCTTGCCGCTCCTCCGGTCTCGCTCAAGACTCCGCTAAGGTTCGATCCTGCTTTCGATCCGAAGAGAACGGAACTACTTTCCCGCATGGTCGAAAAGTGGGGCAGTCTCGAAGGTGTGCTCACCAATGGCAATGCCCGTCACCGTTATGGTTACATTGGCCTGTCAGACCGGCGTATGGTGCCCCTGCTTCACCCTGGCAGCGTTGTTCTTGTGGATGTGACTGTTTGCCGCATCCAGGACGACGATTGGGCGAATGAATACGACCGTCCCATGTATTTTGTGGAGCTGCGCGACGGTTACCGGTGTGGATGGTTTCACCAGGACGGCATGCGCCTGCTCATGCAACCCCATCCTCTATCCCGCTGTGTACCCGAGGTTTGGCGACTACCGGAAGAAGCCGAAGTGGTCGGCCGTGTAGTGGGCGTCGTTACTAGGCTGAATGAACCCTGGAGCATTCTTCCTGAAGAAGCTCCAGCAGTGCGCGGAGATTCGAACAGAAAAGTTCCTTGAGATAGGCGGGAGCGCGCTCCGGCATCAAAACTCTGTAGGCCTCAAGACGGCGCCAATGAGCCAGCGTAGAGCTTAGCCCACCCGGCATTCGCTTCAGGCATTCCTTTAAGTCCGCTTCCTGCTTCGCCAGCGGAGTTTCCAGAACTCGCTCGAAGATTTGCTCATGGCACAATTCGAGGGCCTGTTGCACCGCTTCGTCCGGATACAACGCCGCAAGCCCGGCGTGTTCGTATTTCCCGCTTGAGAGATCGCGCAGCGAGGCCATATAGGTAAGCCTGCCGAATTCCCCTGGAATTCCCGCCAGAGTGGTCAGAGTGAAATCCTGAATGATGCGCCGGTTCTGCTGGAGTTGCGTAATCGTTTTCATCCAGTGCTCCGTTCCGCAGACGGAACGTTTTAAACCATTACTCTCGGTAATTCCAATTTTTCTTCATGGTTGCACGCAGGAGGCTTTCAGCCATGATGAAAAACATTTCGATTCGCCTGTCATTGCTTGCCTTAGTGGTTTCGATCGTACTCCCTGTTGATAGCTCGGTCAAACAGTCATCCAGTAACCGGCAGGCTGGGGTTTCTGTTGCTATTCTTAGCGGGTCACCCCTCCCAACGCCCACGCCGCCCGGCTTTAACTTCGTCGCCGCGAGCGGTTCACCTCTTCCAACTCCTACTCCCCCCGGCATTGGCGTGTTAACCGTTGAGGTCTAACCTCTTCGCCTATAAATTCGCCCGCGAGGGGTGAAACAAACGCCGAGAAGGTAAAGCGCTCCGCAACTTGCCTTTGTTACAAAGGGCGAGTTGCGGAGTTTTCATTTCTAAGAAATTTCTAATACGAGCTTCGCACCGTCCGTCTTCGCAAGCAGAGCGATGCAATCCAGCCGTTGTCTCCTTAGCCTTTGATTGCAGCTAAGAAGTCGCCGTCTCATGAATATGTTGCGGCGTCCGGTGTGCGACCGCCCCCCTGGGCTGCCCCAGTTCCGACTCTCATAGCTATGAAAGTAACTTGATTGTTTACCGGCCAGTTAAGACATGCTAGGATTCAACGGCCATGAGTAGGTTTCCTCTGCCCGTTCTATGGTTGTGGGCCGGTAGCGTCCTTGCGCAACTGCTTGTAATGGCTCTTCTCTTTTTGAAGGGGAGTTCCAGGAAACTGCCATATTTCACTGCATACGTCGGGCTGAATATTTGCCAGGCGGGTTTCCTCGTGTTTGTGTATTCACATTTGTGGAGTCAACCAGCGACTGCTGATACTCTCGCTTGGACTTCGGAATTTCCCACGCTGGTCGCACAAGCTCTGGCCACAGTCGAGATTCTTGAGATTACCCTGAGACCGTACCAAGGGATTTGGGGGGCTTGGATGGCGCGCTTTGACCGTCACCTCGGGGATCGTCGTCCTTCTCGTCGTACTGGCAGCTCGCGGCCACTGGGGTTCGGCTCGGTGGTTCCAGCTCGATCGCGGCTATCATCTCACTTTTGCTTCGGCGCTGATTGCCTGTCTGCTGCTTGTTCGTTACTACTCTATTCCAGTCCCGCCCGCCTACAAAATGATGCTCGGCGGATTTTGTTTTTATTCCTGCATGGAAATTGTGGTCAATACCCTTCTTCAAGCCTATTTCCGCAAAGATTTCTTCCTCCACGCTGCTGCGTGGCAGCTTTTGACTATGTCTTCCTTTGTTATTGCCCTAGTCGTTTGGGCGACTGCCCTCCGTAAGCCCTTGCCCGTCGAGGACCGGCAAGCCGCCTCTCCCTCGGATGACGACTATCTGCGGCTTTCCCCCCAGATTAATGAAGACTTGCGACGGCTCAATGAAAAGCTCCTCCGACTTTGGAAACTGGAGGCAAGTCAGCAGTGAATTCCACTTTATTACTACTGATTGGCTTCGCAGTTCTCGTTCTGCTTCTGCTTGTGTGGGTCCTGCGTGATCCCCGGAAGTCCGCAAAACCCGATGGCGATCTCGACTCCACCGATGAATTGAGCCAGCGCCATGTAGGTTATTTCCCGCAGGTACGGCAGGCCTTGGCCGTGGAAGATTTCGCTTTTCTTTCTTCGCGGGGATCCCCTCAGCTTGCGCGCAGAATGCGCAGGGAACGCAAAAAGATTGCGTTGGCCTATTTGTCCTGCCTTCGCGGGGATTTCCTGAAGTTATGGCGGTTGGCACGGGTCATTGCTTCGATGTCGCCGCAAGTCGGCGTCGCGCAAGAATTTGCGCGCCTCCACTTGGGTGTGGCTTTTTCCTTGCGCTATGAAATGATCCGCATCGAGTTCCTCATCGGACTCGCGCCTATTCCCGAGCTTGGGTCTCTGAGCGACGTGGTCAGCAGGCTCTCGATCCGGTTGGAAACCGCCATGAACAATCTTGGGGAGCGTGCAGCCCTGGCGGCTAAGCTGGCCTCATCGCTGGACGACGGGCACGGTCTGGACACTCGCTAATGCCCCATCCACTGCGGCTAACAACTCCGCCGCTTTAAACGGCTTCTGAAGAATGTAATTCCCGTTACGAGGCGTTTCGTCAGGGGGACGCCCGAGTGGAGCGACTCCGCGCATCCACACACAGCGTTTCGCCAGCCCTGGCTTCCGAGCCATGATCCAGTCATGAAGAATGTTGCGCCCAGCGGTGCCGGAAAGGTCAAGATCGGCCACAATTAAATCGAACTGTCGATTCTCGAGGAGGGCCATCGCATCCGCAGCGGTCTTTGCCGTTTCCACTTCATGCTCTCGCTCCAGCAAAATGGCTCTAACAGCTTCCAGCACAGAATCGTCTTGATCTATCAATAGGATGCGGCCTTCCCTCACCTGTTCAATCGTCTGACCAGGTTCGGAAACCTTTGCCGGCCTTATCGGTTGATAGGGAACCTCAATCGTAAACGATGCGCCGCGCGGAGGAACGTTCTGGACACGGATAGATCCACCGTGTTCCGTGATGATTCCATAACAGATGCTGAGACCCAGTCCGGTGCCCTTGCCAACAGGCTTGGTAGTGTAAAAGGGGTCAAAGACCCTCGATGCATCCTTCACGCCCGGGCCGCTGTCGGTAAATTCGATGAAAAGCCGGTCTCCGTTAGCTCCCGTCCGCACCCAGAGATCTCCTTCGTTGGAATGTTCCAACATGGCATCCACAGCGTTGTTGACCATGTTCAGAAACACCTGCTGAAGTTGGTGGGGATCCGCCGAGGTGTAGGGCAGTTCTGGAGAAAGCTCCAAATGCACGCGAATGTGATTCATCCGCAAATCGTAGTCGCGCAGCGCCAGCGTCTCTTCCAAAATCAGATTCAGCTGAACGGGCACACGTTCCGGTTTGTGCTGCCGCGCGAAGCTCAGCAGATTCTGTACGATTCGGTGGGTTCGCTGGGCCTGTTTGTAAAGTTTCTCGGAGTATTCGATTCCTTGCGGACCCATTTGGCCGCTGGAGGTGAGCAATTGGCTGTAGCCCAGGATTGCCGTAAGCGGGTTGTTCAACTCGTGCGCCACTCCAGAAATCAATTGCCCCACGGCAGCCATCTTCTCGCTGTGCAAAAGCTGCTCCTGCGTTCGGCGTAAGTTGTCGTACGCTTGCCGCGCCTCCTCGTAAAGCGTAGTGCGTTCGATAGCGCTGGAAAGCTGGCTGCCCACGGCGATTAGCAGGTTCACGTCGGCTGGGGAGAATTCTTTGGGCGTGCGGCTCCCAACCGTCAGGCCCCCGATGACGCGGTCCTTCGACCAGAGCACCACGATATAGGCAGAGAGAAGTTCTTCCTTTCTCTGTGCTTCGCGAAAGATAGCGGGCAGCGGAAGGCCCTGCACCGAAAGAAACGTCGCGTGCACCGCCCTGATATGTTGAAGCAGCTCCGGCTTCAGAGTGACCGGCGGGAAATTCCGGGCGTACTCGGAGCGGTGTCCTACCGCCGCCACGCGCCGGATCTTTGTCCCTTCCTCGTCAAACAGGTACAGCGCGCAGGCATCCAGACTGAATAGCTCTGCCATCTGGCGTAGCGTTCGATGCAGCGAATCGCTCAAGTCCATCGACTCCATGAGGGTCTGGCCGATGGAGTTCAAGACCAGCAGCTCCCGGTTGCGCCGCCGGATTTCCTGCTCGGCCCTCTTTCTTTCGGTGATATCCAGCAGAAAGCCCTGATAGGCCGTAACATTCCCCGCCGTGTCTTTCACGGCGATGGACGACTCTAGCACCGTACGAACTTCGCCGTCTTTGCGCCTCATCTCGAATTCGAAGTCCGCCACCGTGCCGTGTTCTTGAAGAAGCTTCTTCAGACGCTCGCGGTCCGCCGCATTCGCGTACATCGCGCCCGGAATATCGGCCGCTAACAATTCCTCGCGCGTCTCAAATCCCGTCATGCGCATCATCGCATCGTTAAAATCCAGGAATCGTCCCTGCGGCGTTGAAATAAAAACGCCTTCCTGCACGCTGGATACGAGCGTCCGGTATTTTTCTTCCGCGCGCTTTCTTTCCGTGATGTCCTTCAAGACGTGCACCGTTCCTAGCAGATTTCCCGCCGGATCGGTGAACGTGGAATTCGACGCGAGAAAATAGCCTTGCAGCCACGGGTCGGTATCATCTCCTTCTCCCGCGACACCCTGGCAATAGGGGCATACCTCGTAAGACAAATTCTTCCGCGCGAGCAAGTCGGTCACCGCACGCCCAACCAGCGCCTGCGAATCTCGGCCCAGCAGATGCCCCAGGCGCAAGTTACAGCGCAGAATCCGTCCCTGCCGATCGTGCACCAGAATCGGGTCCCCAATCGAATCAAAGGTGTACGCCCACTGCTGCTGTACGGTGGCCACTTGCTCGAAGAGCCGCACATTTTGCAGCGTCAATCCCAGCAAGTTGCTGATATTCAGAAGGTATGAGATTTCGTCTGCCTGAAACTGTTGGTCTCGCGTCGAACCGATCGCGATAATCCCGAGCGGACCATCTTTTCCCGGAAGCGCCATCGTGATGATATTTCCGATGCCGCTTTCCGCCATTCTCTGGCGTACACTCTGATCCGGTTCATCTTCAAGACGCAAAAACTCGCATTCTTTGTGTAAGACCTGCTGAGACCAAGGCGCTTTAGCGGCCAATCTTCCGTGCTTTTTCAGGTAATCTTCTTCAAAACCCACGGAAGCGTGCACCACAAGCTGGGCCTTATCTCCCTCGCCCTCTAGCAGCCGTACAAGTCCGTGTGTCGCTCCCAGGCTCTCCACCAAATGAGCCAGTACCCGGTCCAGCACTTCCTGCACAGACAGTGTTTGCGTGCTGGCGGTCGTCAGCAGAGTGAGTCGGCGCAGTTTCTCGTTCAGCTCAACCGTGCGCGACCTCGCGCCCTCCAATACCACGACCACCATAGCGATTCCCAGCGCCACGCCCAACAAATGATCAAACGCCACTCGCAACAGAAAATACGGATGCTGCGGCCACAACGGACGATCCATTCCATGCAGGCCGGTCAATAGAAACACGCCCTCCAGCAATCGCACTCCGTGCCCGCGTTTTAACAGCGGCGATCTCCACAGCACCAACCCCGCCCACAGACACACCGCGCTCGCCAGCAGCGCCGTTCCCCAAGAAACGCTTGCATAGTCCTGCGCCACGCTGCGCTGAAAGTAATACACTCCGAATAACACCACTCCCGCGAGCGGCAAGATGGGCCAGCTTCGCTTTCCCGCCGCGGTCGTAAATTGCACGACGGCGGCAGAGAACAGCAACATCGCCGCCACTCTTCCC
>Ga0207136_1058_pt1 | contig 25614 bp, 18 predicted proteins | sample Alteio_BWMinHeat_8_FD_153552 | JGI IMG/M metagenome (GOLD analysis project Ga0207136, IMG submission 153552) | Enriched cells from forest soil in Barre Woods Harvard Forest LTER site, Petersham, Massachusetts, United States -... | ecosystem: Environmental > Terrestrial > Soil > Temperate forest >...
TGTGATTTTGCTGGAAGTGGAAACGGAGAGTCCGTTTGAAATTGAGGCGGCGTTTCACCGGGATTTTCAGCTGGAATGGCCTGCAGCGCTCGGCGCGACATATATAGGATGGGATTCCGGGCTGAAGGCGTTTGCGCTTGGCGAGGAGCAGAGAAAGTTTGCGGCCATTGTTGGGTCGCCGACTGCGGAAAACGCAGAAGCGGAATTTCAGACAAACTATTCGGAATCGCAAGAAAATTCGTTTCAGCTTGGCCCGATTGCGAAGGGCAAAGCTGTGCAAATCATCGTGATCGCAGGGTCGATGACAGGCCGCGCTGAGGCAGAGAGTGCCTATCGCCGGCTGATTTCTGGATACAGTGCGATGCTCCGGGAATCGGCGGAGTATTACCGGAACTATCTCAATCAGACTGTCAGTTTAGAGCTCCCCGATAAACAGCTTCAACAGGCGTACGACTGGGCGAGAGTCAGCTTGGTGCAAGGGATGGTGACCAATCCATTTCTTGGGACCGGATTGGTGGCTGGATATAGAACCTCTGGTGAGAGTCAGCGGCCTGGGTTTGCCTGGTATTTTGGACGCGATTCGTTCTGGACCTCATTCGCACTGAATGCGGCGGGGGATTTTGCGAATACCAAAACGGCCTTGGAATTTGTGAGCAAGTTTCAGCGGGAAGACGGAAAGATTCCACACGAAATTTCGCAAGGCGCGAATTTTGTGAATTGGTTTAAGGATTTTCCCTATCCGTACGCGTCGGCGGATGCGACGCCGCTATACATCATTGCGATGAGCGATTACGTGACGAACAGCGGCGACATGAATTTTGCAAAGGAAAAGTGGGCCAGCCTTTGGAAGGCGTATCAGTTTTTGAAGTCGACGTATGACGCGCGAGGGCTGCCGCAAAATCAGGGAGTGGGACACGGCTGGGTGGAAGGCGGGCCGCTGCTCCCAGTTAAGAGCGAATTCTATCAGAGCGGCCTGGGAGCGGAGGCGCTACGCGCGCTTGCGAATTTGGCGCGGTTCGCGGGACAAGCGGATTCCGCAGTGACCTTGGAAAATGAATTCGCGAAACAGTGGCCCGTCGTAAACGACAGTTTCTGGATCGCCGACAAGAAACGGTTTGCTTTTGCGCTGGACAAGAACGACAAGCAGGTGGATGAGGCGACCGTGTTGACAACCGTTCCGATGTGGTTTGGGCTGCCCAACGATGCGACGGCAATTCCCACGATTCAGCAACTTACGGATGCGGACCAACAGACGGACTGGGGAATGAGGATTATTTCCGATCGTTCAGCAGTTTTCAGCGGAGGCGGATACCACTACGGGTCGGTGTGGCCGCTCTTCACCGGCTGGGCTTCCGTTGCGGAATACCGATATCACCAGGAATTTCCGGCGTATAAAAATTTGCGAGCGAACGCATTGCTGGCGCTCGACGGATCGCTGGGGCATGTGACGGAAGTGCTTTCGGGCGACTACTATCAGCCGCTGGCGACGAGTTCACCGCACCAGATCTGGTCGGCGGCAATGGTAGTGAGTCCATTGCTGAAAGGAATGTTTGGGCTAGAGAAAGATGCCACGAAAAAGACGCTAACGTTTGCACCGCACGTCCCGGCAGATTGGACAGACTTCAAAATCAATAACGTACGCGTCGGCGACAGTGTGCTGAATCTGAGCTACCAGAAGACACTGGATGAAATCACACTGGAAATAACGCGCACAGGCGGGGAATGCTCGCTGGATTTCGAGCCCGCACTTGCAAACACGGCGTTAGTCGGACGCGTGAACGTGAACGGACGTCCGACCACCTATGACCAGCGAATGTTGGCCGAGCATCATCACTTGAGAATAAAAGTTGCGTTGAAGGAAGGGAAAAACGTCGTTCACATCCCCGTCGCGAATGATTTTGGGGTGTCGTATGCCTTCCGGTTGCCGGAGCTGGGACGCGCGAGCTCTGACTTACGAATACTATCCGCGAAGCTGGAAGATGTAGCAGCGCCGATGGAATTGGTTACGGCCGGTCGGGCGGGAGCAACCTACGAATTGGCAGTTTGGAACCCAAGCATGATCGAATCGGTTCGCGGAGCGGAATTAGTAAAAAATGCGAGCGGCGGAACGAATTTGCGAATTCACTTTGAAGGGAAAAAAGGTGAAGAATACTCGCACCAGCGAGTGGTGATCTTTTTTCACCCACTGAAGGTACCTCGAAAATTTCTAAAGCAGTAAGAAGTGACTCCTCGAACCGTAAGCGAGATGCACGGCAACACTGGAGAACGGTATGAGCAATCTTTTTTTCAGGAACATTCTTTTGCGAACAGCGCTGACGGCACTGATAGCGTTGGGACTTTTAGGGATTGCGCCACGAGCGGAGTCGCAGCAGAAAGGCACGGACGCGGAAGGCCATGCGTGGTGGCAGCACGCGGTGTTCTATGAGATTTATCCGCGGAGTTTTGCGGATAGCAATAATGATGGCGTCGGCGATTTGAACGGTATTACGTCGAAACTGGACTATTTGAAAGAACTTGGAATTAACGCGATTTGGATTACGCCGTGCTTTCCGTCGCCGCAGGTGGATTTTGGGTATGACGTTTCGGATTATGAGGCGATCGATCCGATGTACGGGACGATGGAAGATTTCGACCGGCTGGTGGCGGAAGGTAAGAAGCGAGACATCCGAGTGATTCTGGATTTTGTGGTGAATCACACTTCAGACCAGCACAAGTGGTTTATCGATTCAAAATCGTCGAAAACTGCGGAGCATCGCGACTGGTACATCTGGCGCGACGGCAAGGCGGCGGGGCAGCCGCCGAACAATTGGCTCTCGACGTTCGGCCTATCTGCTTGGAAACTCGATCCGAAAACCGCCCAGTATTATTACCATTATTTTTATCCCGAGCAGCCGGACCTGAACTGGCGGAATCCCGCGGTGGAAAAAGCGATGTTGGATGTTACGCGGTTTTGGTACAAGCGCGGCGTGGCGGGATTCCGTTTGGATGCGGTGGATACGCTGTACGAGGATCCAAACCTTACCGACAATCCTGTGCTGCCTGGCAAGGACAAGTTCGGGCGGCCGAACATGGATGAGATACACAACAAGAAGCTGCCGGAAGTGCACGATGCGATGCGGAAGCTGCGTACGACGGCGGATGAATACGGGTCGGTGCTGATCGGGGAGACGTGGACGAGCAATGTGGAGCAGCTCAAGGATTACTACGGAACGAAGAACGACGAGCTGCAGATGCCGATGGATTTGATGATGACGGGTTTTAAGGGGCTCTCCGCGGATGAGTATCGCAAGCATATTGCGGCGGTGAACGCGGCGGGGCACTGGCCGGTGTATGTGATCACTAATCACGACATCGTGCGGTCGTACACGCGGTATGCGGATGGAGCGCACAACGACGACATCGCGAAAATGATGGCGGCGCTTTACCTGACGCTGCGCGGGTCGGCGATTATGTATTACGGCGAAGAGATCGGGATGGAGAACAACATCCCGAAGAACATAGACGATGTGAAGGACCCGATCGGCAAACTGGGCTGGCCTCTCGAAAAAGGGCGCGATGGGGAGCGCACGCCGATGCAGTGGAACAGCAGCGAGAATGCGGGTTTCAGCAAAACGAAGCCGTGGTTACCTGTGCCGGCTAGCGCGAGCACGCACAACGTGGCGGACGAGATGAAGGACCCAGACTCCGTCTTGAGTTTCTACCGGAAGCTTCTGGCGCTGCGGCATACGGAGGCGGCGCTCTTGGATGGGGATTACGTTTCGCTTAACGAGGAGAATCCGAATGTGCTGACGTATGTTCGGAGATACAAGGGTGAAGCGATTTTGGTCATTTTGAATATGTCGGCGGCGGTGCAGAAGGTGCGGTTCGATCTCTCGCCGGCGGGGTTTGTGGAGCCGAAGATGGAAGTTTTGTTGACGAGTTTTCACAAACAGTTGAAGGGGATGTTTATGGAGTTGCCGATGGAGCCTTACTCCGTGTTCATTGCGAAGGTCTCGAAATAGAAGAAGGGAATTTTACACAGAGGACTCGGAGAGCACGAGGGTGCAGAGAAGAAAAAACGGATCCCTCGCTTCGCTCGGGATGACAATTTATTCGTGCTTACGCCGGCGTTGTTTGCGACATTGGCGTGATGTGGAAAGCGAGATTATTAGCGGAGGGGCGGAGAGAAATCGGTCAGGGTGAGGAAAGTGGAGTCGACCTTTTCAACGATTTTGCCGTTGGCTTCGGAGGCGTCGCGGACCTGTTTCCATTCGGGATCGTCTTGGAAGGCTTTCCAGTTGGCGGTGGCGGCTTCGCGGCTGGGGTGCGAGATGATGTACACGAGAGTTTTGCCTTTTAGCGGGTCGTCCGTGGGAGTCCAGTAGGCGATATTTCTTATGCCATGCTTTTCAAAAAGTTGCATGGTGTGTTCGCGGAAGCGGCGAAGAAGGTCGTCGAGCTTGCCTTCGTAAGTGTGGTAGACGCGGAGTTCGTAGACAGTGGTAGAAGATTGCGGCGGTGCGGAGCCTCCTCGCGTAGAAGATTCGCTGGCCGCGGAAGCGGCCCAGGCTGTGCTTGGAAGAAGAGCTGCGGTGGGAAGCGATTGGAGCAATGTGCGTCGGTTCATGGACGCGATTGTAGCAGAGGTTTGGGCGACGGGAAGAGGCGGCTGGAGTTTGGCAGAATTTTTGTTGCAGTTAGGCGGCAGGCGTAGCATCTATTGCCGGGGAAAGAGAGCGCATAGATGGGTTCCGAGTCCTCAGAAGAGCAGGCCAGCATCACGATTCGGCGGAAATCGCCGGAGGATGTGCAGCAGCGCCAAATCATCGTGAAGCTGGACGGAGAGAACGTTGGGGAATTGTATTATGGGGACACGATTTCGATCCGAGTGACGGCGGGACACCACCGATTGCGAGTGGACAACACATGGAATTGGAAGACGGTGGAGCTGGACGTTGCGGCTGGGGATCATCTGAAATTTCAGACGACGAGCAGGGCTGGCCGTTTTAGCTGGTTTCTAGTGAGTATGCTAGGCGCCGGGCCGATCTATGTGTCGATACAGCGCGAGGAGTGAAGGGCGAAGAGTGGCGCGCGAAGATGGAGAGGCGGCAAGTTTTTATTGCTGAAGCTAAAGGAGGAGAGAGGATGTCATTGAAAAATGTAGTGAGGTCGGTTGTCGTGGCGATGATTTTGCTTTGCGGATTGGCGATGGGGCGGGCGCAAACGCCGGCGCCGGCGCCGAGTCCATATGGTGCGAACGTGAGCCTGGAGAATGCCAGGAAGGCGGCGGCACCAGCTTTGGCGGAGGCGGAGAAGAATCACTGGAATATGGCAGTGGCGATCGTCGATACCAGCGGGAATCTCGTGTACTACGAGAAAATGGACAACACGCAATTGGGGAGCGCGAATGTGGCTATTGACAAGGCGCGATGCGCGGCGCTCTTCAAGCGGCCCACGAAAGCGTTCCAGGATACGCTGGCGGCCGGTGGAGATGGATTACGACTTTTGACGTTGAAAGGAGTTGTGGCCGTGGAGGGAGGAATCCCGCTGGTAATGGACGGAAAGATCGTTGGGGCGATCGGAGTGTCGGGTGCGGCCAGCTCGCAAGACGCTCAGTGTGCTAAAGCTGGGGCGGATGTTTTGAAGTAAGGCGCTGTTCGCCAAGCGAGAACTTACCTGGCAGATTTTTTCTCGGCGAGGGCGATAGCTTCCGCGACTACTTTTTCGATGCGGCGAGCGCGGGCATCGGGCGAGCGGTAATAAAAAATGGCAATGAGCTGGCCGCAGCGATGCGACGGCGACATGAGGTTCCAGCCTTCGAGGGCGCGAGGATCGCGCGTGAAAGCTAACTTTAGCGCGGGCGGAAGTTCGCGCTCGGCTTCCATGGCGGAGAAAAGCTGTTCGGCGACTTGCTCGGCGCGGCGGACGCGGGCTGCGGGGCTCTTCGGCTGCACGATCCAGTCGGAAATCCACTTGCGAATGGAATAGCTCAGCGCATCAAACCAGCGGCGGAACGAGCGGTCTTCGGCGAGGATGCGCTTGAATTCAGTGGGAACGACAGCAACGCGTTCTTCGGTATCGGGCTCGAGAAGAAATTCCGCCGTTGTGCCCTCAGTCGCATGCGCGCCTGCCTGCATTTTCTTGTTTACGAGCAAGAAGTGTTCGCCCTTGCGCGTTGGGAAGAGCGATGTGCGAAACCCGAAGCCGTTGATTTCACCCTTGACGCGAAACATGCCGCGGGTTCCCCAAATTTTCTGGACGTTAAACGGAATGCGAATGACAACCCAGCCGAGATTCGAACGCAGGCGTTCGAGCGTTGCGTGGAATGATTTTGAGACTTGTTTGAGCGGAGACTTGGACTTTTGTTTGGGCTTGGATTTCGGTTTCATCGCGGCATCACGTTGAATGGGATGATTCTAGTATGCAGCGTGAAATGCAGCGAGTTTACTTTTTCGCCGAAGGTTTGACGGCGACGCCGGCGCCTTCTTTTAGCGCGTGAATCGCGTCTACCGCGAGATTTTCAAACTGTTCGACGAGGCCGCTGGGCCAGCGGACTTGCACGGAGTCGAGTTTGGCGGCAGAGCCGAGGCCGAAGTGGACGCGCATGTCGCTGTTCGAATCGTAGCTGGAGCCGCTGCGGACTTCGTCGACGAAGAGGCGCGCGCCGGCTTTCATCGTAATGCGGGCGCCGATGGCGTCGCGGCTTGAACGCTTCGCGCTGGTCTCGGAAGTTGCAGGCATCGAGGCGCCGAGGAGATGAAACGCGATCCAATGATTCGCCGTGCGAACGTCATTGACGAGAAGGCTGGGCGGAGCGTTCATGTTGCTGATGACGGCAGAGAGGCGGCCGTCGTTCCACAAATCGCCGATGGCCAGGCCGCGCGAAGAATTTACAGTGGTGATGCCGGGGCCGGAGTCGGCGGAAATGTCAGTGAAAGTGGCGTTGCCGTTGTTGTGATAGAGGATGCGCGGTTCCTGGAACGTGCTGCCGAGATGTTGGCTGTCAACTTCGGGGTAAACGTGGCCGTTGACGAGGAGAAGATCGGGCCAGCCGTCGTTGTCGAAGTCGAAGAACATCGCGCCCCAGCCGAGATATTTTGTGTTGAGGCCGAGGCCGGCGGGATAGGTGACGTCGTCGAAGGTGCCGTTGCCGTTGTTGCGATAGAGAGTTGCGGTGTCGTCGGAGAAATTCGTTTTGAAGATATCGAGCTTGCCGTCGCCGTTGAAGTCGGCGACGGTTGAGCCCATGCCGGCTTGTGCGTGGCCGTCCTCGTTGAAGGCGGCGCCGGCGGTGATAGCTACATCGGTGAATGTACCGTCGCGATTGTTGTGATAAAGGATGCTGGCAGTGCTGTCGCAAGCGACGAAAATGTCGGGCCAGCCGTCGTCGTCGTAGTCGAGCGTGGAGACGCTCAAGGAGTAGTGACCGTCAGCTTTATCGATGTGAGATTTTGCGCTAACGTCTTCGAAAGTTCCGTCGCCGCGATTGTGATAGAGAATATTTTTTGCGGCGGGCAGTCCTTGCGGGCCGCACATCACAGGGACGCCTTTCCAGATGCAGGAGGCGCGCTCGCCGGGAGCAGGTGCGGTGGAGAGATCGAAGTCGACGTAATTTGCGACCATTAGATCGAGATGGCCGTCGCGGTCGTAGTCGACGAACGCGCAGCCATTGCCCCAGGCTTTGCCAGAACCAGCGACGCCAGCTTTTTCGCTGACGTCGGTGAAGGTGCCGTTGCCGTTGTTGTGATAGAGAATGTTTTTTCCGTAGTAGGTGACGTAAAGATCTTCGCTGCCATCGTTGTCGTAGTCGCCGACACAAACGCCCTGGCCCCAGCCGGTGTGGGTGAGGCCAGCTTTTTTCGTGACGTCAGTGAAGGTGCCGTCGTGATTATTGTGGTAGAGATGGCTCGTGGGTAGCTTTCCGGAGGCGGGAGCATCGAGGCTTGTGCCGTTGACGATGAAGATGTCCGGCCAGCCGTCGTTGTCGTAGTCGAAGATAGCGACGCCCGTTCCAGTGGTTTCAATGATGTATTTCTTGGTGTCCACGCCGCCGAAGACCACTGGGTCAGTGAGACCCGCTTTTTTCGCGATATCGGTGAAATGCGCGAGGGGTTTCGGATTGCTTTTTGGAAGCTGGCTCGCGGCGAAGACAATAGAAAAGGGCAGGAGAAGAACAAGCGAGATCCAGGGGGCTTTGAAAAGGAAGAACGAACGATGAGTCGGACCGGAAATCATGAACTCTTGGCATACTAAGGTGCAGGTTAGGCAGGGTCAAGGCGGTGCGAAGGAAGCGCAGGCTGAGGCCGCCTGGCAATCAGAGATGGGATTTTTCGTGCAGGGGTTGTTCTTAGGAGCTTTCTACGAGAATTGACGTGCGCGCATTCGAATTCAACCACAGGTTAAGAGCTACGTTGAGAATTGGCGCACTGGCGCTGGCGTATCTCCTGGTGTGCACGGGGGGAAGCGCGCAAACGAAAAACTCGAGTTCGGGCGCCGATATCGCGGCGGCAAATTCATTTTACAGCCAAGGGCTGGACAAGCTGCAGCGGCAGGATTTGGCGGGAGCGCGCGCGGCGTTTGAAAAGACGATCAAATTGATTCCGCGAAGCCCCGAACCGCACAATTCGCTCGGATGGGTTTTGCTCGCGCAAGGTGAAACCGAAGCGGCCATTGCTGAGTTCAAAGCCGCAGTGAGCTTGCAACCCGATTTTGCACAAGCGCACATGAATCTCTCCCGCGCGCTGTTGCAGAAGGGAGATACGCAGGGCGCTGTGCGCGAGGCGCGCGAAGCGGTGCGGCTGGCTCCCGAGGATTCGGAGACACACCACATCCTGGGCCAATTGCTCTCTCATTCAGGTGATTCCGCCGGTGCCGAGGAGGAATTAAAGCGCGCGATTGCGATCGAGGCGGACCGGCCAGAGTTGCATGATGATCTTGGTTCCGTGCTGGCCCAACAATCGAACATGGAGCAAGCTGCAGCCGAGTTTTCTGAAGCGCTGAAACTTCAGCCGCAGTTCGCGCAAGCTCATTTGCATCTTGGCGTGCTGCGTTTACAGCAAAAGGACATCGAGGGGGCGGAGTCCGAATTGCGCGTGGCCGCAAGCCTCGACCCTGATAATCCGCTGACACACTACTATCTGGGACAAACGCTCGAATCGAAAGGAGCGGAGGACGCGGCGTTACAGGAATATCAGTACGCGGCAAGACTGGATCCCAGCAATGCCGACGCGCAAAAACATTTAGGGATTCTGCAGCAGCACTCCGGCAATGCAGAAGATGCGGTCGTGGCATTCCGGCAAGTGGTGAAGATAAGGCCGGAGAGTGCGGATGCGCACAATGATTTGGGTCTTGTTCTGCTGCAGATTGGCGACGCGGGAAACAGCATTCTCGAGTTTCAGGCAGCGCTTAAGCTGAAACCGAACGACGCCGGGTATGAAGGGAATTTGGGCGCCGCCTATTTGCAGAAGACGGATTTCGACGCGGCGGTGGCGCATTTTCGGGCCGCTCTGAAATCCGCACCGCAAGACGCCGCGTTTCACTACGATTTGGGCCTGGCACTGAAGATGAAAGATCGCTTGCCCGAAGCAATCTCTGAATTCAAGAAGGCCGAAGAGCTGGATCCGAAGCTGGCAGATGCGCACTACACACTTGGGGTTACGCTTTGGCAGCAAGGAGAATTTGCGGCGGCAGCGGAGGAGTTGCGCGCAGCGGTCCAGGCGAAACCCGACTATGCGGAGGCTTATTACACCCTGGGTTCTGTCTTGAAGCAAAAAGGCGACTTGCAGCCGGCGGCCGATGCGCTGCGGGAAGCTATTCGTTTGCAGCCGGATTTTGCCGGAGCGCACACCAATCTGGGAGCCGTGCTGCGGCAGCTCGGCGACGCGGACGGAGCCGCCGCAGAGAGCCGCACGGGAATGGAGCTACTGAAACAGAAATCGAGCGAGCAAGCGGCGATGTTTGCGACAAACTCCGGACGCAAGCTATTGAACGCAGGGGATCTGGATGGTGCGATCTCGCAATTCCGCGCGGCCATTCAGTCGCTGCCGGCCTATGCTCCCGCGCACTATCAGCTAGGCATAGCGTTGCAAAGAAAAGGAAATAAAGAGGAATCGGCCAAAGAATTTCAGAAAGCGATGGAACTGGACCCGCATTTGAAAGCGCCGGGACGATAAGCCGCGAATTTAGGTGTCGCCAGTAGTGGTCCCGTCTCCGCGGCGGTCCTTTATCCGAATGTGTTTCTGAATCGCAGAGCCTTGCTTAAGAGTGGTCCCATTCTTAGGTATCTCCTTCGAGCGTTTTTTCGGGGATCGATCTCTGTTTGCCGCTAATCCGACATACCAGGGGCGATTCCTCTGGACGTTTCTTTCAAAAAAAAATGCATCGCTCAGCTGCGCAGCGCATCCAACCTCGCGGTGAGTTCAAGCCCTACAGGAGCGACGCTTCCTTCGGGACGAAATTTTGTTACCAGTGGCATACGATTGTAAAGGCAAAAGACTACATTTTCACGGGTACTCCCTGAGGTAAAACGGTTCGTAGCTGTAAATGTTTTTCCACAATGGCTGAAGGTTCGGACTGAAAGTTTGCAGGAGGGTTTATGGCAACGACAAGAGTCGCAGTAGCGCCAATGAAGGCAGCGCAAATTTCCAAGGCGGGAGGTGATTTTGAGATCGTCGAGCGCGAGGTTCCCAAGCCGGGTGTGGGGCACGTGCTCATCAAGGTGCAAGCTTGTGGTGTCTGCCACAGTGATGTGCTCACGAAAGAAGGCTTGTGGCCCGGTATCCAGTATCCCCGCGTTCCGGGGCATGAAGTTGCGGGCGTTATTGAAGAGCTCGGCGAAGGTGTCTCTGGTTGGACGAAGGGCCAGCGCGCTGGTGTCGGCTGGCACGGCGGCCACGACGGCACGTGTCTCCAGTGTCGGCGAGGAGATTTTCGCAATTGCCAGAACATGAAAATTGCGGGCATCAGCTATGACGGCGGATACCAACAATACATGGTGGCTCCAGTGGAGGCACTGACAGCCATACCGGAAAGTCTGAGCGACACGGAGGCGGGACCGCTGCTCTGCGCCGGAATAACAACCTACAATGCGTTGCGGCACAGTGGTGCGATGCCCGGCGACCTGGTCGCGGTGCAGGGCATCGGCGGCCTGGGGCACCTCGGGATTCAATTCGCCAGCAAATTTGGGTATAAGGTCGCGGCTATCGGCCGGGGGCCAGAAAACGCGGCGCTTGCAAAAAAACTGGGAGCGAACGTTTACATCGACAGCAAAACGACCAACGCGGCCGAGGCATTGCTAAAGATGGGTGGAGCGCAGGTGATTCTGGCCACGGCTCCAAGCTCCAAAGCCATGTCGGAGCTGTTTAACGGCCTTGGGCCAAACGGCAAGCTCATGGTGATCGGCGCAGCTTTTGAGCCCATTGAAGTCGCGCCGGTACAGCTGATCAATGGAAGCCGAGCGATTCAAGGGTGGGCGTCGGGAACTCCAGCCGATGCGGAGGACACGTTGCGCTTCGCCGAACTAACCGGCGTGCGTCCCATGATTGAAACTTATCCGCTCGAAAAGGCGGCCGAGGCTTACGCGCGCATGATGAGCGGCAACGCACAGTTCCGCGTCGTACTCACGATGTAAGTTGGCGACCTAGCTCTGTCCCTCAATAACTCGCTGTAGGAAGCCAAACGATGCGTCTGTTCAGTTCATCCTGTTGGGCCCGATGCTTGGGTGTCTCCTGCGTGACTTTATCGGTGTGTGGGATGCTCACGTCAGTTCAATGCTCGGCCCAAGCCCAAGAAAAGGAACGCCCCGTGGAACACCCGACCTCTTATCGCTCTATGCAGATAGACGGGCTCTCCATCTTTTACAGAGAGGCCGGCCCGAAAGATAAACCGACGCTTTCCCTACTGCACGGACTTCCGTCTTCCTCGCCCCTGTGGGAACGCCGGGCTACTAAACATTGCGACGTAACCGGGCGAGGCGCATCCAAAGTGTTGAGGATTTCCTATGCGATCTGACATTATTTCTGGGGCTATCTTCCCCGACTATGAGCTCTCCGATCACACCGCAAAACGCCGGAAGCTCTCCGAATTGCAAGGGCCACATCCCATGGTTCTCGTCCTCAGCCGCGGAGGTTTCTGCCCCAAGGACCGCCGCCAAGCCGAACTGCTTGTTCAACTCCATCACGAACTCGAGGTTGCCTATTGCCGCCTTGTCACCATCAGCACGGACAACATCACCGAGACGAATGAATATCGCACCGGCGTCGGCGCCCACTGGCCTTTTCTCTCCGACGCGGGGCGAGTCGTCCAAAAAGATCTCGACATCGCCGAATACACCGATCCCGCCCACAATCCCATGATCCCCCACGTGATTGTCCTCGAGCCGGGTCTTGTCATTTACAAGGTCTACAACGGCTACTGGTTCTTCGGCCGGCCCACTCTGGAAGATCTCCGCCAAGACCTGCGCGCCGTTACCAAGAAATGCCGGCCGGACTGGGACATTACGATGCCCGAACTCAAAGCGGCTTGGCAGCAAGGCCGCAAGGAACTCTTCTATCCCTACGGCAAAAAGTACGTCCAGACTCTCGGTGAACAAGATTAGAGGCGGTATCGCCATCGGCTACACGCTGCGCCGTGAGCGCCCGGGTTTGATCGCAAGTGTAAAGCTTCTTGTCGCCTAATGTTATCGACGAGCCCGCTGACAATTAAACATGCCGGGCGGATCACCGGCGACTCGGACGTAGCCCGCAAATCCGTGAAGAGTTTTACGGTGGCTGTCCCCATGCTCGTGTGGCCGATGCATGGGCTTCGGGTGTTCAATATTGAACACCTAGACTGATGGCTGGCGTCCTAGGCTTTCCAGGGATTTAGAGCCATGAAACAAGATGTTTTTGGGAGGCTTGATGCCTGGAACAGATTCGGAACTTAGACGAATCTCGCAATACAGCCTGGAGATTGAATGTCCGCAGTGTGGTGAGAAAATGATTCTACACATTGGTTTGATGGGCGAACCTAAGAGCAGTTCACTAGCCTGCATCGGTTGCCGCAACGAGATTGTTCCAGTCGTACCCGGCCCTATTGTTGGCGGCCCCTTCTCATTAGACAATTAACTGTAACTGCCGGAAGGAATCCTTCTGTCCCATAAGTCCGGGAACAGTTTTACAGTGACTGGACGGGCGGTTCACTACCGAGGCGCCAAAGGGCAGCCTCGTTTTGTCTCACGAGGTTTGATTAATGCTACGTCTCAGCTTTACCTTCGAACCTGGGTCTGGCTTACGATGGGCCTGTCCCCAGCCGGACACGGTCTTCCCTCATGGCCCACGAGCAGATGCCTAATCACAGCGTTGATGCTTTTGTGTTTTTTACCATTAAGTTCGGCATCTTCGCAAAATGACAAATCTCTGGAACGGCGAATTCTTCTCACCTCGCGGGACACGTGGACCGCTTCGCGTTTCAAAGCGTCGAGTTCTGCGCACATACCTTTCGCTCCGGCGGCTGGCAATTCTAGGTGCCGGGGGCCAGCGGCACAAGAGTTTTCTGGAGCTCGTTTTCCAGGCACATAACGAGGTGTTTATCGGAGGAGGAATCCCCTAGAAGCCACAAGTCCCGCAATGCGACTTATCGGGGGCTGCGGCCCTATCCCGACGATAAGCTTTTCAGTAAAGCCGATTCACTCCTCGCGAAGCAGTATCATGGGATCAATCGACAGCGCGCGTTGCGCCGGAATCCACGTAGCTAATAGTCCAAGCAATGACATAGCTAAAACAACGCCAGTCAAGACTACCGGATCGCGGGGAGTTGCCTGATACACGATGGAAGCCAGCACCCGGCTAGCCAGAATTCCGAGCAACAATCCTGCTACTGAGCCGAAAGCCAGCAACTTGACTGCTCGTCCCAATGCTGCCTGTAACACTTCCCTGGGCTGCGCGCCGAGGGCCATGCGAATTCCCAGCTCCCGCAGCCGCTTGCTGACAGAGTACGCGGCCATTCCAAAGATGCCGGTGATGGACAGCATTGCGCCCATCGCGCCCAGAACACCCAGCGACAGTGTCGCCATCCGCGAAGGAAACAGAGCGCTCTCCAGTTCCTGGTTCCATGTGCGGATGTTGAAGGGCAGCCCTGCATCCAATTGCGTTACGGCGCTCTTGATGGCCGCAGCTAGCTGCTGCGAATCGCCGTTGGAGCGCACCACCAGGCACATCTGAGCCGCAGGCGATTGCAGGAAGGGGAGAAACATCGCGGCCTGCGGATCTTCGGCGAGGCTTCCATATTTCCCATCTTCCACAATGCCTACGACTTGTATGCGGGTTCCATCCCGCCTTTTGAAGTATCCGCCCAATGCATTTGTTGCGGAACCAAAGATTTTGCTCGCAAACTCCCGATTGACTACGGCTACAGGCGGCGCGGTTTTGTCGTCATGCCATGACAACGGCCTGCCTGCCAATAGGGTTGTCTTCGCCGCATCGAAGTATTCGGGAGATATGTTGTACAGCATGACTTCCGCAGCAGCATTCGTCGGCCTGAGATCGGAAGTTTTGTCGGTATAGACATGCGTGCCGTTCGCGCCGTAATACAACGGTAGCCGATCGACCAATCCCACAGTCTTTACGCCGGGAATGGTCTCCAAAGCTTCGATCATGCGCTTTTGCATTGCGGGGGCGCTGTCGCCGCTATAGCCGGCCATGCTTAGAGCGGTCTCGACGAGCAGGGCATTGTGCGGCTCAAAGCCGAAACTGGTGTGGAGCGAACGCGCCAGCCCGCGCACGGCGACCAGCGAAGAAGTTACCAGCACCGCGCAGATCGCAATTTGCACCACGAGCAACAGGTCCCGTACGGTGATCCGCCGGCCCACTGTGCGGGTTGATCCCGTCTTGATGACCTGATAGGGATCGGTGCGAAGCACCTGCCTTACCGGGACCGCGCCAAAGAGGAATCCACTCGCTAAGCTCAACAGCAAAGCAACTGCATAGACATTTGCGTCTGGGTTTACAGGCACTTGGAGCGGCGCTGTTGGAAGCGGCTGCCAAACGCTCAGCGCGCGCAACAACTCAATGCTGCCCCACAGACCAATAGCGCCTCCAATCAGAGAGATCAGCACGGCTTCGGTAAAGAGTTGCCGCAGAATTCGCATCCGGCTTGAACCAAGCGCGAGTCGCAAAGCCACTTCCTTGGAACGGTCAGCGGCGCGTGCGGCAAACAGGCTGCCCAGGTTGGCGCAGGCAGCCAGTAGAATTAATCCCGCGAGCAGCATCAATCCTGTAAGAAATGCTCGCATCGGATCGCCCAGCCAGTCGCCGGCAAGACCTGGACGCGCCAAGGAAAAGGTCATTTGTCCATCGTCTTTTGGGTAGGTCTTTTCCAGATACGAGCCAATCGAGTTGAGATCGGCGACCGCCTGTGTTGGAGTCACCCCCGCCTTCAAATGCCCCAAAACCATCAAAAGGCCGCGGTTCCCGCGCGCATCCAGCACATTCACGCCCTCGACCTGTTCCTGGTTAACAAGCGGCACCCAGAAATCGGGAAAAACAATAAGCAGAGTCCCGCGGAACTCCGGTGGGGCTACGCCCAGAATGGTAAAAGGATGCTTGTTAAGCTGGACGACACGGCCGACAACGCCGCGATCATCCTGAAAATGGCTGTGCCAATACGCGTAGGTTAGGACGATATAAGGAGCGCTGTTCGGGCCATGCTCATCGGCGGCGTGAAAGAAACGGCCAAGATAGGGATGAATGCCTAATGCGTCGAAATAATTCCCGGTAGTCTCGAGAATCCAAGCGGCGGAAGGATTGTTGCCCGTATCCAGCCCTACCGAAGTGACGTTATAAGCTGCCAGATCCTCAAAGCTGCGGTTGCGATCGCGCAGATCGAGATAGTCGGGATACGAGTGATTCACAGCCTTATCATTCCCGCGCTCGATTCCGTAGAGACTCTCCGCCTGGGGTACATTCAATGGGCGGAGGATCAGCGCGTTCAAAATACCAAAGACCACGGAGTTTGCGCCGATGCCCAATGCCAGCGTCGCAACGGCAATAGCGGTAAAACCGGGAGATTTGCGTAATATGCGGAGAGCGAAGCGCACATCCCGCACCAAATTCTCGATCAATAGCATTCCGCGCTCGGCTCGATAGTCTTCTTTCATCGCCTCCACGCCGCCAAACTTCAGCATGGCTTGGCGTCGTGCCTCAACGGGCGGTAAACCGGCGCGAAGATTTTCGGCGGTTTGCAGGGCGATGTGTTCCGCAATTTCTTCTCGCAATCGCTCTTCTTGTGCCCGCCTTGCCGCCGAGTTGAATAGACGGGTGAAAAACCGCCTCAGAGTTTTCATGACAAATCCTCCGGTTTTACTTCGAAGAACCGCCCAATGATTGCTGCCGTTTGCTGCCAATCCTGCGTTTCGACCTGCAAGTGCTTTCGCCCTTCCCGTGTCAGTCGATAGAAACGCGCCCTGCGATTATTTTCCGAGGCGCCCCACTCGGATTCGATCGCGCCTTCTTGCTCCAGCTTCAATAGCACGGGATACAGAGTCCCTTGATTCACGGCAAGCAGATCTCCGCTGATCTGCTCGATGCGCCGCGCGATTCCATAACCGTGCAGCGGTCCCAAGACATCGAGAGTCTTCAGGACCATCAACGCCAGTGTGCCTTGAAGGACGTCCGCTTTTTGTTTCATAGCACCGCCATTTTGGTTTCCAACAGGAAGGATGGCACACTTCCTTTGGGAAAACAACAGGAAAGTGTTGAGAACGCCATCGATGATGAGTTGATCCGTACAGCCCGGGAAATGTGGCTAAGGGTCGTGGCGCACGCCAAGAAAGCTTTATGTTAGAGGCGTTGGGTGCTAGGTCGTGGATTTGCGGATAGCCACCAACTCAGTTTCCACTGGCACGCCGCGCGCCACTTTCACTCGAATGACGGCTTCAAACGGCTTGAGTTCGCCGTTTTGTGAAACGGAAAGCCGCAAGAGCAACTCTTCGACGGAGCTCTGCCGGCAAACGTACTCGACGGCTGCCTGTGTGCCGATCGTGGTGTTTCCCGCGAGGATTAGCACAGATTGACCCGGATTCATCCCTTTCACGAGGCCCAGGAGGGCGTAGTCCTCCGTGAGGGGAACACCAGAAGGAGTTGCGAAGAATTCCTTGCCTTCGTCGGGTTGTGGGTGCCTGTTGACAATGGCGTGGTCACCTTTACGAGGGCCGGAGGTAAACTGCTCGAAGAAAAATTCCTGGGTGCCGGGAATCTCCAGCAGCGAGAGATTCTCCACCGGCGAACCAATGAAAATCAGGTTGTTGTTCTTGGCGTCGTCGAGCGAAAAGAGGCTACCGCGTTTGACGCGGATGCGGCGATGGAGGAGCCCGAAGACACGATCGAGTTCGTGAACCGCCAAGACCTCGCCAACGCCAGTGTAGTGGTCAAGAATAGGGGCTCCCGCGTCACGATTTGCATCGCGGTAGCGCATTCCTGTCTCAGGACGGCCAACAAACGCTGCGTTACTAAAAACGACCCATGGCTCTTCCTGTCCTGAGGTGAATCCTTTCCAGAAGACGCGAAAAGCGGCTGGCACAGGTTCGCTTTCGCTCGCGAGGCCCACAGGAGCCGAAGTTCGCGTCGCCAGAAGCCAAACGATGACAGCGATGGCCGCAGCCAGGAATATGGAGAGGGAAATAACCTCGGTTCCCCACCTGCGTTCGGTGCTCTTCTCGAGGGCATCTTTGCTAACCACTCCGTTTGAGGTACCCGAAGTGGATTTTGCACCAGTAGCGTTGCGATGGTGAAAGGAAAGGACGTAAGTGCCCTTGGGGAGTTCCACCACAACAGGGTCTTCGAGTCCATCCGAGCTGTAATACTCGGTGAGCTTGGAGCGCAGGCGTCCCGCCTGAACGCGAACCATGGAGTCGAGTTGCGGGTCGAAATCCGCGGAGCGTCCAAAGACCTCGGTCGCGATTTGAAATTCTTTGATGGGAGTGCCCGGATGATCCACTGCATGTTTCGCCAAATAGCGGAGCAATTTGCATAGGGACTCTGAGCCATGCAGAGCATGGCTGCCGACGAGCTGATTAATCTGCTCGAGAAGTTGCTCCCGTTCGATCACAAAGGTCCTTGATACGTTGGAGTAACAGGAGTGTAACAAGTCACGCATCTCCATGCAAGATGGAGAGTTATTTGATGTAACCGTATCAGACGCATTGAGACTTCTAACGGACAGCCAAAAAACGAATAGTACGCATCAATATAGCAGCATCATCCGTCTGTGCAATGGTGCCGACGCTCTGCACGCGTCAGGGGGGCGGAATGCTGTGGCCCAAACGGGCTGGGTGTTTAGTGCGAGGCGCAAGTCGAGGGCGCTGAAGGGTATCTTGGGGGTGCCTTTAACGGTTGAGCTTGGCTCGTGCTTTGCGAGTTCCGGCGCAGCCTTCCTTAGTAACATTCAACCAAATCGAAAGTGCGCGGAAGCTTGGCAGAGTTGTGGCTGCCGATGCGGGGGGCCGAGCTTCTGAACGATTGTGACGAGGAAGCAAAGAGATACGGGAAACGGATCTGCTAGGAGGGGTGGGATGGCAAAGAGACTCGTAGTATTAGGTTTAGCGGTTCTGTTTTGTGTGTTTTTGTGGAATGCTCCAAAAGTGTCAGGGCAGGCAGTTTTTGGAAGCATCATTGGTACGGTAACAGACCCGCAAGGCAATGCGGTTGTCGGAGCCAAAGTAACTGTCACTTCGATCACCAAGAGCTTTACCTATGATACGACCACGAATGAAAGCGGGAATTATTCCGTTACGCACTTAATTCCGGACACTTACAAAGTACACATTGAGGCGACGGGGTTCCAGGTAACGGAAATACCGAGCGTGCTTCTTAATGCGGACACCGCCGCCACCGTTAATGCGCAACTCTTGGTCGGGGCAGTGACGCAAACTGTCGAAGTCACAGGTATCGTTCCACAGCTTCAGACGGACCGCGCGGACGTCGACATCCAGTTCAACCAGCAGTATGTCGAAGACCTGCCAGTCCTTAATCGCAATTTCACTAACTTCGAGTTGCTCTCTCCAGGCACCCAGAAACTCGTGGGCTGGAGCCACGCCGCAACCGAAAACCCCCAGGGCGGCGGTCAAATCTTCGTCAATGGACAACACTTTTCCGGCACCAATTTCGAACTAGACGGGACGGATAACCAAGACGCCATTCTGGGCATCATCGTCGTCAACCCCAACCTCGACGCCATCGGGGAAACGAAAATAGCTCTTCAAGACTATGACGCGGAATCAGGCAAGGCGGTAGCCGGCACGGTTGGAGTGCAGATCAAGTCCGGCTCAAACGATTTCCACGGCAGCGGCTTTTACTATTATCGGAATAGCGATCAGCAAGCGCGCGATCCGTTTACGAACAAGCCCGGTGTTCCTCTCGCCCCAGCCACTTGGAAACAGTTTGGCGGCTCCGTCGGCGGCCCCATCATCAAGGACAAGCTCTTTTTCTTTGGGGATTATCAGGGCACGAAACAGATACAGGGCATAACTAACTTGTACACGATTCCGACCGCCGAAGCGGTAAGCACTTGCAATCCCGCGACGAACGCCGCGAGCGCTACGCCCGGGTTCTGCGATTTGAGCCAGTATCTCGACGCCTACGGGCCACTCGTAAACGGCGTTCATAGCGGCCAAATCTACAATCCCACCACGGGGAACACAGCGGATGGGTCCGGTCGCACTGCCTTCGCGAATAACATGATTCCCATCACTATGATTTCGGCGGGGATGGGCAAGCTTATCTCCGAGTTTCCGACTCCGACGGTTCCCGTTTCAGGTACGGGTACGAGTATAACGGGAATCAACAACAACTTCGTTTCGACGGGCAACGGTCCTTACAATCAGTATTCGTTCGACACTCGAATTGATTACAGCGCTCCGCGAAACTTCCAGGTTTTCGGACGTTTCAGCCTTGACTATTTTAACTTGTCCGGACTTGGCGGCCTCGGTGCTCTCGGCGGCGCGGGCTTTGGACCGGGTGGCTTGAACGGCACTTCGACCAACCACGACTACAGTGTCGCAGGCGGCTTCACGAAAACGTTCGGCGTTCATTGGCTTACTGACTTCCGCGTCGGATGGTTTCAGTACAATCCGGTGACACATTACTCCGACGCATCTGCGAGCCCCATGGACGCATTAGGGTTCCCCGGCCTGAACTCAGGGCCCGGCATCCAGGGTCCGCCAACAACCGGCGGGACTTCGGGGTTCAATTTCACACAAAACGGCAACGGTGGCGGCAACGGCAGCCTTTCTGCTTTCGGAGACGGGCTGAACATCGGCCGCTGCAACTGCCCGTTGACGGAAAGAGAACGTCAGATCCAGTTCGTAAATAACTGGACGCGGATTCTGGGAAATCACACGATTAAATTTGGCGCGGACATTCGCTATGCCACTAACCTTCGCATCCCCAGCGATTCCAGCCGCACAGGTATTCTGAACTTCGACCAATACGGGACAGGCAACGCTGGAAGTGCCGGTCTTGGTTTGGCTACGATGATATTGGGTGATGTATCGTCGTTCCAGCGTTTCGTAAGCCCGCCCAACGTTCAAGCCATCGGGCATCAGTGGCGCGAATTCTTCTATGGCCAAGACACCTGGCGCATCAGCCCCAAGTTCACCATGACCTATGGCGTGCGCTGGGAAATTTACAATCCAGAGGCCGTCACCGCCAAGGGCAACGCCGGTTTTGCCAACTTGAATGATGGTCAGCTTCTCGTGGCGGGCTATGGCGGCGTTGGAGATAATGGCGGCGTCTCGAACACGTATAAAGCGTTCGCCCCGCGCGTGAGTTTTGCTTACCAATTCGATTCCAAGACGGTGGTACGCCTCGGTTACGGCCGCGGGTTCGATATCGGTGTGTTCGGTTCGAACTTTGGCCACGCTGTTACGCAAAACCTTCCGGTCCTCGCGGCACAATCGCTCTCTGATTCGAATATAAGTTCCTCAAACACCAATAATCGCAGTGCTGTTTTCAATCTTTCGAACGGTCCACCGGCGTACTCGTTTACCAATCTCATAAACGACCTGAATACGAATGGATATTTGCCGTTGCTTGGGCCTGACGGGACAGCTTCCACGTATATCCGTCCGAGGGTTCAGAGGCTTCCAACGATTGATGAATGGAATGCCACGCTCCAGCGCCAGATCACACCGACAATTAATCTTACCGTCAGCTATATCGGCAACAAAGGAACTCACGTGTTTGCCGGAACAGGTCCTTCCTATACCGTGAACGAGTCTGCTATCGGCGGCGGCACGGCTCCTATAACTTGCGGAGCGTCAGGCTGCAACGTCTCTTTCGTTCCAAGCATACCGGCAAACAACCGCCGCGAGTTCTTTTTGAACGGGGTTTATTCCTTCCAATACACGGGTACAGGCTACACGCCTTGTTGCTCAGGGAGCGTCGGCAATTATTTTGGAAACGACGCCAACAACAACTACAACGCGCTGCAGATAAAGGCGGAAAAACGGACGAGCTACGGACTGCAGTTCCTTGCGCATTACACCTTTTCGCGAGCCAACGCGTACGATTCGGGATACTACGACGTGAACAAAGCGTTCGCATACGGTCCGAACCCGGACAACCGCAACAACGAGTTCGTCGTTAGCTCTCTCTATCAGCTGCCCTTCGGCAAGGGCAAACATTTCCTGGGCGATGCCGGTCGGGCGATGGACCTTGCCGTTGGCGGCTGGCAAATCAGCAATACTTTGACTTGGGGCGGCGGTCTGCCATGGACGCCAAGCATCGGGGAGTGCGGAGCTATCGCGGATGCTGGACCTTGCCGACCAAATGTGATTAATGGTCAGAAACTGAAGACCGGCACTCAGGTGGTGAATGGAGCGCTGTACTGGTTTGTTCCCGTGACTCCGCTTTCCTACGGGAATCAGGTTAGTGCTGCGAACGCGGGCGTTAACTCCTGTACCTTTGCCCGACCGACGGCTGGGCCCTTCTCTCTTCCAGCTTGCGGCCAAATCGGGAATGCAGGGTTCGATTCTTATCGCGGGCCGCACGTCTTCTACGACGACATGTCGTTGTCGAAGACTTTTAACATCACGGAGCGCTACAAGGCGCAGTTCCGCTTCGATGCTTACAATGTCTTCAACCACCCCGTTTTGGGATTCAACGGCAACCAGGGCAATACTTGCGTCGACTGCGGCGGCACCGCTGGTCAAATCACGGACATCCAGGGCGATAGCTCGCCGGGTTCTCCGACTGGCATGCGTCAACTGCAGTTTGGCGTTAGATTCATTTTCTAACAAAGAAAAGACAACACACCCCAAACCGACGGGGAGCCCTCACCGGCTCCCCGTTTTTTATGGTCTAATCGTTTCCGAGTTTGCTTAGGAAAATGTCCATGCCAAAGGTTAGCAGGGTTTGCGTTCTCCTCTTGCTCAGTTTGATCCTCGGTGGCACGTTTTTCTGGCCGGTGAGCACCCAGCCGCAACAGAACTCGTCCGTACCTGGCACTCCCCGCCCCTCCCAAACGCCCGAAGCCAATTTTGACGAGGCACACCACCTCTTGCAGCAAGGCAAGTACGACGAGGCGATCTCGGCTCTCCTCGACCTAGAAGCGAAGCAACCGGGAATGAAAGGCCTCGCGCACGAATTGGGGGCCGCGTATTACAAAAAAAGCGACTTCCTGAACGCCATCGTTTATTTGAAGAAAGCGCGGGATGAGAATTCGGATGACGCGGAGGCAATGCAACTGCTGGGCTTGTCGTATTACCTGGCGGGACGGCCTGTCGAAGCGATTCCAGCGCTCGAAAAGGTGCAGACCTGGTATCCCAGCGCCAATGTCGATGCGGCGTACATTCTAGGGATTTGCTACATTCAGACAAAGGACTATCCCAACGCCCGCAAAGCCTTTGCGAAAATGTTCGACGTGCCCGCTGAGTCGGCGGCCAGCTATTTGTTCACGGCGCGCATGCTGCTGCGGCAGGATTACGCGCCCGTGGCCGAGGAATATGCGCATAAAGCCGTGGCCCTCGATCCGAAACTTCCCCTGGCGCACCAGCTTCTCGGAGAACTGTACCTTTTTCATTCTCAGATAGATGAGGCCATCTCAGAGTTCCGGAAGGAACTGGAAATCAATCCTGGCAACCCCGTGGCGTATTACAAGCTTGCGGATAGCTATTCGCGCGTCCAAAAATACGATGAGGCCGAGCGGCTCCTGCAACGCTCCATCTGGCTTGATGCCACATCAACGGGCCCGTACATTCTGCTCGGCAAAGTTCTCGAGAAAAAGGGTGAGACGGAGCTTGCCGTGCGCGCACTGCAGCGGGCGCTTGCCATGGATCCCAACAACCCGATGCCACATCACCTCTTGGGGCAGGCTTATCGCGCTTTGGGCAAGAATGCTGATGCAGACCGAGAGCTCCAGGTGGCCGGCCAATTGGAACAAGGCCAGAATTCGAAGCCTTGAAGGGGATGCCCCAGCCTATGAAGTTGTCCAATGCGATGTCTCGCGGGCGTGGGATATTCGTGGCTTCACTTTTACTGGTATTCACGTGTGGGCTGCTTGCGCAACGAACTTACGATGAACCGTGGAGGCCGCAGCTTCATTTTACTCCACCGAAAAACTTCATGAATGATCCGAACGGCCTGGTCTACTACAAAGGCGAATACCACCTATTCTACCAATACAATCCGCAGGGCACGGAATGGGGCCACATGAGCTGGGGCCACGCGGTCAGCACGGATATATTGCATTGGAAGAATTTGCCCGTAGCGATTCCCGAAGAAGCTGGCCAGTACATGATTTATTCCGGCAGCGCGGTTGTGGATTGGCACAACGCGAGCGGATTGTGCGCCAGCGCGGACTCGCAGGATTCTTCTTGTTTGATTGCGATATATACTGCCGCCGGAAAGAATGTCCAGAATCAACACCTCGCCTTCAGCAACGACTGGGGACGCACGTGGACAAATTATCCGGGCAATCCGGTAGCAGATTTGAAACAGCCCGACTTTCGAGACCCAAAAGTATTCTGGTATGAGGCTGAGAAGAAGTGGGTGATGGTTGCGGTTCTCGCCGATGAGCGAAAAGCAGTGTTTTTTGACTCGCGAGATTTGAAGAACTGGACTTTCCGCAGCTCGTTTGAAATTGAGGGCGATGACAAAGGGCAATGGGAATGCCCCGATCTCTTTGAATTGACGGTGGACGGGAATACCAAAAACAAAAAGTGGGTGCTCATCGTCAATCGCAACCCGGGCGCCCCTGCCGGCGGCACTGGGACGCGCTATTTTGTAGGCAGCTTCGACGGCACGCACTTTGTGAACGAAACTCCAGCCGCGCAGGAACTTTGGGCCGACTACGGCAAGGATTTCTACGCGACGAACTCGTTTTCTGATCTTCCGCCAAAGGACACCCGCCGAATATGGATCGGCTGGATCAGCAATTGGCAATACGCGAACCGCGAACCAACGGCGATTTGGCGCGGGGCACAGTCGCTGCCGCGCGAGCTTAGCTTGGCAAAATTCCCGGACGGAATCCGGCTGGTGCAAAAACCGATCGCCGAAACCCGAACGCTTCGTGAACGAGAATTCTTGCAGCTCTCAAATGTTTCCGTCCCAATGGCCATGCAAGCGATGCACTTGGCAAATGTACGCGGTGACACAATCGAAATCGAAGCGGAACTAGCTCCTGGCGATGCAAAGGAGATGGGATTCCGTCTGCGCAAAGGCGGATCCGAGGAAACGATTGTGGGTGTCACACCCGAAATCAAGGAAGTGTTCGTAGACCGGACCCGCTCGGGACAAGTTTCTTTCGCGCCCGAATTTCAGGGGCGCCATAAATCGGGTTTGCGTCAGAGTTCTCAGGTGAAGCTCCATATCTTTCTCGACCGCTCCAGCGTGGAAGTTTTCGTCGACGAAGGCGAAGTGGTCTTGACAGACCGCATGTACCCTTCACCCGGCAGTGACGGAATTGAGTTGTATTCGAAGGAAGGGCAAGGCAAAGTGCTTTCGCTCTCGATTTGGAAATTGGGCTCGATCTGGCATTAACACTTGGGATCGGAAGGCGTTAGCTGAAACCAAAGAGGACGCCATGGAGCGCTGCGCGAAAGCACCGTACTGCCAGGAGAACGCGGGTCGTCCATGAAAAAGTTCACGACAGTCGGGCTGGGCGAATTGCTCTGGGATATTTTTCCGGAGGGCCGTCAGCTTGGCGGCGCACCCGCGAATTTCGCGTACATGACGAATCTCCTGGGCGATGAGGGCATCGTCGCCAGCCGAGTCGGCAACGACGATCTTGGGGAAGAGGCCAAACACCGTCTCGAGCATCTCGGTCTCGCCACTTCCTGTATACAGCTCGATCCAACTTATCGCACGGGCGTTGTACAGGTCGAATTGGATGCAAAGGGCCAGCCGACATTTCAGATCGCCGAGCCGGTCGCGTGGGATGCGTTCGAATGGACCGCCGCGTGGCAATCGCTAGCGCAAAAAACAGACGCGGTATGCTTCGGTTCTCTGGCGCAACGATCTCCGCAGTCCCGCCAGACCATCTTTTCCTTCTTGAAAACAATCAGACCGGAGACCACACGCGTCTTCGACGTCAATCTCCGGCAGTCCTTCTATTCCGCGCAGGTCCTCGCTGATTCCGCAAAACACGCCGACATCATCAAGTTAA
>Ga0207136_1059_pt1 | contig 25591 bp, 17 predicted proteins | sample Alteio_BWMinHeat_8_FD_153552 | JGI IMG/M metagenome (GOLD analysis project Ga0207136, IMG submission 153552) | Enriched cells from forest soil in Barre Woods Harvard Forest LTER site, Petersham, Massachusetts, United States -... | ecosystem: Environmental > Terrestrial > Soil > Temperate forest >...
GATGCGAAGTACAACGCCCAAAACCATTCCTTGGAGGGCACCGAAACCCTCACTTATCACAACCTCACCGGCCAGGCGCTGGATACCTTCCCGTTTCATCTTTACTTGAATGCATTTCAGCCTACTTCGACCTGGATGCGGGAAGGCAAGCGTGAGGGCACGCGCAACCAGGATTTCGAGAAATGGGATCCGAAAAACTATGGCTCCGTAGAAATCAAGACCTTTGAAGTCGTGGGTCAGGGTGACTTGACGGGGCAACTCCAGTTCATTCATCCCGACGACGCCAATGGGGACGATCACACGGTCGTTCAGATTCACCTGCCCAAGCCAATCCCGTCCGATGGGTATGTGCAATTCAAGATCAAGTTTCATGACCAGTTTCCGGAAACAGTAGAACGCACAGGGTGGAACCGTGACTTCGTGCTGGGTGGGCAATGGTTTCCTAAAGTCGGCGTGTGGTGGCACAACGCCTGGAATTGCCATCAGTTTCACGCTTATACCGAATTCTTTGCGGATTTCGGCGTGTATGACGTCAGACTGACGGTGCCTCAGTACGAAGTTGTGGGAGCCACCGGGATTGAAGTCAGCAACGTGAACAATCCTGACGGCACAAAAACCGTGGGCTATCACGGTGAAGATATTCACGATTTCGCCTGGACGGCCAGTCCGCATTACCTCGACTACTACGACACTTTCCAGAGCAGCATGGGCCCAGTCAAGATTAGGATCATGCTGCAACCGGCGCACTGGGCCCAGGCCGAACGTCACGCTCGTATTACCAAGCAAACGATGGAGCGTTTCGACCAGTGGTATGGCCCGTATCCTTACAAGAACCTCACCGTCGTGGATCCTGATCCAGGCTCCGAGTCCTTCGGCATGGAGTATCCAACTTTCATCACAGGTGGGACGAGTTGGCTTGCGCCCGAGGGGCAATATACGGAACCGGAAGGCGTAGTCGAGCACGAGTTCGGGCATCAATACTGGTATGGCATGGTGGCGACCAACGAATTCGAAGACGCCTGGATGGATGAAGGTATCAACCAGTACACGGAGGCCAAAGTCATGGACTCCCTGTATGGCCGGTACACCTCGATATTCCACCTGTGGGGCATCACCGCTGGAGAACGTGAGGGCGACAGGTTGTTCTACATCGGCGTGGCCGACCATGATGCCATGGCGAAGAACGCATGGCAGTATGTGGACTCCGGTGCCTACGGCGGCGTCACCTACGGCAAGACGGCAGTCATTCTTCTCACACTTGAGAGCATCATTGGCGAAGACACCATGCGCCAGGCTATGCACACGTACTTTATGCGCACCCGTTTTACCCATCCGACGAAAGAGGATTTCCTCAAAACCATCGAAGAAGTTTCCGGCAAAGACCTGCGCTGGTATTTCAATCAGGCGGTTTACGGAACGCAAGTGCTTGACTATGACGTGCTAAAGATCAATTCCACTCCGGTGGATTGGTATAAGGAGAATCTGCAAGAAAAGAAGGGTGAGACGGAATACATCTCGAATGTCTGGATTCACCGTAAGGGTGAGTTCGTGCTCCCGATAGATGTGGAGATCAAATTTGACAACGGTGACAAAGTGCGGGAGCACTGGGACGGTCAAGACCGCTGGGTGAGATATGAATACCGCAAGAAGGCCAAGTTGGAATCGGTGGAAGTGGATCCTGACCACAAGGTCGAGTTCGACCGCAACAACTTCAACAACAGCCGCACTGCGGAAGCACATGGCGCGCCGGCGCGGAAACTGGTCCACTACTGGGAATTCCTGAGCCAGCTGTTCTCTCAGTTGCTGGCTTGGTTCATGGTGTAGGAGAAAGATTCAATGAGTAAGAAAAACTTGATTTCCGCTGGGGCAGGCATTGCAGGCCGCAACAAGCGTTATGTGATCTGGTTCTATTTCCTGAACCTGGTTTGCGCCTGGCTGGGAGCATCTGGCTTGGCCACGCATGCCCACGCCATCATGGACCATAGTCTTTACTCCGACCGTTTGCTGCACGGCTTTGATCTTGCCGTATTCGTGGAATTGATCAACCTCCCTGAGTTCGGGGCAGTGCGTAACTCTGCGGTCCCAGCAACCATCTTTGCCATGTTGTTTTTTATCGCCAGCCTGCTGCTCATGCCGGGAGTGTTGCTGGGCTATGCTTCCGATCACCGGCTTCCGCGCGACGAGTTCTTTCGCGCATGCGGGCGGAATGTTTGGCGGTTTGTGCGTCTTTTCCTGATGTTCGCCATTGTGGCCGGGATCCTTTCTGGGCTCTTGTATTGGGGACTGGATGCATTGGTCACGGCGGCAGATAAGACCTCCAACGAAAGGCTGCCCTTCTTCACCCAGGTCGGCGGCACCCTAGTGATTCTAGTGATTCTCACATTGTTCCGTATTTGGTTCGATCTGGCCCAGACCGATGTGGTCTTGCGAGACCAGGGTGCAGTGAGAAAATCCCTCGCCCCGGCTTACCGTAGCACGAGGCAAAATCTCTGGCCCTTACTCGCGAGCTACGTCACAATCGGAGTCGTCGCAATAGCAGTCTTGATCGCCGGAATCCTATTGTGGAATCGAATCGTGCCACCTGCCAGCGTGCTGGGGGCATTCCTGATTAGCCAGTCCACTCTGCTTCTGTTGCTGGGCATGCGCTTCTGGCAGCGCGCCACAGCAGTTGCCTTCTACCTAAGGCAAAGGGACGAGCTCATGGTTGAAGATACGCGCGCAGTGGGTACACTGCAGTCGGTGGCCTTGTAGAAATACAACGGCTGTCTTTTTGTTCTGTTTCGATCTGTCATGAGAAACGTAAATGTTATTAATGTTAGTTGATTCTTAACCTCCCGATTCTCACAGCCCTCGCCGCTGAATCTCTACGCATAGTCATACCTCACAGGCATTCCTCTATTTCCCTTCTCACGTATGTTCGTAGATTCGTCATCGCATAGTCATCATTCGTACCTCGTACCTTCAGCTTCACACGTTTCCTCGTAGCTGGAGGAGAGCGTGCACCACTCCCAGCGAACCTTTCTGCCAATGCGCACAACAATATTTTCGTCAACCATGGCAGGGGTCAAGGAGAAGCTAATGGCAACTCGATTCTGGACAAAGCCAGCTAAGAGCACGGGTGAGCGTTGCCGATCGATTTTTTCGATCGCACTCGCTGTGCTTATGCTGACATTCGCTGTGACGACCTGGGCACAGACCACCGTCGGCACGGGCAGCATCATCGGCACAGTCACTGATCCCACCGGCGCGGTTGTAAGTGGCGCCAAAGTAGTGATCACCAACACGGGCACCGGTCAGTCCCTCAGTCTGACCGCTAATGCGTCCGGTGCATACACCTCAGGTCCGTTGGACCCAGGCACTTACAAGGTTCAGGTTTCTGCCAAGGGTTTTAGCACAATCAGCCAGACAGTCGGAGTGCAGGTTGGCAACACGGCTTCGGCAAATGTGAAACTGCCTCTCGGCCAGGAAAACCAGGTCATTGAAGTACAGGCCACTGAAGTAGCAGTCAACACTGAGCAGGCTGAAGTACAGGGCATTCTGAACTCAGACCAGATTGCGAACCTGCCGGTGAACGGCCGCAATTTCCTGGATCTGGCTCAGCTTGAGCCCGGCGTTCAAATCCAAGATGGTCAGAACTTCGATCCGACCAAAGCCGGTTATTCTTCGATCTCGTTCGGCGGCCGTTTCGGCCGTACCGCCCGTATCAACGTGGACGGCGTGGACATCAGCGATGAGACGGTAGGAACGACCACGGCCGACATTCCGGCCAGCGCCATTGATGAATTCCAGATCGGCCAGTCTTCGCTGGATCTGTCGAATGATCTGACTTCGTCAGGCGCAGTCAACGTGACCACGAAGACAGGAACCAACACCCTGCACGGCGAAGCATTCGGCTTCATCCGCGATCACAGCCTTGCGGCCAGCTCGCCGGGCGGAAATGACTTTGCATTTCAGCGCGAGCAGTTCGGCGGCAGCGTTGGCGGCGCAATTATCAAGAACAAGCTGTTTTTCTTCGCCGATGGCGAACGCACCAAACAGGACTCTTTCGCTTCGGTTATCTTGACTGGCACACCGTTCGCGAGCGTAGGTAGTGGATTCACGCAACCCTTCCGCGAAAGTAACCTGTTGGGAAAAGTGGACTACAACTTCGGAAACGGTGCCAAAGCATTCTACCGATATTCTTATTTCGCTAACTCTTTGTTCGCGACGTTCGGATTCGGATTCTCGGTTTACGACAACAAAGACTACACACGCACCCACGTCATGGGCGTGGATTTCAATACTGGCAGCTTTTCGCACAGCATTCGCTACTCGTACTTGAAGTTCCAGAACCAGATCGTGGACGCAGCCTTGACCAACAATGCACTCCCCTTCTGCTGCAATGGGCTGCAAGTTACCGATACCTCAGGCTTCTCCTCGGGACCCAGCTTTCTGGCACCGCAAAGCACTCCGCAGCAGAACAACCAACTCAAGTACGATGGCAGCAAAGTGATGCGTTCGCACACCATCCGCTACGGGCTTTCCTACAACCACATCCAGGGCGGTGGTTTTGCTGACTTCTATGGCACCGCACCCCGAGTACGCTTTTCCACGGGAGATACCACTTGTGGTCCTAGCGGATCCGAAGCATGCAGCGCTTTTGCTGCGGCGGGTCCTTTCGCCGGGGGCGCGGCCAATCCGTTAAATTGGCCGGTAACCCGTCTTTACATTGGCAACGGACAAGGTTTTGCCACTCTCCAATCCGCGTTAGGATTTCCTGCTGGCGGACTGGGCCCGGACAACCGCATTGGCCTTTACCTGGGCGACAGCTGGAAACTGAAGTCGAACCTTACCGTCAATCTAGGCGTACGCTATGATCGCGATACAGGTCGTACGGACAGCGACCTGCCGGCAATTCCTGCGATCAATGCCGCGTTCCCTGGTTTCGGAAACCCGGTTAAGCAGGCGAATCTCAACTTTGCCCCGCAGTTAGGCATCGCCTGGGATCCCATGAAGAACGGAAAAACCGTAGTTCGCGCCGGCATCGGCCTCTACTACGAGAACGTAATTTACAACAACGTTCTGTTCGACCGACCCCTCCGCGAGACGACCGGCGCGTTCAATGCCGTGACTTTGGCTTGCAACAACGGAGGTCCCGCACCTGTGGCTGGCAATTTCCCCGGAGGAACGATCAATCCTCCAGCCGCAATTTGCGGTACGGCCACAGTTCCCACTGGCAATAATACGCATATCGGTAGCGTCATTCCGCAGATCTTGTCCTTCTGGAACCAAGTGAAGGCAGGGAACCCCTTGAATCTGCAGGCAGCAAACCCGAACTTTATCGGTAGTTTATTGACCGCTGGAGTCGGAGGCGGTACAGCCCCAGCTTTGTTCGCGCCGGATTACAAGTCGCCGCGCTCAATTCAAATGAACGTCGGCATCCAGCGGGAAATCCGTCACGGCATGGTGTTCAGCGCCGACTACCTGCGCAACGTGGAAACACGCTCGCTAATTGGCGTTGACGAAAACCACGTCGGCGACATCAGCAACTTTAATCTGGCGGGCGCACAATCGGCGATCGCTGCGACTCTGAAGGCTTGCGGAGCGACGAGCATCGACGGTGCCATCACTGCTTGCCCCGGTCTTCACCCTGCGACTGCTACGTCTCCGGTGGGAGGTGCCAGCATGGTGGACTTCGCAAAACGCGGCCTCGGAACTGATCTTGACATCGGCGGAGTAGGCTGCGGCAATTCCACTACCGCGGGCGGACTTGGTCATCCTTGCGCTTTTGGAGGCAAGAACTCAACTCAACCCAACATGTTCTTCCTCGTCCCCGAGGGGCGTTCGGAGTACAACGCTTTGCAGATGACCTTAAAGCAAAACGTCAATAACCCGATGCGGGGGATCAAGGCAGCAAATTTCCAGGTGTCCTACAGCCTGTCCCGATTCGCCAATTCTGGTGGCGCACCATTGACAGGGTTGCCAGCCGATAACGATCAGGACTTCGTGCTCCAAGCGGCAGACAATAGGGATCCAGGACGCTATTTCGGACCCGGACTGCTCGACCGCACCAACCAGATTTCATTTGGTGGGTATGTGGACGTGCCGGCCGGTTTTCGCATTGGGCTGATCTCCCACTTTTATAGTCCACTAACCAGTGCGATTGTGGATCCGCCTACGGGTGCAGCCGGCGACATTTTCCGCACTGACTTCACCGGAGACGGAACTATTGGCGATCCGCTTCCTGGCACCAAGTTCGGCGCCTTTGATCGTGGAATCAACGCCTCCAACATTAACCAGACCATTACTAACTTCAACCAGAATGTCGCCAACAATCCCACTCCAGCAGGTCAGGTGCTGATTGCCAACAATTTACTCACCCTCAAACAGCTACAAGATTTGGGTGGGGTTGCACAACCGATCGCTCCTGCTCCAGCGGGACAAGTCGATTTCGGCTGGTTGCGGGCGACGGATTTGAAGTTGGCATGGCGGCACACATTCCTCGAGCGCTACACCATCGAACCGAGTGTGGGCTTCTTTAACCTCTTCAACTTTGCCAACTTCAACCTGCCTCCAACCACCATGAACAGCCTTTTGGGTTCGGGGGCCGGCTCCATCAACGGAACCGACCACAACGCCCAGGAGCAGTTCCGCGTGGGCAACGGAACCGGCGTCTATTCGCTGGGTTCGCAACGACAAATGGAATTCGGCTTGCGCCTGACGTTCTGAAGGCCACTGAATTCGCGAAAACTCCAGGCCACTCGTTCTTACTGACGAGTGGCCTGTTTTTTTTTACAACAGGGTCGCCGCTGCTGCATCCACCTCACTCATTGTAAAATCTAGACTTGTCTATCAGCTGAATTGTCTTTCCTATGCCTGCGCAAAATAAATCGGAGACCACCACTGTGGTTCCTAACAACCACGCAGAGAACAATGCGGGTCACAATGATCGTCCCGGTGACCATCGCAGCGAAGATCGCTACGACGCCCAGCGCATTGAGTCCAAGTGGTTCGCACGCTGGCAGGAGGATCCATCCCTGTATGCGGCCGAGCCTAACTCCACCAAGGCGAAGTATTACGTCCTGGAGATGCTGCCTTATCCCTCGGGTGCGCTTCATATGGGACACGTGCGCAACTATGCGATCGGTGACGCGCTTGCCCGCTACATGTGGATGAACAACTACAACGTCCTGCATCCCATGGGTTGGGATTCGTTCGGCTTGCCTGCCGAGAATGCGGCAATTTCGAATAACACGCCGCCCCGCGACTGGACTTTGCGCAATATCGCCAACATGAAGGCCCAGATGAAACGCCTGGGTTTTGCTTACGATTGGTCACGCGAGGTCACCACCTGTTTGCCGGAGTTCTATCGGTGGAACCAATGGTTCTTCCTAAAGCTCCACGAAAAGGGGCTGGCTTACCGCAAGAAGAGCCGAGTCAACTGGTGTCCGAAGTGCGCGACCGTGCTGGCCAATGAGCAAGTGGTCAACGGTTGTTGTTGGCGGCACGAAGACACGCTGGTAGAACAGCGCGAGCTCGAACAGTGGTTCTTGCGCACTACGAAGTATGCGGAGGAATTGCTCCGCGACTTGGACAAACTCGAGAACTGGCCGGAAAAAGTTCGCACCATGCAGCGTAACTGGATCGGTCGCAGCGAGGGTGTACTGGTTGACTTCAAGCTCGAAGGCGCAACCGATTCGGCCTCTACGGTCACCGTATTCACCACCAGGGTTGACACGATCTACGGGGCAACGTCCGTGCAGCTTGCTCCACAGCATCCGCTGATTGCTCGTTTCACCAAAAACAATGACCCCCTGCGCGAGCAAGTTGATCAGTTGATTGCCGAGCAACGCAAAGCCAAAGAAGTTGGCGATATTGGGGCGATTGAGAAACACGGGGTCAACACTCATCACTTCGCCATCAATCCCTACAACGGCGAACGGGTGCCGATCTGGGTGGCGAACTACATCCTTATGGATTATGGCACGGGCGCGATCATGAGTGTGCCGGCGCACGATGAGCGGGATCACGAGTTCGCCAAGAAATACCATCTCCCGATCCGGATCGTGATCGTTCCTCGGTCCGCGGATATCGAAGAGACCAGCGTCGAGCCCGCGCTTCCGTTCACGACGTTGGATGGAATGCTGATAAACTCCGGCCCTTTTAGCGGGCTGGAATGCGCGGATGCGATCTGCAAAATGTCTGCGCACGCAGAGAAAAACAATTTTGGCAAGGCCACCGTCACTTACCGGTTGAAAGACTGGGGGATCTCTCGCCAACGCTATTGGGGTACACCAATCCCGATGCTTTATTGCGAGAAAGACGGAATCGTCCCTGTGCCAGAAAAAGATTTGCCGGTCATTCTCCCGGAAAACGTGGACATTACTTTGTCGGGTGGTTCGCCCTTGGGCAGAGTCCCCGAGTTCGTCAACGCGACTTGTCCGAAGTGTGGCGGCCCAGCCCGGCGCGAGACCGACACCATGGACACGTTTGTGGATTCGTCCTGGTATTTCTATCGTTATACGGACGCGCGCAATGACCACGCTCCTTTTGACCCAACGATCGCTGCATACTGGTTCCCGATTGATCAGTACATTGGCGGAGTCGAGCACGCCATTTTGCATTTGATCTACTCGCGCTTTTGGACCAAGTTTATGCGCGACATGGGATTGGTGAAAAACGATGAGCCGGTACAGCGCTTGTTTACCCAGGGCATGATCATCAAGGGTGGGGCAAAAATGTCCAAGAGCCTGGGGAATGTGGTGTCTCCGGATGACATGGTGGCGCGCTACGGCGCCGACAGCACACGGATGTACACACTCTTCGCGACGGCCCCCGATCGCGAACTTGAGTGGCAGGACGAAGGAGTGGAGGGCGTTCGCCGCTTCCTCTCTCGTGTGTGTGCTTTTATAAGTCAAGCGCCAGTTATTGCGGGTTCTTACCAGCAGGACTATTCTGCTGTGGATTTGGCGCCGGCCGCGAGAAAGGTCTTGCGTAAGCTGCATCAGACGATCCGCCGGATCACAGAAGATTTCAAGGGGCGCTGGCACTTCAACACTTCCGTTGCCGGCCTAATGGAACTTCTGAATGAGTGCAACAGCGCTCAGGAGATTTTTTCTCCGAATGGCGATGCTGCTGTTCCCCGCGCTTTCCTTGCGGATGTGCAAAGGAAGTTCGTGCTCCTGCTGGCACCTTTCGCGCCTCATCTTGCTCATGAGCTTTGGGAGTTGCTTGGTGAGAAGGGAAATCTGCTTCGGGCCCCATGGCCGAAGTATGATCCGGCTCTGGCGAAGGAAGAGGAAATTGAAATCCCGGTCCAGATTAATGGCAAGTTGAGGGGCATAATCGTCGTTCCTGTGGATTCATCGAAAGATGTGATCCATGAGCGTGCGTTGTCGGATGAAAAGATCAAGTCCATGATTGCGGGCAAGCAAGTAGTGAAGGTTATTGTTGTGCCGGGCAGATTGGCTAATATTGTGGTGCGCTGACCCTACCAGGAATTGTTCGCTGCGCTAGCCTGTCCCGCCGTAATCCCTATCCTGGGCGAGTCACGGAGAGTCTTCTTGATCATCTCAATCAGTTCGCCTTCTCCGATCAAACCCACGGCCAGTTTCGATTTATCAAAGTATCCAACCGCTCCTCCAGCTGTCGCCTTGGCCTGATCGATTGGGGAAAGCTGGCTGAGCACGATGACTGGAATCGACGCAGTCACCGGATGGCGTTTCAAAGTCTGCAACACTTCATAACCGCTGAGCTTGGGTAATACCATGTCGAGCAGAATTAAGTCCGGGCTCGCTTCTCGGGCCAGACGCAGGGCATCCTCGCCGTCGCCCGCCAGCAGCACAAGATATCCTGCTCGCGTAAGAATTTTCTCGTTGGCCAGCTTCTGGATTTGACTGTCTTCGACTAAAAGAACCGTGGGTTTCATGATCAATTTTCCTTGACCGGCTTTTGGATCTTGCTGTTCTCAACCAGTAGTAGCGTTGTCTTCATCCTCTTCCTCGCAGCCAGGTAAGCGCGGGTATCCCGCCTCTACAGGATTGGCCTAGGCGGATCGCCTCATGAGTGGTTATCGGCAAAACGAGGCCAGGCGTGAACCAGGAGTAGTTACTTGAGGACTATGTTTTTGTGGTAAGAGGGAATTGCGCCATGCTGGCCCTCGCCCTGAGGTATCCTAGGCACGGATGACCCAACGTTCACCTACCCGAGAAGGCTTCCGGGTGATATTTCTTCGCCCATCGCTTGGGCTAGCCGCGATTGCATGGCGCTGGAGCTTCGGTGCTGCTGCCGGCCTATTGCTAGTGCTGACCTTCTTCGAATATTTGGATACCTTACCGGTCAGCAAAAGCGATCTACTTTTGCTGCGAACCGGTCAGCCAGCCCTGATTTCTCGGGCAGTGGTGCATATTTTCCGGGGTAGTGGATTTCGCGTCGTTGAGGCTGCCGCAATCTTGGTGCTGACCCTGGGAATTGCCTGGGTTGTGGTCGCATCTCTGGCGCGGGCGGCTACCATCAAAGCTCTGCTGGCCTATTTTCGGGAGGCCGAGTCTTCGACGCGACCTGAAGACGGCAAGAACTGGCGGCTGCGCTCTCTCGCTGCACTTAATTTGTTCCGCTTTGTTGTGACCCTGGCAGCTGTTGGGGGACTCTCCACGGCGGTGGTGCTGGGCGGAGCTGTTTCGAGGCCAGATGATCCTGCACTCGGCAGCGCGCTACTCATCATGCTTACTGTCGTCATGCTGGTCTGGTTCGCCTGGTCGGCACTCAATTGGTTTCTGTCGCTGGCGACGATGTTTGTAGTTGCCCAGGGTGAGGATGCATTCGGTGCAATCGCAGCGGCAGTGGGAATGTGCCGTGACCATGCTGGATCCGTCTTCGCCGTCGGAACGTGGTTTGGTTTCGCTCATGTTACTGCATTTGTGGTTGCCAGTTCGGTCGCCGCATTTCCTCTAGGATTTGCCGGATTACTCCCCGGCGGCGTGGTGTTGGGAGGCGCGCTGCTGGTAACACTATTGTATTTCGCCATCGCAGATTTTTTGTATATCGGACGATTGGCCGCGTATGTGGCCCTTCTGGAGTTGCCTTCTGTTCTGGCTCAGGTTGTGGTCTCACCTCCGGCGGTACCCGGCAGCGGTGGGCACTTCTTGCCTCAGTCCGCCGCAGGGGTGGACAAGGACGAAGTCATTCTGAGCGATGTTCCATTGGGGTGGAAACCGGCGCATGAGCCGGGCTTGTAGTTTCAAAGTTAAAGGTCGCGGACAAGAATGTCCGCGCCACACAAACAGCCGCAAGTCGCTTTACACTTCCTTGCGGATTTGAGACACTCGTCAGTGGAAACCCAATCTATCGTTATCCTCGACTTTGGGGCGCAAACCTCTCAGCTCATTGCGCGCCGCATCCGTGAACAAAATGTTTTTTCCGTAGTGCTGCCTTGCACGGCCAGCCTGGACGAAATCCGCAGCTACTCGCCGGTAGGAATCATTTTGTCCGGCGGTCCGTGCTCGGTTTACGATCAGGACGCCCCCAACACCGATCGACGTGTGTTCGAGCTGGGGCTGCCTGTACTCGGCATCTGTTACGGATTGCAGCTCATGACGCATGTGCTGGGCGGAAAAGTGAAGGCCGCGGAGAAGCGTGAGTATGGTCATGCCAATGTTGAAATCAAGAGCGAGTCACGCCTGTTCAGCGGACTTCCGAAAACACTGAATGTCTGGATGTCGCATGGAGATGAGGCAGTCGAGTTGCCGTCGGGTTTCCGCCTGACCGCCAGTTCGCCCAACGCTGTTGCCGCGATTGAAAATTCCGAGAGAAAAATGTGGGCGGTGCAGTTTCATCCCGAGGTACGGCATACGCAGTCGGGAACGGATCTTCTTCGGAACTTCGCGCTGGATATCTGTGGAGCAAAGCCGACCTGGACGGCGCAACATTTTATTGACGCGACTATTACAAATGTGCGGCAGACTGTGGGCTCGGGACGCGCACTTTGCGCACTCTCCGGCGGAGTGGACTCTGCGGTGGCCGCCACATTGGTGGATCGAGCTCTGCGGGAAGGGAAGGGGCCGTCACGGCTAACGTCGGTCTTCGTGAACAACGGCGTGCTGCGCAAGAACGAATTCGAGAAAGTGCAGCAGAGCCTGCGGGACAAACTGGGGCTGCATGTAATCGCCGTGGACGCGACAGAGCGTTTTCTCAGCAAGCTGGCCGGTGTGACCGATCCGGAGAAGAAGCGCAAGATCATTGGTAATGAATTCATCGCCGTATTTGACGAAGAGGCCCACCGCATCGAGCAAAAAGAAGGCAAAGTCGAGTGGCTGGTGCAGGGCACGCTCTATCCTGATGTGATCGAATCGCGCTCTGTGCGTGGACCGTCGCAGGTCATCAAATCGCACCACAACGTCGGCGGCCTGCCGGAGAAAATGAAGCTCAAGCTGATTGAGCCGCTGAAAGAGTTGTTCAAAGACGAAGTCCGGAAAATTGGCCGCGATCTGGGTATGCCGGAGGAGATTCTGCAGCGCCAGCCGTTTCCGGGGCCCGGTCTGGCCGTGCGTGTTCTGGGGGAGGTCACGCCCGAGCGTTTGGCGATCCTGCGTGAATGTGACGACATTGTGGTGGGTGAAATCAAGAAAGCTGGTCTGTACACGAAGATCTGGCAGTCTTTCGCGGTATTACTGCCCGTCATGTCGGTGGGCGTGATGGGAGACATGCGGACTTACGCCAATACTTGTGCCGTTCGGGCGGTGCACTCCGATGACGGCATGACTGCTGACTGGGCTCCACTGTCGCATGAGGTGTTGAAGACGATCTCTAGTCGCATCGTGAATGAAGTGAAAGGCGTGAACCGCGTGGTGTACGACATCACGTCGAAGCCGCCGGGGACGATTGAGTGGGAGTAGGGCAGTCGTTGGTCGTGGGTCGTTAGCAAGATCGCCAGCCGAACGCAGGGCTGCTCTTAGAAAGACATTCAGTTGATTTCGGGCATTTCCTCTTTTGGCCACTCCACGGGGAAAATCTTTCCTGCCTCGTCCGCAGTCATTTTCTCTCCCGAAAGCTCAGCGGCACGGACTATCACCGGATCGCGTTCGGCTAAAAGATCGGATGCCGTGGGTACAATGAGTTCGTCCGGAGCGACGCCGACATTCTCTAAGCTCTTGCCGTCCCCCAAAATCAGATCCGCGGTAGTGATCATTGTGCTGTACTGAGTAACATTGGTGGCATCGAGCGGAACTGCATGTACGTAGGGCTGTGACTCTGCTACTGCTCCTGCAGAACGATCTCCGAGCACGATACCGCGTTTTTCTAGCTGAACGACTCGTGCGAAGATTTCTGCCGCCGAAGCCGATCTACTGTCCACCAGAACAATTAGTTTGCCACCAAACGATTTCTTGCCACGGGATTTAGCAATTCGGGCTTCCGTCTTCTTTCGTTCTTTGCGGTCTCCTATCTTGATGTCATGGTCAAAGAAGCCCCCGACAAGTTTTTCTAGCTCACCAGCTGAGCCTCCAGGGTCGCCGCGAAGGTCAAGTACCACGGTCCGAAAAGAGTGAATTCTATTTAAGGATGCCTCGAGGTCATTCGGGTCGAGCAAGAAATCAGGCAGCTTCCAGAACAAGACTTGGTCTTTTACGCTGTAGTAGCGTGAGCGATCTTTTTGCTTGTGGTAGTTTCGAAGCCATGTTCGGGCATCAATTCCACGAATGAGTGGCTGACCGGGTATGATCTTTGCCATTGCGATGAGGGGTCGCTCGGGGGCGCCATTGGGTGATTTAACGGTTAGGTGGAGCCCGGATTGGGGAAACACTCTATACCCGTACTCGATATTGCTAATGTCCTGGCGAGTCAGCCTGATCCCGTTGATGGATACCACCTGATCTCCGGGCCGAAGTCCTTTGGCCTCCGCATCGGATCCGGGGCGAACTGCCGTAACAAAGCAATCCGAGTCACCGATCGCCTGCATCCGCCAACCATAGTCAACTCCGTACGGTGCAACGGGCGGGTTAAACCGCGTGTGTGAGTCCTTCAGGGTCGCGACTGCGCCCGCAACTTCCAACAACGCTTCGTTTTGAGACTTTGCTTCGGCAATTTTTTTTCGTGCGGCTTCGAAATCCTTGTCCAGATCAAGGCCATGCATGGTCGCATCGTAGTAGTACTGCTTGATGTCAGCCTCAACGATGTCGAGCATTTCCTTTACCTGTTGGTTCGAGAGGGTTTTGAACTTGCTGTGTTCCTGGGATGGGGTAACCCTTGAAAACGACAGTACAACAACAACCATCAGAGCGCCCCATGTCAGACCTTTCACTCTGTTTTTCATTGCCCTTGCTCCAGAATCTTGCGGGAGATGGCCGTTACCAGCTTGCGAGGGCTTACTCGCAAGGATTCCATTAGCAACCGGTTGCGAAGGCCTGAGATGACCAGGGTCTTTCCTGCCAATAACCCGCGATAGCCGTCGCGGGCTACGGTCTTTGCATCCATGGGACGAAGTCCCTTGAGAAGCAAGGTATTTTCGGTGCCTGCGCGTCCTTGGAAGCCGGTGTCGGTGGGGCCGGGGCACAAACAGGTTACCGTGACCCCTGTGCCTGACAGTTCATTCGCCAGCGCCTCTGAGAATGAGATCACATAAGCCTTGCTGGCGTAGTACACAGCCATCAGCGGACCGGGCTGAAAACCGGCGGTGGACGCCACATTCATGATCCTGCCCGAGCCGTGCTCGAGCATCGGGGGCAGAAAAAGCCGGGTCATGTGAGTGAGCGCGGTGATGTTGAGCTGAATCTGGCCCAGATTTTCTTCCAGCGAGATCTTCGAAAATTCACCCAGAATCCCATAGGCAGCGTTGTTCACCAGGACATCAATTGGGATGTTTTCGCGTTGTAGCTGATCGAACAGAAATTGCGGCGCGGGGCCAGCCGTGAGATCGAGCGGAACCGGTTTCGCTGTAATGCTGAACTGGCGCTGAAGTTCGTCCGCAAACTGTGTGAGCTTGTCTGCACTGCGCGCTACCAGAACGAGGTTGTAGTGGTCGTGGGCAAAGAGCTTGGCTAGTTCGTACCCAATGCCGCCAGAGGCGCCGGTGATGAGAGCTGTGGTGTTTGCTTTCATGTGGTGGCCTTCAACTACAGATCCCCCGTCGGGATGACAATTTTATCTAAGAGCCAACGTGTTCCCAAAAGCAAAAAGCGTGCCGATACGACGGGCACGCTTTGCGGTCAAGCAGATGGTGCAAGTCACTTCTATGCGCTGGCCATGGCTGGTTCGGCTTCGTAGATCGAGTGCCAGGAGGTCGCGGCCTTCAACCGGTCGTTCACGTTGTTGATGTTCTTCACGCCTTCGCGTTGCAGCCACTTCCGGAATGCTTCAGCGCCCTGCTTGGCATAGATCGGGATGCCCTCTTTCCAGGTGGCGCGGCCACACAAAACGCCGTTGAACTTTACGCCTGACTCTCCGGCAAGTTCGAGAGCTTCAGTAAATTCGGCGTTGCTCACGCCCGCGGACAGATAGATGAAAGGCTTAGTGGCGACGGTAGCAGCTTTTAAGAACAAGTCCGCGGCTTCCTTCTTGCTATAAACTTTCTGGCCGGCAAAAACTTTTGCGCCTTCCACATACTTCATGTTTACCGGCACTTCAACTTTGAGCACGTCCACGCCATAGCGGTCTTTACTAAATTCGCGCATGCTCTCAATCACGATCTGCGGCTTCTTCTTGGCGTAGTCGAAACCCTTTTCGTCCGCGCCTTCTTCGTAGCCTACAAATTCCAGAAAGTAGGGAATATCATTGGCGCGGCATTCATCACCAATGCGCTCGACCCAGGCATGTTTTTTTTCATTGACGTCCTTGGGATCAAAGGGCGTGTAGTAGAGAAGAATCTTCACGCAATCCGCTCCCGCTTCTTTCAGTCGGCGAGCGGACCACAGATCCAGCAAGTCGGGCAGGCGCCCAGGGCCAGTCTTGTCATACCCGGTCTTCTCATAGGCCAGCAGCAAGCCTGCGTTCTTGGCGCGGCGCTTGGACGCGGGCAGCCCCCACTCAGGGTCCAGCAATATAGCGCTGGCGTGCGGGGTGAGGACCTCCGCGACCAGAGTTTTGAATTCTTCCATCATGGCGTCGCTAACTTCACTGCCTTTTTCCTTGGCCAGAGCCTTCTGCAGCGAGCCGCGCTGGTCCATGGCTGCTGCTGCGATTACGCCGCGCTCATTGGACACACGCTTCAAGCCGGCCAGCTTTCCCGGTGTAAGTTTCATATGGATTCCTCCGAAATAAGTGCTAAAGCCCAGCAATTGTAAACCATTGGGAAAGATATGGATGAACCGGCGGGATGGGAACTTCCCATTTCTCATAGGAAGGCGCGAAAAGCCGCGATGTGAGCGGGGTGTTTCCGAGGATGGACAGCAAAGTGCTAAACTAGCTCCCACTTTGGCACTGGCGAGGTAAGTCCTTGCAGTTTCAGACCTTTGACGAGTCCTATGTCGAGCGTCTCCGATCTGGAGACTTTCGTACACAGGAACATTTCGTCAGCTACTTTAGTGAGCTGATTCAGCTCAAGCTTCGTTCGCGTCTGCGCTCACCCCAGGCGATGGAAGATGTACGCCAGGAAACCTTCGCACGCGTATTCGTGGCGCTGCGCAAGGAAGGCAGCCTACGCAATCCCGAGCGCTTGGGTTCCTTCGTCAACTCCATCTGTAACAATGTGTTGCTGGAATCCTACCGGAGTTCATCGCGCAGTAGTTCGCTGGAAGAGGAGGAAGAGAAAGATCTTCCAGCTGCCGCTGTGGACGTGCTGGGCGCAGTGATGGCAAAAGAACGCGAAGAGAAGGTCCGGGAAATCCTGGAAGAGCTGCCCGAAAGGGACCGTCGATTGCTGCGAGAGGTTTTTTTGGAGGAACGCGAGAAGGATGACGTGTGCCGGGATTTCGGGGTGGACCGCGAATACCTGCGGGTACTGGTCTATCGCGCCAAACAATCCTTTAAAACCCTGTATTTGCGGAGCATAGCAACGGGTTCAACGGGCGTCCCCACGGTCGAAAAACTATGAAACGATGTGGCCCCTCGACTCACTATTCAACAAGGAAAGGATGGGGTGATGGATCATAGCGAAGCGGTCCAACAGAAAGCCACGGAAAAGTATCTTCTGAACGAACTCGATCCTACACTTCGGGATCAGTTCGAGGAGCACCTGTTCGACTGCGTGGAGTGTGCTCTCGACGTGCGCGCGGCTGCCCTGTTTGTGGAGCACACCAAAGGGGTGCTCGCAGAATCTCATGCGCCGTCACCGGCCCCTGCTGCGGTTCCTGCCACGGCAAAGCCCGGGATGCTGGCGTGGCTTCGTCCAGCTTTTGCTTTGCCCCTTTTGGCAACGTTGCTGGCCGTGATCAGCTATCAGAATCTTGTGACCTATCCTTTGCTGAAGCAAGCGGCCGCCACTCCGCAGATCGCGCCCTGGGCATCGATCCATGTGAGCACTCGTGGCGCAAGTACAATCCAAGTTTCTCCGCACGCAGGCCAGGGCTTCCATTTGCTGGTGAACATCCCCCCCGAAAATTCTTTTGCTTCCTATACACTGTCGTTGTCAAGTCCGTCAGGAAAAGTACAATGGACACGCACGACTGAGGCGATTGCAACCGACGATACCCGGTCCATTTTTGTTCCCTCGGCCGGCCTGGAACAGGGTACGTACACGCTTTCAGTGCGCGGCACCGCAGCCGCTGGCGAGACCACTGACTTGGGGCGTTACTCGATCGAAGTACAGGTCCAGAACTAGCTCAACCAAGGAGCAACGTATGGCAAATGGACAACCTAGGACCCACCATTTTACTGGGGTAGCAGAAGTTCTCAGTGCGCAACTACAACTCCCACTCCTTCAGGATGTCAAGTCACAGGCCTACGTGACGCTTCCCGATGAAGGGGGCTATCTGTCGGAGCAGGCGCAGAACTATCGCTTGGAAGGAGTGTTGTCCTTTCAAACGGCTTACACGCAAGTGGCGGGGAGCTTGGGCGTAAAAGATGGGCACGGCTGGACCACACTGGTAACTTCCGTGGTCACAGGACTAAACGTTTTGGATGTGGTCACTGCGGATCGAGTTGTAGCCCAGGTTTCTACCGAGCATCCGCTCGATGGCTACGTTCCTTCTGTAACATTTTTGGGTACACGCTTCGAGAATCTGAGGATCGGAGGGAAGGACGTCAACCCAGTTCTTGATCTTGGAATCTGCGGAGCTAAGCCCGACAACGATGGCCTCTATATTCAGGACGCTTCTTTTCTAGGCCGAGTTTCCCAACAATACGCGCAGATCAACAGTGCCAGTGGTGTGCCTGCTGCGTTGCAACAGAGATATAATGCGGCCCTTCTGAATCCGGCGACGATTCAGGCACAAATGCAAGCAGCGAGCGGGCAAGGCGACAAACCGGCCATAGAATGCTCATTGGTGGACGGTGTCGCGTCAGATGTTACAGGGTCCGCTTTCGGACACGTCATTGTAGTACCCGGATTCGGGACTGTATCACTCGCCGAACTGACCGTGAATGACGATTCATTTCATTTGACGATGATCAGCCTCGATTTGGGTTGTTTGGCTGATGGCAAGGCCAAGATCTGCGACACCATTGTGAATGGCCGTACAGTGCCGTAAAACTTTTGTTATGGGGCTGCGCCTCGCCTCTCCGGTTTGGACAACAAATAGCGACTGTCCTTTGTTATTGAATTAGGCGATTCACGCCTTTCTTTCAAATTCCTCTGTGTACCTCCGCGTCCTCTGTGGTTTAACCTTACAATTTCACACTGATCTAAGCCGCAATGCGCTTGCGCCGAAAACCATCACACCGCCAATTTGCTGTTTTAGTTTTACGCGTTGCCTCGTTGTCCGCCGCCCTGGCGATGATGTCCTGCAGCCGGGCCAGCGATTCACAAGCTGCGTACATGCATGCGCAACAAGCATTTCTTCACGGAGATGTGATTCGCAGCCAACAAGAAGCGGAGCAGGGCTACCGGCAATTTCGGAATTCCAATCTGCGAATGGCGGAACAATTCAGAATGCTGGAAGCTGAATCCTTAACTTGGCGCGGTTTAAACCAGGAAGTCGTGAAACTGCTCGATTCGCCGTCAGGATCGAAGAGGGAAGACACGGGAGTCCAAATACTTGCTCTCTCGGGCGGGGCACATGCCCGTTTGCACGAGTTTGTTGAAGCGGAGCGCGAACTGGACGAGGGTCAGCAGCAGTGCAAAGCATCTCTGGATGCTGCCTGCGGGGAGGTCTTTCGGGCGTGTGGGAATTTGGCGTGGGAGCGCGGCCAACTCCCCGAGGCAAAGCAGTTTTACCAGCAGAGTCTGGCTTTTGCTCGCGCTCGCAACGATCGATTTCTTGAGTCCTCGGCGCTTCTCAACCTGGGTGCTGCTGCCCTGCACGAAGATCACTTCGAAGATGCCATCGACTGGCTGGAGCCAGCATTGCATCTCTCCAATAGTCTCGATGCTGGGCTGATCTCGCTCAATGCTGTAGGAAACCTTGGCTGGGCTTACTACAAACTCGGCGATTCGGAGAAAGCCCTCGAGTATTACCTTCAAGCTCGGCAGCATGCCGCGCAGCTGGGATCGGTGATTGGTGAGCTCGACTGGTTAACGAGATCCGGATATCTATACCTCAATAACCACGACTATGCGGTTGCGGAGGGGTATTACCAGCGCGCTCTCGACCTGTCTCAGCAGATTAACAGCAAAGAAGACATCCTTAATGCGCTGATGTCCCTCGCGCTGGTGGACGACCAGACAGAAAAGCTGGATCGTGCAGATCAGTATGCCACTCGGGCCATTGCCATGGCACGTGCGGATGGGAACCGACTGGACGAACTTTACCCATTCCTCGTTACCGGTCATGTTGCTGCGCAACGGCACGAAACGGAACATGCAGAGCGAATATTCAACGAGGTTGCCCAGGATCCCCAGAGTAACGTCTCTCTGAAGTGGGAAGCGGAACACGCTTTGGCGAAGCTCTACGAGGACCAATCTCGCGACAATTTTGCTGAAAAGGAATATCGAAGGGCGCTGAATACTTTTGAAACCGCGCGTTCAGCACTACAGCATGAGGATTCACAGCTCCCATTCCTTACTAATGCAGAGCGCATTTATGACGACTACATCCACTTCCTAGTGGCACATGGAAAATTTGTTCAGGCACTGCTATTTGCCGACTACAGTCGTGCTCGGACCCTGACCGAAGGGTTGGGACTGCTCAAAAAGGAAGCCTCGTCCACTCCAGATCCATTGGACGCGCAACAAATTGCCCACAGCACCAGCGGAACCATCCTTTTCTATTGGCTGGGCGAGAAGCAATCTTATATGTGGGCAATCACTCCACAGGCGACTAGCGTCTTCCCGTTGCCTTCCTCCGCCGTGATCGACGCGGCTGTTCAGCGATACCGGAAGGTGCTCCTCGGACCGCAAGATGTACTGGCAAATAGTGATGAGGGAATTGCTCTCTACAATCTACTAGTTGCACCTGCGAGCCGCATGCTGCACAAGGATGCTCAGGTCATCATCATTCCTGACGGCAGCTTAAACAGCCTCAATTTTGAGACGCTGATCGCACCTACACCAAAGCCGCATTATTGGATTGAGGATGTCATCATTTCTACCGCCAGTTCGCTGCGATTGCTGGCCGCGTCCCGTAGCGCAACCAATACACGGGCTGCAAAGCTGCTTCTCTTCGGCGATGTAGTCGCACCCAACAATGACTATGCCCAACTACCGAAAGCGGCGGTAGAGATGGAAAGCGTGGAAAAACATTTCCTGCCGGCCATGCAGCAAGTGTTCGCGCATGCTCAGGCAAACCCCACTGCCTATCTCGCAGCGAAGCCCGAAGACTTTTCCTATATTCATTTTGTCGCACATGGAACCGCCAGCCGTCTCAGCCCGCTCGATTCCGCCATTGTGTTGTCGAAGGCGACGGCGGAGGATGATTCCTTCAAGCTCTATGCTCGTGACATTATTCATCATCCGTTACACGCGGAACTGGTTACGATTTCGACTTGCTACGGTGCGGGTACACGCGCCTATTCGGGCGAAGGCATGGTAGGACTCTCATGGGCATTTCTGCGGGCTGGCGCTCACAGCGTAATCGGCGCTTTATGGGAGGTCAGCGATTCTTCGACGCCGCACTTAATGGACGAGCTCTACCGCGAGTTGAAAGAAGGGAAGAGGCCCAGCTACGCCCTTCGTGACGCTAAACTCTCCTTGCTGCATTCCAACGGCGCCTTCCGCCAACCGTTTTACTGGGCCCCCTTTCAGCTGTACACCGGATCGTGAATCAGTTGGCCGCGATCTCGACCCGTTGATGCAAATGATGGAGCATGCACCTGTTGATTGCGACTAAATTCAAGTTTCACCATCTAATTTACTTTCCTGGAAACACCTAAATCTGTAATCATCTCTTTGCCCGAAAGTCTGAAACGAGATCAAGAATGGCCAAACCAATATTGCTGAGTGTGGATGACGATTCCGATGTTTTGCGGGCGATCGAGCGGGACCTTCGTTCGCACTACGGTGCCGAATACCGGGTTATAGGAAGCGATTCGCCCGAGGGTGCGCTCGACCTCCTGAAGCAGTTGAAAGTGCGGAATGACAGCGTAGCTTTGCTGCTTGCTGACCAGCGTATGCCCCGCATGGACGGGGTGGAATTTTTGCAGCAGGCACTGGAGATTTTTCCTGGTGCGAAGCGCGCGTTGCTTACTGCGTACGCGGACACGAACGCCGCGATCAGCGCCATCAATCATGCCAGTATCAACTATTTTTTCTTGAAGCCCTGGGACCCTCCCACCGAGCACCTGTATCCGCAACTCGACGATTTGCTCGACGACTGGCAGGCTTCCTTTCGTCCAACATTCCAGGGGATCAGATTGCTCGGCACACGATGGTCCCCCCGGTCTTATGAGCTGCGGGACTTTCTGGCGCGCAACCGTGTTCCCTATCAGTGGATTGATGTCGAGGCTTCAGCTAACGACCCGGAGACACGACGTCTCCTGGAAGCTCTTGGTCCAGAGGCGGCCAATCTCCCCGTGGTGCTGTTCCCCGACGGGACAAAGCTTCTTGAGAGTGTGCCTGCGGACGTTGCGCAAAAGGTTGGGCTGCGGACTCGGGCCCAAACCAGCTTCTATGATTTGGCGATCGTCGGTGGGGGGCCAGCCGGCTTGGCCGCTGCCGTTTACGGAGCCTCCGAAGGTCTGCATACCGTGATGGTCGAACGGGAAGCACCTGGTGGTCAGGCGGGAATGAGCTCCCGCATCGAGAACTATCTTGGATTTCCGAGCGGTCTGAGTGGCGCTGATCTGGCCCGGCGCGCGGTGCTGCAAGCCCAGCGTTTCGGTGTGGAAATCCTAGTGCAGGAAGCGGTTGGCGTCCGAACCGAAGGGCCTTACCGAATCATGAAGCTGGCGGACGGAAGCGAGATCTCGTGCCACGCCTTGATGATTGCGACTGGTGTGCAGTGGCGGCGTCTGGATGCTCCGGGCATAGACAGGTTGCAGGGTGCGGGGATTTACTATGGTGGCGGCGCTACCGAGGCTCTGTCGTGTAAGGGAGAGACCGTCTATGTAGTGGGCGCCGCGAACTCGGCGGGTCAAGCGGCAATGAACTTCGCTCGATACGCTGAGCGCGTCATTATTCTTGTGCGTGGTGAATCGCTCTCCAGCACCATGTCACAATACCTGATCGATCAGGTTAAGGAGATGCCTAACATTCAGCTGTGGACCCATGCCAGCGTGGCCGAGGCGCATGGCGAGTCCCACCTGGAAGAGATTTCGGTGCTTTGTTCCGATACCAACAAGATTGAGCGCGTGCCCGCTAGCGCAATGTTTATCTTTATTGGAGCATTGCCGCGGACGGATTGGCTGGCAAATGTCGTCGAGCGAGATGAACGCGGTTTTTTGTTGACTGGTCCTGACCTGATACGTGATGGGCAACGCCCGAAGGGATGGGCGCTCGACCGCGATCCGTTCTTGCTTGAGACCAATGTTCCCGGCATCTTTGCCGTCGGCGATGTGCGCCACGGCTCGATAAAGCGAGTGGCTTCGGGAGTCGGTGAAGGATCGGTGGCAGTCCAGTTCATCCATCAGTATCTGAGCAAGGTTTAAATGGTCAACAAATCTGAGCTACTTCGCGTTCCCGTATTCGCTGATTTGCCAGACGATCAGCTCGACTGGTTCATCAGCCAATCACAAGAACTGCGTCTCAAGACGGGCGAGGTCTATGCTCGTGAAGGCGACCCGGCCAATGCCATGTTTGTGGTGATCGAGGGACTGCTTCAAGGGAGGGGCGAGTTGGGTGGCGAAACCATTGTCTTCGACATTAAGGCGGGCGACGTAACTGGAGTGCTGCCGTTCTCGCGGATGAAGCAATTCACGGTGAGTGGGCGAGCGCAGACGGACAGCCGCGCTCTCCGATTTCCTGCCTCGCTGTTTCCGGATCTTATACAGAAAATGCCAGAGCTGACCAAGCGTCTGGTGGGTCTTATGTCCGACCGAATCCGTGAAACCACCCGACTCGAACAACAGCGTGACCGGTTGGCTTCTCTGGGGAAGCTTTCCGCAGGACTTGCGCATGAACTCAACAATCCGGCTTCTGCCGCGAAACGCGCTACCAGTCAACTCCGCGCCATTCTGAAGAAAATCAGGGACGCGAGTCTCGAGCTGGGAAAGCGTGATCTCTCCCCTGCCCAGAAATCAGAGATCGAAAAACTGGAAGCTTCGTTCACGCAAACAGATGTCGTTCCTCCGAATGCGTTGACCATGAGCGACCTTGAAGATCAGATTGATTCTTTGTTGCGCAGTCATGGGCAGAACGACTTGTGGCAGCTGGCGGCTGGCCTGGCGCGACGCAACATCCAGCCGGAAGTGGTCGAATCATTTTTCACGAACCTTGATGCGGACACCGCCCGAGCCGCGCTGGTCCGGATCGCTGCTTCCGTGGAGATCGCGAGTCTGTTGCAAGAAATCGAGAGCAGCACTTCGCGTATATCGGATCTGGTCGGCGCAATCAAGGAATACACTCACATGGACCAGGCGCCGGTACAAAACGTGGATGTGGTAAAGAGCCTGGAAACCACGCTTACGATCCTGAATCACAAGCTTAAAAAGGGAGTAGTGGTGAAGCGCGATTACCAAGGAGTTCCACTGCTGGTGAATTCCTTCGGCAGCGAGCTCAACCAGGTTTGGACCAACATTATTGATAACGCGATTGACGCGATGCACGGGCAAGGCGAACTTCGCGTCCGAACTTATCGCGACGACAGTTGCGTTGTTGTTGAGATTGGCGATAACGGTCCTGGAATTCCCAGCGAGGTGGAGTCCCACATCTTTGAACCTTTCTTCACCACCAAAGGAGTTGGGGAAGGCACAGGCCTCGGCCTGGACACAGTCCAGCGCATTGTGAAGAAGCACCGGGGAAATATTCAGGTTAATTCCGAACCCGGGGACACGCGTTTTCAAGTTTGGTTGCCGCTAGCGGGTGCCACGCGTTAGTGTGCTTCCGCAGTCGATACTCGGTTTCGTGACTGGTTCGTTGACGACAAAGACAAGCTTGTATCCGACATGAGAGGGTGATGGATGTTTGAGAGTATTCTCTGCGAAGTAACCGAGTACGATGCCGAGGTTCTTGAGCCGCTGATTGGGCTGGCAGTCGAAATTGCTCGTGAGGGCCGAGAGGGAAGACGTATTGGCACGCTGTTCACGCTAGGGGACGAGGACGCAGTGCTCGCAAGATCCAGACCGTTGATTCTGGATCCGTTGTCTTTGCATCCTGCGTCTTCGCGCCACATCACTAATCTCAATCTCCGCGGAACCATTAAGGAATTGGCGCAGCTGGATGGTGGGTTCGTGGTGAGTCGAGACGGAATTGTGCTTTCCGCGTGCCGCTACCTCGACGCGGTAGCCCAGCAAGTGGACGTACCGCTCGGACTCGGCAGCCGTCACATTGCTGCCGCCAACATGAGCGCTGTTACCAAGGCGGTGGGAATCGTGGTTTCTGAGAGTTCCGTGGTACGGCTTTTCTGCCATGGACAACTGGTCGCCGAGATCATTCCCGAACTTTGGATGATGGATCATGCCGCCCACCTTCGTGGTACCGTGAAAAGGGAGCAGGTCGGCGAGTTAACGGTACTCACGCCTAATCAGCGACGAGCCTCAACCCCAAAGGAACTGTGACCAGCCACTAAGATACGGAGTGAAAACGTGACGGCCCTACAGGAATTCAAATGTGAAGTCTGTGGAATCGTGACCAGTGATCCCATCCACTGGTTCGTGATTCGATGTGGAGATTCCGAGCTTACGGTGCAGCGATGGAATTCTGAGACTGCCCAAGCAGCCGGAGCCCGGCATTACTGTGGGGAGGCACACGCCGAGGTGTACATCAGCCGCTGGTTTGACTCAGTATGCACGCCGCCGAAACCAAGTTTCAAGTAAGGCATCGCCTGCGCTGATGAGTCGACTTCTGGGGAAGCCAATACGACTCGATGGATTGCTACTAACTCAGTTTTGGGCGTACATCATTTGTCAGCCGGCTGTTCCAAGCGCCGGTTGGCACGGAGTTCGGGGGTCGGTTTCAATTCGCCGCTTACTCCGATGGAAAAATTCTGTTCGT
>Ga0207136_1060_pt1 | contig 25547 bp, 28 predicted proteins | sample Alteio_BWMinHeat_8_FD_153552 | JGI IMG/M metagenome (GOLD analysis project Ga0207136, IMG submission 153552) | Enriched cells from forest soil in Barre Woods Harvard Forest LTER site, Petersham, Massachusetts, United States -... | ecosystem: Environmental > Terrestrial > Soil > Temperate forest >...
CTCTCAAAGGCATGTTGCTTGGAGTGTGGCAGGTCTCTAACAGACGTGAATGTAATCCCAATTCTTGAGAAATAGAGGCAGGTCGTCACGACAGTCAGCGAGGTCAAAAATCAGAAGCCTGAACAATAAAGGAGATGTCAGATCCTAGTTGCAGAGAGCAAAGCCGGCTTGTCGTGGATTTCTTTGAGAGACAGACTTCCATTTGACGGACACGAGGCGCAAAGCCTTCTAACACCTGCAACGCCGTGTGTTCGTATTATCAATATATATCGTAATGCGATGTATATAAGTTAAAACGTGATCTGGGCAACCATTCCAGGAATATCGTTACACGATATATATCTCTTATGACGCTAGAGACGTGCAAGGTGCGAAAGGGCTGGCAGGGTTTGTTGTCAAAACGAACCCACTAAGCATCCTGTCTTCAGTGACTTACGAAACTGAGGCACAAGTTCCTCGGCAATCAGCACCCCTAATATGTTGCCGGGCAACTCCGAAAAGCCCACACGCATTGAGGAGTAAAATTTCAATGAGTTGCACGGAGGTGCGAATATGACCGAATTTCTTCGCAAGCTCTGGTCGCAAGAAGAGGGCCAGGATATCGCTGAGTATGCGGTGATGCTGGCCGTCATTTGGGTTTTAGTGGTTGGGACGATCCGATTGATTGGAGGGAGTGCAAACAACGTGTTTTCTGCTACCGCCAGTTCGATCGGCCAGCGATGTCTGCGGGGTGTTGGTGGTCATCGAGCATGGTGTGGTACGGCTGTTTCTACATTTTGCTTGGAGGAAGGCCGCGGGTCGGTTTTGGATTCCGATCTGATTACGCCACGTTTACGCGGCTCAATGCCGCTGACTCTGACCGGAAAAGTTGTCAAAAACGAACTTGCTAAGCTCGCCCAATTCACTCCCGCCTCCTAAAAAACGACGCGAGCCGCCTGGCTCTCTACAAAGGGTTTCAATCAGCGTCGGTTCGCTACTCTCTAATCTCGCTCTGTCTAATCTTCCCGTATTCTTCCTCGAACGCACCCAATGAATTAATGCGTGTACCGGGCACTCCCACTCCTGTCACCAGAAACCGCCTAGTCAAGATCTGCACGGGTAGCTCAAGCATGGTTCGCGGTCCGAGATTGCCCACGCCCTGAATAAAAAAACTCGTTTCCGCGAAAGCTACCGTGAATGTTCAGCTCGGCTGCTCGTCTTGATCTTTGGAGGAGTGCGGAACAGCATGCATTGCCCGCGGCCAGGGAACAAAACGCCCATGGCACACGACATGAGCCATTCTGCACAGTATTGCGCTCGTAAATGAGCGAACCTATTGATACTTCAAGAGAGCAGTTTTGCCCGTCAAACCAGGCGGCCAATCTTCTCTCTTGAGGCGGTTCGGTCCAGGCAGCTTGTTCTTGATTCCCGGTTATCTTGCTGACGGTGGAGATCACGGGGCCACGCCCGAAGTGGAGTAATTTATGCCCTCTCAAGTAGTGAACGTACAGGTGACCGCTAGCATACCGATTGCGTGCGATTTCTGGTCGGAAGACGATGGCTGGAAGGGGCTCTGCAAAAGTCCGTCGGTCACGGTCAGTGGCAGTAGTTTCGAAGATGCGAAAAAGAATATGGCAGCTGAATTACAGACCCACATCGAAAGAATCCTACGTGAGCATCCCAAGAGAAGTGCGCGGCGAATTGCCTGAGCTATGCTCGCAACACTTCCGGGATTTTCTTCAACCACGAGACCAACATGACTTCCGTTTCGACGGCCATCGAAGAGCTCGACTTCGAGTGCGCCTCCGTCATCCCCTCAGCCACGATGCCCGGCTGCATGTGCGGGTAGATTTGCTGGCTTTAGCAAGTCCAGAGCGACGACTCCAGGCGAAATGTTTTGGGGAAGGTTTACTCATGAGTTGCTGCGACGCCAGCATTTGCTTTTGGGTGCTGTGATGAAAACGTGATAGTTCCATGTTCAGAATGGGCCAAAACCGATCGGAGCGGATCATAGGCGTCGACTGTTGGTGCAACGAGAAAATGTCGTATTAACTGCAACGAGACTTTGTCACCTCTTCCTGATTAAGTCACGGCTAGGGCGGGGCGGCCGCCCAGGTTGTAGATGCGTGGCATCGTGGTTGTTGGTTTGTAGGTGGTGATGCGAGGAGCAGGGCGCTGGCCCTGTTCCTGCACCGGCAAAGGCAAGGGCAAAGACAAAAGCAAGAGCTCCTTATAAGAGACAAGTAGTCGGCCATCCAGGTAGTGGGAGAGATCCACGGTTGCACCGGCGTAGCCGCGTTGAGCGGGCAAAGGCGGAAGGGCGATGGAGTGGGTTCCGAAGCTGATGACGTGGTCGGGGCCGACGACGCGCTGGTAGCGAAAGCTGAGACAGCGGGCGAGATCGAAGCGCGGGGGCAGGGAGCGGAAGTCACGCTGGGTTTCGCGAGCGGGGACGGCGAAGCGTTGGTTGTAATCGGCGCAGAAGCGGGCGAGGACGTGGTTGGCAGAGTCGAGATCGCAAGCGTGGGCGAGGCGGAGTTCGCTGACCAGGCGGTCCTGGCAGGTGCGCCAGGCGCGCTCGATGCGGCCTTTGGCTTGGGGAGAGTAAGCGGGGATTTGCTGGATGCCGAGTTCATCGAGAGCGCGACCCAATTGGGTGGGGCACTGTTTGCCGGCGAGCTGTTCGGCCACGGTCCAGTGGGGATCGTTGCGCTGAAAGATGCCATGGCGGTCGCGGTAGACACTGAGGGGAACGCCGTGAGTGCTGACCATGGCGTGCACCGCGCGGAAATAGCCGAGCGTGTTTTCCGGTTCGAGTTGAAAGTGAGCGGAGAGGATTTGGCTGGTGGCGTCATCCTGAAAGCCGATCAGAGTGAGCTCGGGGCCGCGACCTTCCAGCCAGTCATGACGGCTGGCGTCGGTGATCACCATCATACCGAAGCGGGGACGACGCAAGCGGCGGGCGCGGTACTGGCGTGGACGGCGCTTCTGCGGGGAAGCCAGCTTGGCGCGACGCAAGATGCGGCGCACCGTCTCGCGGCTGACGGAGAGGTTCTCTTGGCTGCGGAGTTTTTCGCAGAGATGAGAATCGTTGAAGCCGGCATACTTGCGGCGCGCCAGTTCGAGGATGGTACGCCGCAGGGCCGCGGGCAGAGCCCACGGCATGGGTCGTCCGCGATTGCCGTGATGCACCCAAGCCACGGTGTCCGGGCAGTAGCGGCGCTTGAGCCGTTGCACTTGCCGTTCACTCAGTTGCAGCAGACCTGCGGCTTCACCTACGCTCAGCCGCCCGTTGACCGCATTCTCAATCACCTTCACCCGTTGGAACTCTTTCTCACTCATGGTCACCATCCCTCTAGGGTGACAAAGTCTGGTTGCAGTTAGGGGGTGACATTATCTTGGAGCATCTACAGATCATAGGCGTCGACTCGTAAACGGTTGAAGAATCATGTAGAGTAGACAATTTTAATAACGGATCAGAACACACTGCGTTTTGGTATGACGATCCGGATGGATGGTTCAACACCCGCGACCTTGCCCGACTGGAGAACGGCTATCTGTTTATCGTAGGCCGAACCAAGGAATTGATCGTTCGCTTTGGGGAGAATGTATACCCGGCGGAAGTCGAGGCGGTGCTGAACGCGCATCCCGCAGTCGTCCGTTCCGCGGTCATTGGGCGTTCGGTCGGCGGGACAGAAGGCGGTGAGGAAGTTGTCGCCTTCGTACAACTCTCGCCGTCGTCCCAAACTTCTGAGGCCGAATTGGCCCAACACGCCGCGCAACATCTCGCGCCATACAAGCGGCCGTCGCAAATTCTGCTTGTCCCCTCAATGCCGCTGACTCCGACCGGAAAAGTTGTCAAGGGCGAGCTCGCCAAGCTGGTCCAATTCGCTCCCACCCGCTAACGGCGCACGAGCCGCCAGGCTCCACAAATGTCGCGCTGTCGTTCCCGAAATGAGGTTGCAGACTAGGGTAAAAGAGGAAGCGTCAGTCAATTTGCACAGCAACAGACTAGTTAATAGACTAGCTTACATGGCTCACGAAACTACTGTCGGAGTCTTCGACGCAAAGACCCATGCATCACGCGGCGGGGGGTTCCGATCGCCAAGCTGGTTCCGGCCGGCGACAAAGAGCAGCCTGACCAAGTTGTGCGAGAGATTCGCCAGCTTCGAAAGGGTACGACTCTGGGAAAAACCACTATCCACGAGTTAATCAATGAAGGCCGCCACTCGCAACACTGAACATGGCACCGGATTGGGGCGATGGCGCTTGGCGAGCCAAGGGATGATGTGGCGGGCACGCAGACCTTGCCGGATTGCCTCGGCGTCATAGCCTAAAACGCAATCAGGACGATGGCGCGGTCGCCCACGCGCTCCCTGTAACGATGGGATGGCATCAACTAGTGCGAGGGCTTTCTGCGAGTCGTTATGATTCGCTCCGGTGAGCTGGACTGCCAAGGGAACTCCGCGACCATCACAAATTAGATGGCGCTTGCTGCCCAGCTTGGCCCGGTCGGTCGGATTCGGTCCCGTCTGTGCCCCCCAAAAACCGGTCGCACGGAACTGCCGTCCACGACTGCCCGTGACCAGTCGATCTGCCCGTAGCGTGCCAGCCAGTCCAGCAAAACGAAGTGGATTAGTTGCCAGATGCCCGCTTCTTGCCAGTCGCGCAATCTTCTCCAGCAGCTCATCCCCGAGCCACTGTTCATCTCCTGTGGCAGCATCCGCCAAGGGATCCCGCTGCGCAGAACAAACAGCACGCCCTGGAGGCAAGCGCGATCGGACAGGCGTGGTCTTCCACCTTGGGGTTTCGGCGTCGGGGTTGGAAGAAGCGGCTCGATCAGATTCCACAAGGCGTCGGGAAGAAGAGGCATGGCCATGACAACTCCGTCGGAGTAACAGCGATATTCTAAGCTACTACGCAGCGTGCAACCGGATAGGTTTTGTTACAGGCTCTTAGTATTTACGTGCGGTTCTCAGCGTAGCGATAATTCCCGACGTACTGACAAGAGATGATCTGCGCGGATTTCTTGGCCGGAGCGAATCTAGAGAATGAGAATTCTGAGGTCGTGCAGTCGGCGCTACGGTTCTTCAAGTTTCTCCTCGGCGCAAGGAGGCAGACGTTCCTGCAGCACGTCAGCGAGAAGGCTTCGTGAATAGGGTCCGGCCGAAGCAGCCTCGCTTGTGACTCGATCCAGAGCTCTACGAAGAGCTCCGCAACGAGGTACTACGTCGCGATGGCTGTGGATGATCAGTCATGCGGCACAAGGTCCAACCTCGAAGTCCATCATAAGGAATTCCGTAGTCAGTCCGGCGACGATTCAGAACAGAACCTGATTACGCTTTGCGCTGCGTGCCATGGCGCGATGCATCGCGCATAAGCACTAGAATGGGCAAGTAAGTCGAAACCGGCCGTCGATACAGCGTCCTCGCACCAAAAGTGGGATCGGTCCCGAGCGGCCGGTGAGGTCTCTTCTTGTCCTCCGATGGGTTTGATCGTCAAGGGCGAGAGATCGAGGCTTGACCCTTAAACAGCCCAGTTTTGTATCTTCAGTCCAGGCACACGCCGGAATTCTCTTTCATTGTTTGTGACCAGCGTCAGCCCAGCCGTGATGGCATGGGCGGCGATCCACAGGTCGTTGTTGCCGATCATCTGGCCCTTCGATTCCAGCTCGGCGCGAATCTTGCCGTAGGCTTCGGCGGCTGTGTCCGGCAGGGAAAGGGCAGGCAGCAGGTGAATAAGCTCGCGCAGCCGCTCAAGTGCCTCGCGCCGTTGCGCGCTCTTCGCGGCCCCATAGAGCAACTCTCCATAAGTGATTACCGAAAGCACTGCTTCTCCAGGGCGGAGCTTCTGGAATCGACGCAGAACTTCATCCGGTCTTTTCTGGCGAATGTAAATGCAGATGTTCGTGTCCAACAGATAGCGAGGCTCCATTACAGCCCCTTGCGTTTTTGCGGCGGATCCTTCTCGCGACCAACCAACTCGAGGTCATCCGGCAAGCTGGCCAGGAGGTCAAACGCTCGAAGCATCGTTCCGTCCTTCTCCCGCAGCACGATCTCATCCCCTCGGCGAAAGATCTCGACTTCCTTGCTCTTCAGTCGAAATTGCTTCGGCAGCCGGACGGCCTGACTGTTTCCGGACCGGAATACCCGCGCAGTGCCCATGCGCTAACCTCCCTGGACGTATATACATTAAGTATATACTAAGTTTACCTGTTCCGCAAGATCTTGCACTCGTTGGTAGAGCCTACGCACATCGTATCCCCCTAGCGAAGTTGAAATGTTTGAGTGAGCGACGCAGCAGGGAGCTGACCGGACGGCTCCTCAAAAGCCGGGAGGTCAGCGACCGGGATTACAATCCGCTGTGTCTACCGCTTACTTCGTACTGATTCGGGAGATGAGAGACGCTTACAATCATCGCTTGCGTCTGGTGCCGTCGGCTCGGCAACGAGGCATCAAGCCCACCGCCCGTTTGTTTCAGACCACCGTTCCCACCGTGCGTAAGTGGCTGCGGCGTTATCAGCAACAGGGACCGCGCGGCCTGATCGAGCTTTCCCGCGCTCCACATCACCAGCCCGGCAAAACTCCCCCCGACGTTGAACAGCAAGTGGTTGCGCTTCGCCAGCAACTGTTCACTTTCGGCGCTCGCCGCCTCATCCGCGAGTTCGACCTCCCGCTCAGCCATCGCGCCCTGGAGCGCATTTGGCGCCAGCACGGTCTGCTCAAAAAACGGCAGCGCAAATATCAGCGCAAACAAGCCTCGCCCACATCAAAGCCACTTGGCGAGTCTTTCAGCAAATCTCCGCCGACACCAAGGACCTCGACGACATTCCCCACTACTGGCCGCAGGCTCAGGCCTTCGATCTACCTGCCGTCGAATACACTGCCCGTGAAGTGCGCAGCGGCCTGCTGTTCTGGGCCTTTGCCCAGCGCCGTTCTGCAGCCGCCAGCTCCGTCTTCGCCGCCCGTATCCAGCAGCACCTGGACCGTTGCGGCATCTCGCTCCGCGACTTGGTCTGGCAGACCGACAACGGCTCCGAGTTCATCGGCGGCCACGATCGCCGTGGCCACCCCACCGGCTTCCCCGCCGCTTTAGGCGACAGTCAGCACCTCCGCATTCCGCCCGCCGCTCACACCTTTCAGAGCGATGTCGAAACCGTTCACCGCCTCGTCGAAGATGAGTTCTTCGACCTGGAATCCTTTGCCGGCCGCAGCGATTTCCTCGCCAAAGCTTTCACCTACCAACTCTATTTCAACCTCGTCCGCCCCAACTCCCATAAACAAAACCTCAGCCCATGGCAGATCGTCGAGCAGCTTCAACCCCGCTGGCCTCTCCAACTCTGCTTGCTTCCTCCCGTCTTTCTCGACTATTACTTGAACGACTCGGGGGGATACGATCTCCCTAGGCTTCCCTATTGCAGGGGGTAGGTAGTGTGTACTCCCGGGCTGTACTCTCGTGTCTTGATATCGGCCTCGACGTCGCTTATAAAGGATCCGAAATCCGGCATTCCCCTGATAAGGGCGCCTGACGAAGCGGAGCTGATTGCGGCAAAGTTGGCGGCGCGAAGTAAGTCCTGCTGAGTGGTCTCTCTCTAAATCCTTGTGGTGCGGCAGGTACGGCACTGCCGAGCAATTAATTGGGCAGCGATGGCTGCGGCGTACCACTTTCGGCGGATTCAGCTTTAAAGAGCCTGCCATCTTCCGAGGGCTGTATTCACGGCTGCAACGTTCTGCCCGCAGTGTGGGCATGCCAGCCATCGAAAAAACGATGACGGTACTGCCGTGGGCAGGTGCTTTTGCGCGATCCGAACAGTCAAGCGCAACGACAAACTGACGTGGCCCAACCGGAACTGCGGAGGGCACGCTTTTGATCGTTGACCGTCCCATTTCCGCTCTCAGACTGGGAATCGACCAAACCCACTCGCCCATTCAGCCGCATCTGCTACGGCATCGAACTCAACCCACTATTGGTCGAATCGCTGCTCCCTTTGGGAAGCCGTGGCGTGCGCCGAAGTCGTTCACCAGTCGCGACAGAAATTCAAAAACTGAAAGCGAGGTCGACATGAAGAAAGGAACTAAGCCGCCGAACTCGAACTACGCCGCGGTGGGGTACTGTAGTCCGCCCCAACACTCCCGTTTTCGGAAGGGGCAGTCCGGAAATCCGAATGGCCGTCCGAAAGGCGCTCTCAACATGGCGACGGTGCTCGAACGAACGCTGCGCGAGAAAGTGGTCATCAACGAGAACGGCAGACCAAGAACTTTCACGAAGATCGAAGCCGCAGTGAAGCAATTAATCGACAAGGCGACCTCGGGCGAACTGAAAGCTCTGCAGCTCTTGTCGGCATTGGTGCGCTCCGCAGAGGAGCGCGAAATCCAAGAACCGGTCGCGAATTCGGCCTTCGATGAAGTCGACCAGAAGGTCATTCGCGGAATCATGAAGCGATTTGAAGCCAACAGAAAGACAGGTCAAATAGATGAAACTAACACTGAAGCCCAGTGAATATCGCGCGTTCTTACGCCAAGATTTACCCACCTTCAATCAGCGATGTTTCTATGAGCTGAACCCGACCACAAAATTATTGTGGAATTGGCATCTCGAAGTCATCGCCGCAGCCCTTGAAGACTGCCGCCGTGGCAAGACTACTCGCCTAATCATCAATGTACCGCCGCGATCTCTGAAGTCGCTTTCCCTTAACGCCTTCGTCGCGTTTCTCTTAGGCCAAGACCCGAGTGCCCAACTCATATGTGTGAGCTATAGCCAGGATCTAGCCAACAGACATGCATTGGACTGTCGCACGATCCTGACGAGCAGTTTCTATCAGAAACTCTTCCCTCATACGCGGCTATCACCTTATCGACAGTCCGTGCAAGAGTTCATGACCACCAGGCAAGGGTGCCGGCTCTCGACATCCGTGGGCGGAGTACTGACTGGCAGGGGCGCCGACTATCTCATCGTCGACGATCCGCTAAAAGCCGATGAGGCCTTGTCCGACACTCGAAGGAAGTCCGCGAATGACTGGTTCGACAACACCTTTTACAGCCGGCTAAACGACAAGAAAACTGGCCGCATCATTATCATTATGCAACGATTGCATGAGGACGATCTTGTTGGCCATGTTCTTGGGTTGGGTGAGCATTGGACTGTGATCCGCTTCCCCGCGATTGCCCAACAAGACGAGACCCACGTGATTCAAACACCGTACGGGCCACAGTGTTTCCAGCGTCGTGCCGGAGAGCCCCTCCATCCGGAGCGAGAACCGCTCGAGGTACTGAACCGTATTCGTGAAGTACAGGGAGAGTACAACTTTGCCGGGCAGTATCAACAGGAGCCGGCTCCCTTGGGCGGCGGAATGGTTAACTTGGCGTGGTTTAGAACGTACACTTCAGCGGAATTGCCCTCCAAGTTCGAACAGAAAATTCAAAGCTGGGACACCGCGAACAAACCCACGGAATTGAATGATTTCAGCGTTTGTACCACTTGGGGCGCAATGGGACGGGACCTCTACTTGCTTGACGTTTACCGCAAGCGACTGGGCTATTCAGAACTAAAACGCGCGGTGCGAGAACAGGCAGCAGCGTTTAACGCGACTACGATCTTGGTCGAAGACGAGGCTTCTGGTACCCAAGTAATCCAGGAACTAGTCGCCGAAGGAGTGCACGCAATCAAAGGGTATAAACCGAACGCGAACAAGGTTATGCGTCTGCATTCGGTTTCCAGCACGATTGAGAACGGCTTTGTCCACATTCCAGAAAAAGCCCCGTGGCTGGCGGAATTCCTCCACGAACTCACGACTTTTCCCAAGGGGAAGTATTACGATCAAGTCGATTCCACGTCGCAGGCGCTGGATTGGTTCAAGCAGCAGTCCACCCCGAGGTACGCGGTTCTCGAGTACTTTAATCAACTTGAGGCCGACATGAAAAAACCAAGAAACTTTCCCCCTTCTGATTCACCCTTGATTAATCGAGGCGCTTTGCTTCGCGAATGGGATCGCAGGAAATAGCCGCTTGGCGATGATTGACCAGGCCGTTAAGGAGGTTCGTCGTTACCCAGTCGGATTTTCCCTGTTAATTCCCTGTTCGCAATGTAGTTACGAAGCGCTTGGTTGCCAACTTTGGGGAACTCGCGGGAATCGTCACGTAGTTCCCTAATTTGTTCCCTGTTAGCAGGGAAAGGGCTGGGCCAAAAGTGACGAAAAAAAGACCAGCGGAACGATCGGCCGACGAAGACTTGAACCTTGCCAAAGGGCAATTTGAGCTAGAATGCCCGGTCGTCCACCGCGGTGAGAAAGGGGGAAAGCGGGGAAGACGAAGATGATCGTCGAGAGTTAATTCGCCGTCAGATTTCGCCAGGGGGTGAAGCTTTGCGCCCGGAGTAGGAAGAGCTTGTTGCGAGATAGCAACTCATTTGTGGACATGCGGTGTAGAATGCGTGAGATTTGGCGTAAGACTCTGGCGTATGTGCTTAACTGGAGTTTGGAGGTTTGTCTGACACGATAACCTAGGAGGGTACGTACCACGGGCCACTTCGATCGTCTGCAGTTGGTCGGAAGAATCACTTACTATCTCGGCTGGGTTTCGGTTCTACTCGGAGGGTTGGCGCAGGTTAACATCGGCAGGACGGTGTTCTTGGCGATGACCCTGACCAAGCGAAACGTGTTTGAAGTCAGTGTCATGCTCTTTATCATTTGTATAGCCACTCAGCTCCGCGTCCTCGCGTGGGCGGGCAACCAGGGACCTGGCGTCGGAAAGAGAGCATAGCAAATAAGAGCCTGGCGCATCGCCACATGCCCGAGAACACGCTAAGCGACACGGCGCGACGACTCTTCGCGTGACCACGCTTGGTGACGAAGATGTTCGCAGGCTTGATGTCGCGGTGGATGATCTCTTCGGAATGCGCAGCATCGAGTCCGTCGGCAATCTCGATGGCCAGGGCTAGCAGAGTGTCGGTCTCCAGCGGCCGGCCCGCAGTGCGGTGCTTCAGCGTCATGCCGTCGAGAAACTCCATGGCGATGAACGCCTGCCCGTGCTGATCGTCAATTTCGTAGATCGTGCAAATGTTGGGATGATTCAGCGCGGAAGCAGCCTTGGCTTCGCGCTGGAAACGGCTGAGGGTTTGCGGGTCTTTGGCTACGTCGTCGGGCAGAAACTTGAGGGCAACGAAGCGGCCGAGCTTCACATCCTCGGCCTTGTACACCACACCCATGCCGCCGCCGCCAAGCTTCTCAACGACGCGGTAGTGGGAGATGGTCTGACCGATCATTCGAGAGACGTTGGCTTTCGCGCTGCTACATCTTACGAACGCGTCATCCTTTAGTCAAAGAACGACGGCTCTGGCAGAAGCATGTCGAACCCAGAACGCTTGCCTTTATGAAGGGATAACCGTGCTGGCGGTGCGATAACTCCCGGTTTGTCGGCAACTCTTACCTTGGGATTCAGAATAGCTGTGACTCGGCAACGGGGAAATCCTCACAGCAGAGCTCTAGGCTTTGACACAAGCGTGAGAGATCCGAAGTCTCTTCGGCCAGCTGTCCGCATTTCAATTGCAACGGCCATCGGGACGGGGTTGGGCACCGCCAACCCATGCCCAGGAAAGAGCGTTCAGCATGCGAATCGTCTATTTCCGCTGATCGCGTTTCAGTTCCTCGAACCAACCAAGCACGACATTGATCGGGGATCCGGTTCCGTTGTTGTCTGCCTTACGCGCTACCACCAGCCGTCCATCCGCTGCCACGTCGTAGCCGCTCCAATCTCTCTTGTCTTCGAACAACAACGTCGGCTTGCCGGGATTGAGCCCACCTCCGGGCGAGAACTTCACCGACATGACCCGGGCCTTGGATAGAAAAAGCAATTCATTGCTGGAATGCGCCCATCGCGGGTCCGTGCCGCCCTCTGACGAGATCTGCGCACGTGCACCGGGATCACTCATGGCTTGCACAAACACTTCTGGCTGCCCGGACTCATCGGAGACGTAAGCGAGCCATTTTCCGTCCGGTGAGAGACGCGCTCCACTCTGATTGAATGGCGCCACGACCAGCGGCCGCGTCTTGTGGTCCCCTTCGACGGCTGCCGCGTAGAGGTCCCACCCCGTGGTTTTGTTCTTGCGGGCAAAAATGACTTCGCGGCCGTCCGGCGTCCAGCCATAAAATTCCTTGTCTTCTGAGCCGTCCGTCACCGCAATGTCCTCACTCTGCGATATGCCATGCTTCACATGCACCTGCTGGTGCCCGGATTTTTGAGGAGTCATAGCCCAGCATCTTGCCATCCGGTGACAGATGGGGCCGGTAGTCGTCCCCGCCAAAGCTCGCTCTAGTGAACGTGCCGCGCTCCACGTCATACACCCAGGAATCAAATGAGCTGCCCTCCAAGGTCACTGCGATTTGCTTGCCGTCAGGCGAGAGCGCGGGATAACCGTAAGGTTTCACGTCCGCACGAAGCGCATCGCCGAAATCGATTTGTTATTCTTGGAAAGCTCTTAGGTCGCCATCGGAAAGGATGAACCGGATCCACAGCTTGCTGCAGTGTCCAAGTTCGGCTGGTAGGCGCTCTTGGCTTCCTACCGACAATTGGGCAAAAGCCGCAACTGGACGTGTTCCTTTGTTAGGCGAAGCTCGGTTCACGAATGCTGTGAGATTGTCGGCTCGAGAATGACTACCCGTCGCCAGGATGCGCTATACGGGCTTTGGCTGTATATATAGCTATGACCTTCCTACGCCGCGTCGTAATGCTCTCTCGCAGCCGCAAGTCTGGCCGGTATTCAGAGGCCAGATGGGCGAATTGTGCCCGTTGGATAATTCAAGTGTCTATCGCTTTGCTAGTGCTATTGTCGCTGGTGCATCCATCGCGGGCCTTCGCGGCGAATCCTGATCTGGAGACTGTGGTGACTGGCTCGCGCCAGCGTATTGAGAAATTGGACTACCGCGCTACCGGGAGACTCACACGGGTGGAAGGCGACGGCAAGCGCACGAGCTACAAGTTTGTCGCCAAGGCTCACTGGTTTCCCGATGGTCTGCGTCTGTTATTTGAGATCTCGGGGCCTGCCTCGGAAAAGACGAGCCTTCTTCTGCAAATGAGCGCGAGTGGGCACGTGACCATCGAGGCGGTGCTTCCTGGCGAGAAGGCCGCTAGTGCGTTGCCATTCGAACGTTGGAACGACCCACTCGTGGGAACAGACTTCTCCTATGAAGACATGGTAGAGAGCTATTTCTTCTGGAAGCATCAGGAGCTACTGGCATCGGAGAAATACGGCGCACGGGATTGCTTTGTCCTTAAGAGCGTGTCCGACTCTCAGGACCGGACTTACTATGATTCGGTAACATCGTGGATTGACCGAGGCATTTTGTTTCCTGTGCATGTGGTGAAGACGCTTCGCGGGAAGGGACAGCAGAAGGAATTCATTTACTATGGGCTGCGGCAGGTCGGCGGCGCATGGTCTGCATCGCAGGTGGAGGCAAGCCTGAAGGGCAAGCCCGGCTCCTCGATTCTTGTAATCGAAGGGGGCTCGGGGAAGGCAAATCTTGGACGCAAGGACTTTGTTATCAGCCAGTCCAACGCTCAAGCAGAGAAAGCGAAATAAATCGCATCGCTTAATCTGTTCGCCGTCATGGGACAAGCTCCTTTTCAGACGCCGCAGGGGCCCCATGTAAGCCAAAGGGCCACCAATTCCAGTCGCCGGCAAGTTGCAATAGTGCCGGCCCGACAACCATCCGCACCACGGTGGCGTCAATAAACACCGCCACCGCGAGAGTAAAACCCAGCATTTGGACGACCAGAAAGCTTCCCACGGTGAATGCTGCGAAGACGGCAATCATAATTGCCGCGGCGCTGGTGATGAGCCCGGCCGTCCGGGCCAGGCCCTCAATCACCGCTGATCTCTCGGATAGACCGCGCCGCCGTTCTTCGAGGACTCGGGCGACCAGGAAGACCTCATAGTCCATGCTCAATCCGAAGACGATGGCAAACGCGAGAATCGGCACGATCGGGTATACGCTGCCGGTCGGTCCCTCGAGCCCAAGGAGTCTGCTACAGTGGCCTTCCTGAAAAACGAGAACTAACGCACCGAATGAAGCGCCAACGGAGAGCAGATTGAGCAGAATTGCTTTGACAGCCGCAAATAGAGACCGTAACCCGATCAGGAGCGCCAGCAAGCTCCCCAATATGACGCCAAGGACCACCCTTGGCAACCGCTCTTTTACTACCGAGTCATAGTCTGCTTCGAGTGCGGGAACGCCGCCGACGCGCAGCACAGCGCCGGGCACGCCGGTTATCGCCGCGACATCGGAGGAACGTACATTTCGCACCCATCGTATTTGTTCGTTGGGCGAAAGAGCGGCGGTGGGCAGCAACTCGAGCAAGGTAGCTTGGCCATCGCTGCGAAGAAAACTCTTGCGGATTGCCTCGGGCACATCGTTGACAGCATCTCCAGTGTCGGACATTCCTGTGAGGGTCGGAAGAGACAAGACCTCTTGCGCTCTAGGATCGCTCTGGAAGTGCGTCGTCAAGCGACTGACGGCAAGCCAGCCAGCCGGCGAGAGCGTCGGAGACTGCGGCGGCAGCTCCAGGACCACTCGGAGAGACTGCACAATACCCGACCGCCCCATGCCTTGAAGCGTGTGCAGCGCTTGCACCGACTCGGCTGCGGCCGGAAGCGAGTTGTGGTCGGGAACCCCGGGAGAGATTCTCCGTGCCTGGGATGCAAGGATCAGTAGCGGGATCCCGGCAACAAGCAGAGCTGTCCAGGGCCGGCCAGTGATGATGCAGCCCCACCGCACCCACCGCTCACTCGCCGCGCATAGGTTCTCAGGCGTTTTGAATCGTCTAGCTCGTAGATGTACTCTGGCGGCATCGATGCGATGCCCTAGCAGACCAAGCACCCAAGGCAGAATGAACGTACACAGCATGACACTCAAAACGGTTACCAGTAGGCCAGCGATCCCGATGGAACGCAGTTCGCTGATAGGCACAGTCAGCAGCGCTGAAAATCCGATGGCAACTGTCGTGGCCGAGATTATCAGGGTCCGCCCCGCGCACCCGGCAGCAATATCGGCAGCCTGGCCGGGATCATATCCCTCGGCCAACGCTTCGCGAAACCGGCTCACCATCAGCAAGGCGTAGTCGATGCCCAAGCCAAGGCCGAGCATCGTCGCCAGATTCTGCACCAGAATCGACAGCTGCAGATAATGTGCGAGTAGCGCAGCTGCACCCAGCGCCATCGAGATTGAGAGCAGTCCAACCCCCAGCGGCAATAGCGCGGCCACGCAACTGCCGAAAGCCAGCAACAGCAGCACGAGCGTTATCGGCATCGCTCGTTCCTCGGCACGGTTGACGTCATCTGCACTGACCTTACGAAGATCGAAGTTCAGTGGCGTTTCACCCGTAATCTCCAGTTTGATATTGGGGTATTGCGACCTGAGCTGACCTTCCATCCAGTCTGCTCTTGCCCGTAGTTTGGGGACCAACGCCTCGATAGCTTCGTTGTGCGGGTCCAACCCGACGATGATCAAGGCCCCGCCATTGTTCCCGGTGAACAGAGAGTCTGGCCAGTCCAGACTCGAGACGGCACCCGACACTCCTGGCACACTACGCAATGAACTGGTTAAGAAGCCCAATGCATCAGCGCCCTTGGCTGAATCCGGATCGGGAATACCGCTGATCACCAGAACCAGGCGGTGGGCGTACGGAGACTGGAAACGCTGCGCCAGTTCCAGGTCAACTTTTTCGGATTCTCCGCCCTTGATGTGAACAACAGTCTCCAGGCGACGTTCGACTTTGTAGGAGAAGGGCAGCAGCACCAGCGCCATGACAAACCCCGACATCGCCAACCAGAATCGGCGGCGAGCAGCACCGCAGCCAGTCTTCAAGCTTGGCCTTACCATGGAAGATCCACGTCGTTTCCTGGTCCGTCTGATCCTGGTTCGTCTGCGAGCAATGAAACGGCTCCGGTGATCGGGTACATCCACGATAAAAGGTCAGACTGGATATTCATTGGGGTTCGGCATTGAGCTCAGTTAAGGATAAACGATTGATGAGGGAAATTGCCCGTTACCCTTGTCATTCGAGGGACGTGGCTGACTTCGCTTTCAGCCTTGGATTGGATCCTCCTATTGGTTTTGCCAGTTCCCTGGGGGCCGCTGATGGCTTAAAACTTACGGCAGCAACCTATAGGAGGAAGTTTGTGTCTATAAGATCCACACTCAGCACCATGCGATTAGCTGTCCTCTGTGTCCTAGCATCCGCTATGTTTCCGTCATCAAGTCGAGCCCAGGCTCCTACTTTCAAGATTACGACGGAAGACAGCTCCATCAAGTTCGCCGTGAAGGCATCGGTGGCCATTAACGGTACTTTCGACAAGTGGGACGCCACTCTAACCTTCACGTCCACCGATGTGACCACTGGAGTTTTGGACATCAAGATTCAGGCTGACAGCGTCAACACCGGGAGCGGCATGAAGAACGGCAAGCTGAAGGGCAAAGACTTCTTCAACGCCGACCAGGATCCGTTGATCACGTTTCTGTCAAAGAAGATTGTGCAGACCGGCCCCACCACCTTCGATGTCCAGGGCGACTTCACGATCCGTGGAGCGACTAAACCCCAGACGCTGACGCTAACCGTTTCCGGCGTAGGGACGGGCACAGGCGATATTCATGGGACCATGGTCTTTGACCGTAAGGACTACGGGATGAATAAAGGCATTCCCTTCGTCCACATCGGTGACAGCGTCGACGTGACTGTCGACCTCCATGGGAAGCGAATCAGTGGGCCTCCATTGGTGGTTAAACAATAGCCAGCTTGCAACTCTCACGGCTTCTGCCTTTCACTACGCCCTTACCAGAGGGCGGGCGATCCCTCCTTGGGGATGGTAAGCTGGGTTTAGCCTGCGTTGCTTGGCGTCCCAGGCCGCTTATGCTCAGCACCAGCTTCGATCCCTGTCGTTGGTTTGCCTCACACCCTATCCGACCCTTTGAAAATGGAGCCCCAGTATGACCGATCGCTTTGTCTTGAAAATCGGCGATCATCTTGAGAACCCCGAAAAGAAAAAATACTATAACGAAAGAGTTTTTTCCGAGGTCGCGCCGCGATACGATTTCATTACCCGAGTACTTTCTTTCGGACGTGACGCGGCATGGAAGCGCGCGCTGATTTCATCGCTTCCCTATCGCGAATCCCCAGTTTGCGTTGATCTCGCCTGCGGGACCGGCGACATCGCGTTTCTGCTTGCCGGCAAATACCCGCGTGGCCACATCGCTGGACTGGACATCACCGAGCCGATGCTGGATATCGCCCGTCACCGCAATACTCATCCTAATGTCAGTTTCGTGAACCAGGATATGGGATCGCTCGAAATCGAGTCGGAATCCGTGGACATCGTCACCGGTGGATACGCCCTGCGAAATGCACCTAATCTCGAAACAGTTATTGACGAAATCAGCCGCGTCCTGAAACCGCGCGGCGTGGCGGCCTTTCTCGATTTCTCCAAACCAGGCGCGAATTTTCCGCAGAAGGTGGAATACTGGGGGTTGAAGATATGGACAGGAGTGTGGGGCGTACTTCTTCACCGCAATCACGAAGTCTATAGCTACATAGCCGAAAGCCTCCAGTGCTTTCCCGACCGCGGTCGCTTGCGGAATGCTTTCCGGAAAAAAGGATTTTCTGTCATCGATTCCCGTCTTTTTTTTGGAGGGATCACCGAACTGCTAGTGGTCCAAAAACTGCCGGGTGGCGAACAGCCATGACCGCTGCCTGTGTGAATCGTGTCGCGACCGCTGTGCCCGGCTTCGATATGGTGCTATCAGGTCGGGTTCCTTCGACGATTGCGGCTGTCGCCGTCATAAACCGCCGCTCCCTTCTTCAGGTGCGTCGATATAGGGAACCCTGTCGCGAGCGAAAATGCGGAGCGGCTGGAAGCGGATAAAAGTTGCCGTTTGTCCTGCTATCCGCCAAAGGTACACGACGATGCCCAGATTTCTGCGGTGCCTGATCGGCGATGTGACGTATCGAAACAATAAGTTGCGCGCTTGATGCGGGGCCACCGAAATGCAAGCCTGTGCGCCCGAAGCGGGGCTTCGTCGTCTTGAGTGTTGGATGGCATTCCCCTAAGGTTACGCTAGTCACCGAAAATGACAACGGGTAGTTTCGCTGGTTGCTCCGTGCCAGAGTTGGAATTCATTCGGCCTGCGAACGCGCCTGTTGCACCATTTCGACCAAGACTCTCCGACTCTCTGCAGGATTGTTTACCTCGCGCAAGAATGCGATGCGGGCACCCCGCAAGCCGTCCTCGGTGTTCAAGCGGACATGAAAGCCGAGACGATCAACCGCGGTCATCGTTGCTTCCTGCGACTCAATGCGCGCAAATTGCCGGGCAAGCAGGACGAGTGCATCCTTGTGGTCAGCGTTCATGTGCTGAATGATTTCGGCCATTGAGTCAGCAAGAGGGTCGGGCTGGCTGCGATCATATTCGGAGGCAGATACCCAGCCCATCACTCCGAAACCGCCCACGTAGTAAACGTCCACGACGTCCATCTGGTAAAAAGAAAAGTCTTCAAAATCTACCCAGTACCTGCTGTTGGCATAACGCGCCAGGTAGAGATTGCGAGCCTCGGCCACCGCCGGCTCCGATAGCCGCAGAACATTTCCTACCAGCGTGACCCTGGATGCTCCCAGCGGATCACCGTCGGTGTCGGCCTGGGTCACCAGCAAACTAGCGCGAGGATCGGCCTGCAAGTTCTGCGTATGCATAGCCATGGTGCTAATAAGGAAGATGGGACGCCCGTGATCGTCCAACCCGTAGGGCATCACTGATCCGAAGGGGAACCCCGGCTGTTTCCGCGAAAGGGTCGAGAGGCTGCCTACGCGGCCCAAATACATCAGGGTACGCGCGCGCTCGGCGAACGAGGGCTCAGGGACTGCAGGTTGGTCACTCGCTGGCCCAGTGCCTGCATGTTTTCTGATGGATGGGGAAGTCATGATTGATACCTCCTGGAATCTTAGATCGTCCTCTGCGGTTGTGCGCAGCGTTGCCGGGCATGGATTGTCGCCTCAGTACAGACCCGAGAATCGGCCCCTATAAAACCGCCCGGCAAGTCAATCATAGCTGGCCGTAAGAAATACCTGATCGAAAACGATGTGATCGGACCGAGTAATATATTTGGAGTATTTGTAACATGCCAATGCATCCTCCCTCTTGACGGACACGAGTGCGCTCTTATCTGCCGCAACTCCAATTCCAACCTTAGAAGAGCGATTGGGTGTCGGCTTCACGGAGACTGGGAAATTGAGGATCGTGCACTGGCGCAGTGCGACGTCCTTGCGTGGCTAAAACTTCCCTCAACTCCTTCCAATATCTAATATCTAAATGTGCGGCCTAACAACGCCGAGGCGCTGGCCCCTACAGAGGCACTTCAATCAGCGTTGGTCCCTCACCTTCCAACCCCGCCCGTAGCGCCCTCCCGAACGCATCCAACGAACTGACCCGGATGCCGGGCACTCCCATTCCTTTTGCCAAAAGCGTCCAGTCGAGATCCGGGCGGCCAATCTCAAACATGCTCGCAGCTCGAGGACCGGGACTGCCCACGCCCAGGAGAGAATACTCTCGTTTCAAGACGGCGTAGTCGTGGTTGGCGAAAACCACCGTCGTGATATTCAGACCTTCTCGTGCCATCGTCCAGAGCGCTTGTAATGTGTACATAGCGCTCCCATCGGCAGTCAGGCACAGCACCCGTCGATCAGGACAGGCCACCGCTGCGCCCACGGCCAGCGGCATCGCAATTCCGATCGAGCCGCCGGTGTTTCCCAGCCATTCGTGCGGCGCAGCTCCCTTGGTTGTGGCCATCAGTCCGCGGCCTGATGTCATGGACTCGTCGACCACGATAGAGTTTTCGGGGAGAATCGCGCCGAACACAGCAGCAAGTCCCGACAGCGTGATTTCCCCGTTCGGCATCGGCGGCCGTTCCGCTTTTTCCACCAGCAGCCCTTTCCCTCGTATCGACAAGGCCATTGCCAATGCGTCCAGTGCGCCGACGTAATCTTCGCCGGGGCTGGCGAGTGTGTGGATCTGACAGTCCGGCGAGGTGAATACGCTATTCCTCCCTGGATACGCGAAATACGCGACCGGAGGCTGGGCACCCACCAGAATCAGCTGACGAAAATCTTTGAACTGCTCGAGTCCTTGCTCAAGAACATATTGGACGCGATCGACCCTCGGGATCCCCGCCCCGCGTTGCAAGCGAGTAAAGGGGTAGGGAGCGAGCAGTTTCGCACCTGTTGCCGATGCAATGCGCCCAGCGATCAAGAGACCTTTACCATAAAGCCCGTTTCCTCCAAGCAAGATAGCGGTTGGCAATCCTGATCGGAGCATCACGGCTGCACGTTCGATGCTCTGCGATCCCGGCAGGGGAGGTTCGGGCAACGTGGGCATCGCCGCGACCGAACCGCCTTCGGTCCATGCGACATCTGCGGGAACGATCAGCGTCGCAATCTGGCCGGGCGCTGTGCGAGCGGCAACCACCGCCTCACCCACGTCATGACCGATCTCGGAAGAAGAGCGAGACGTCCGCAGCCACTTGGAATACGGCCGTGCAATCCCTTCGATGTCCGAGGTAAGGGGCGTGTCGTATTGCAGATGATACGTCGCATGTTGGCCAACCAGGTTGAGAATGGGTACTCGCGCCCTGCTGGCGTTGTGGAGATTCGCCAGGCCGTTGCCCAGTCCGGGACCGAGATGCAGCAGCGTGCATGCTGGTTTCTCGGCCATGCGCGCGTAACCGTCTGCTGCACCTGTGACGACCCCTTCGAACAGGCCCAGCACACAACCTATCTCCGGAATCTTGTCGAGGGCGGCAACGATATGGATTTCCGATGTGCCTGGGTTTGCGAAACAGGTACAAATTCTCCCCGCAACCAGCGTCCGAATTAGACTTTCTGCCCCGTTCATCTTGTTATCCTTACAAATCCTTGACATGTTGGCAAAATACGGCTCTCATCGTTGAACGAATTATGTTTCCTGCAAGTGATCATCATGGCTATAATAGCCATGAGGGGTTATCGATGCGCAGTGTCAATGTCGCGGAACTGAAGAATCGACTCAGCAAGTATCTGACATTTGCCAAAAGCGGCGAGGAAATCGTCATTCGAGATCGGAATCTTCCGGTGGCGAAGCTAGTTCCTTTTGTGTCGGATGAGGCCAGCGAAGAGGAACTACTCCTGGTAGCTGCCGGCAAAATGCGGATACCCAAGACTTCAGTCAAGGTCGACAAGCTCTTGAAGATCCCGACTGGCAGCCTCGCCGGCAGTGAAGGAATTCAAGCGCTCCTGAGCGATCGAGAAGACGGGCGATGAGTCAACCCGCGGCTTTTTGGGATGCCAGTGCGCTGGTTCCTTTGTGTGTTCATGAGGTTACGAGCCGCCAAGCGCAGTCTTATCTGCGCAGATTGATGCCGGTAGTGTGGTGGGGAAGCCCGCTGGAGGTTCACAGCGCGATCGCGCGATTACATCGTCTGGCGAAACTGAACGATGTTGAGAAACAGGGAGCTTTATCTCGTCTTAACCTGTTATGTCGCGGATGGAGGGAGATCCTTCCTGCAGATCAAGCGCGCGACCTGGCAGCCCGTTTGTTGGACACTCACGATTTGCGGGCCGCCGATAGTCTGCAACTTGCGGCAGCCCTGATCTGGTGCCAACAGGGTCCCGCGAAAAGAAACTTCGTTTGCGGAGATCAGCGCCTGTCGAAGGCCGCAGCATCGGTGGGATTCTCGGTTCTCGAGCTTTCACGATTTGCTCCCTAGGTGGCGCGAGGAATGATCGACAGCCCGCCAGCAATGATTTCCTTCAAGGGCCGAAGATTGATGAGCTAGCTGAGAGCGTCGTCGACGAAGTGGGAGATCGCGGCAGCCAGCTTCTCGTAGTGCGTAGACATGATTCCCAGATGGTCGCCGGGGACTGTTTCCACTTCAAACTGATCTGCCAACTTGGCCCAAACTGCTGCCGGATCGGCAGGGAAGTCGGTGGGGGTTGCGGCCCTTACGAACCTGATCTTGCCGGGATAGAACCGCGGTTTATAGCGGGTCAGCGCCAAATAAGCGCACTCCCGTGCGCGCTGCATGGCCGGCGACAGCAATACGTCAACCGGGGGTTGATAGGAGACTTTAGGGGCGACGGCGCGGCGGCGGGAGGGACGGACGATGAGAGAAACGGCTTCGCCCACGGGCAACTTCATCGCGTTAGTAGCGCGACGCGTCGTCAGGCGCGTCACCAGCTGTGCCCGTTGCGCGACCGACAGGTATCGTATATCCGGGTAGGAGTCCAGCATGGCCAGCAAAGCAACCTTTTCCCCATTGGCCACTAGTTGCTGTGCCATTTCGAGCACTACCAGGCCGCCCAGCGAATAACCGGCGAGAAGGTACGGTCCACGCGGTTGCACCTGCCGGATCGCTTCGAGATAGAACTGGGCCATATCCTCGATGCGGTCGAATGGCTCTTCCGTCCCATCAACCCCTTTGGCCTGCATTCCATGGATGGGATGCGGCGTCCGAATGTGCTTTATAACCTGGAAAAAATCGATCACGCTTCCGCCCAAGCCGTGAGTAAGGAAGAGAGGAGGCTCGGCCGATCCATCCTTCAGCAACACCAGAGGCGGAAATCGCAGGTCCGAAGGCTGCTCCAATACGGAAGCCAGAGCCGCGATAGTTGGCGCGACGTAAATGGTTACCGGCGGAAGTTCTCGACCGCATGCGCGTGCGACTTCGTTGAACAGTTCAAGGGCTATCGAGGAGTCTCCGCCGAGATCAAAAAAGTTGTCGTCGACATCGACAGATGGTAGTTGCAGCACTCGCTGCCAGATCGGGCTGAGCATCTCGACCATGGTGGAAGTCGGCATAGGCTTCACGCTCAACCCTGGCCGCCGAAATCGCGACAATTCCCGCCGGTGGTAAATGGGCAAGCGGCCACCAGAGTTCCCACTCCAGAAGCATTTCTCCAGCCGTCTCCGATTGCCAATCGATTCTCTCCGGGCTACAGGCTCTTGACTTCCGCTTCCGCTGATGCACTGGCATCGCAGCGGCTCATCGCGGCATCGATCGATCGCCGCAGCGCGACGGCCAAATGACCAACGAAGGGTTCGACCAGCATCATTGCCGGATTAACCGGCAAAATAAAGGTTTCCTGTCCCCCTTGCGCCAGCCGGTCCCATTTCAAGTCGGGCTTGCTGAATACCCGATACTGCTTCGCGGGGCGAATGTCAGTAACCACGCCGGGGTAGGATCTCGGGATATAGTTCCAGGAAGCCTGATCGTTCGCTCGCCAGATTTGCCCCAGAGCGGAGTCCGAGATCGTGTTGCTCGATCCCTCGCTGAAGCGGGAGAGCAGCATCCCTCGCCACACCGGAATCCGCTGCCTCAGCGCGTCAACCTTTTCCTTCAGGAACCTGCTCTTTCCTTCTGAATCTACACTGAAAAAACTGGCTGCGTGGAAGACCAATCGCTGCGTGGCGTGCGAACTCTTGCTCCAGATCGTAAGAGGAATTTTGTGCCAGTTCATGGTATCGAACAACGCCAGCAGAGCCACAGGTTCGCCTTCCACATGCAACTGCTGGGCCACTTCGAACGCCACCGTTCCACCCATGCAGTAGCCGCCCAGGAAGTACGGTCCATGAGGCTGCACTCTTCGGATCTCGGTCACGTAGAGAGCCGCCATCTCTTCCACTTTGGTCAGGGGCGGGCAACTGCCATCCAGACCTTGCGACTGCAATCCATAAAACGGCTGGTCGTCACCCAGATGCCGCGAAAGATCCCGGTACATGAGCACGGTGCCACCCGCGCCGTGCATACAGAAGAATGGAGGCCGCGAACCCGCCACCTGGATCGCCACCAGCGGCGACCATCCGGAGGCTGCCGCCTCGCCGCGCAGAATCCTGGCGAGTTCATCGATTGTGGGGGCTTCGTAAAGAGTGGCCAGCGGCAATTTGATCTTAAATGTCTTTTCGATCTGCGCGAACATCTGGACGGCCAGAGACGAATCCCCGCCGAGGTCAAAATAGTTCTGGTCAGCTCTGATGGAATCCACACCAAGGATCTCTTGCCAAATGTGAGTGAGCCGTTTCGAGGTGTCATTCCCGTTTTGGGAATTCGCGTGCGTTTCCATCCCTACGATCGCGGCGGCTTCTAATGTCCTTTGGATTTCCATCAACCGGGCTCCCACTTCGATGATCGTCTACCGGCCGCAAGGGGGGAATGGTACGTTTGGCTCGGGAATAGACAGATCTATACTTCGTATTATCGCACTTTTTGGGCCAGTTCGGCTCTCGTATAAGTGTATGTAACTAGAAGCGTTTATGTCTAGTGACGGAGGTTACCGATCGCAGCTCCCGGCGCCTAAAGAGAAATATCCTTCTCACTGGTCCCGCTGATTGGAAACAGCGGCAGTTCCATTTTGGGAAAATCCTCCCTCGAGCGATTTTACTTTTCTTGCTTCCCGCCAGCCTCATAGCCAAAAATCGCCTTCAGCTCAAGGAATTCTTCTAACCCCGTCTCGCCCCACTCCCGCCCATTGCCCGACTGCTTGTAGCCTCCAAAACAACCTCCGAAGTCAACTCGCGCGCCGTTCATATGCACATTCCCGGCTCGAATTCGCTTCGCCACTCGACGTACTCGTTCTAAATTTCTCCCTGTCACGAAACCTGACAACCCATAGGGTGTATCGTTCGCAATGCGGATCGCGTCATCCTCGCTCTCATAAGGAATGATGCAAAGCACAGGGCCGAAGATTTCCTCGCGCGCGATGGTCATGTCGTTGCGGACATCGGCGAACACCGTCGGCTTCACGAAGTAGCCTGCGGTCAGACCATCCGGACGGCCGGGACCCCCGGTGAGTAGCTTTGCGCCTTCCTCGATACCCTTGTGAATCATGCGTTGCACCTTTTCGAACTGGACTCGGCTGGACAACGGGCCCAGGTGCGTGCCTTCGGAGAACGGGTCACCCACCGTGGTCGCGTCGGCTGCCTGCGCGGCTGCCTGGACCGCCTCCGTCATCTTGGAGCGGGGAACCAGCATGCGGGTGGGCGCATTGCAGGACTGGCCACTATTGCGAAAGCAGGCCTGCACGCCCTCCTTGACGGCGATCGCGAGGTCGGCGTCATCCAAAATAATGTTGGCCGACTTGCCCCCGAGTTCTTGCGTAACCCGCTTCACGCTGGGAGCGGCAGCCGACGCAACGGCGACTCCAGCACGCGTGGACCCGGTGAAGGAAACCATCGCGACATCCGGATGTGACGAAATCGCCGCGCCAACTGTGGGTCCGTCCCCATTTACCAGGTTGAAAACGCCGGGCGGAAGACCTGCTTCATGGACAATCTGCGCGAATAGAAGGGCAGAAAGCGGCGCAATCTCGCTGGGTTTGAGAACCATTGTGCAACCAGCTGCAAGCGCAGGCGCTACTTTGCAGACAATCTGATTCATGGGCCAGTTCCATGGGGTGATAAGACCACATACCCCAATGGGCTCTTTTCGCATGAGGGTTGAGCCCTTCAGTTCCTCAAACGTAAAGTGCTCCAGGACCTTCACGATCTCTGTCAGATGCGCGAGC
>Ga0207136_1064_pt1 | contig 24002 bp, 25 predicted proteins | sample Alteio_BWMinHeat_8_FD_153552 | JGI IMG/M metagenome (GOLD analysis project Ga0207136, IMG submission 153552) | Enriched cells from forest soil in Barre Woods Harvard Forest LTER site, Petersham, Massachusetts, United States -... | ecosystem: Environmental > Terrestrial > Soil > Temperate forest >...
CGCCCAGCACCTGGAGAGCGATCTTGTGGATGTAACGCTGATCGACCGCAAGAACTATCACCTTTTCCAACCGCTTCTGTACCAAGTTGCGACAGGCTCGCTTTCACCGGGAGAGATCGCCTTCCCGCTGCGGGCCGTGTTAAGCAGGCAGAAAAACATCCACGTGTGGCTTGGCACCGTTCAGGACATTGATCCCGATTCCAAGCGCGTTTTCCTGGCGGATGGAGCCGTTCTCCCCTACGACTCATTGATCGTTGCGGCGGGCTCGGAGACGACTTATTACGGCCACAACGAGTGGCAAAAGTGCGCACCTGGTCTGAAGAGTATTGAAGAAACCACCGCGATCCGCCACAAGATTCTCTACGCCTTTGAAGTCGCCGAGCGCATTTGCGATCCGGCGCAGCGCCGCGCCTGGCTCACGTTTGTGATCGTCGGTGCGGGCCCGACGGGTGTTGAGCTCTCTGGCGCGATAGCTGAGATCGCGCGGCAAACACTGAAGAACGACTTCCGTTCCATACACCCCGAGGAGGCGCAAATCATCCTGCTGGATGGCGCGCCTCGCGTATTGATGCCGTTTCCCGAAAGCCTCTCCGAAAAAGCGAGCTGTTCGCTTGCCAAGCTCGGCGTCCAGGTGAAATGCGGAGCGATGGTCAAACACGTGGACGAAGCGGGCTTGACCATCGAATCCAACGACCATACCGATTCGATCGCTGCGAAAACCGTAATCTGGGCTGGCGGCATCACGGCCTCACCCTTGGGAAGAATTCTGGCGAGCCGAACGGGAGCTGAAACCGACAAGGCAGGGAGAGTCAAGGTAAAGCCCGATCTGACTGTTCCCAATTACCCAGACATCTACGTCATCGGCGATTTGGCTGCGGCTGTTGACCCCAAGGGCAAGCCCCTGCCGGGATTGGCGCAGGTGGCCATGCAGGGAGGAACCTACGCTTCAAAAGCGATATTGCGAAAAGTGAAGGGCCAGCCGGCGCTTCGTCCGTTTCATTATTTCGACAAGGGGTCGCTGGCAGTGATCGGGCGCGCAGCCGCAGTGGCCGAGGTTTTCGGCCTTCACATTTCGGGGTTGCTAGCCTGGACCGTCTGGGCCTTCATCCACCTAATGTATCTGGTCACATTTCAGAGTCGGCTTCTGGTCTTTTTTCAGTGGGCGATTCAGGATCTGACTTTCAGCCGCGGCGCTCGGTTGATCACCGGCTCGGCTCCCTCCGACTTTAATTTCAACGAAGAGCTCTCAGAACTGAGCACTCCGCCAGAGGCAAAAGTTGAGGCAACACCTACGTCGGCACTGAATCCAGAGCCGGAGCGAATGCGTCCGGAACAGAAAATCTCGCTTGGATGATGTGCACTCTTGAGTGCTGATCATGCAGCTGCACGCACTTTTCTCCCCTGTGGATTCCGCTACGCGATTGGGCGGCATCGTTTAGTTCAACGCGCCTCGGGTTCTGAGCACTGCAACGTAATCTCGAGGCTATAGAAATTGCGTTCGCTTTTGATGACAACCATTGTGCTGATTACCGTGCAAACGGCGAGCTCCGCCCTGGCTCAGACCGCCCCTCGGTCGCCAGACCACCCGTGGCATGGACCCATGGAACGGGAAATCGAAGCCAACGCGAACGCCGTTCGCGAGTCCAGGTTCAGCATTGATCAAGCGAAGACGTATACGTTGGCGGAGCTGATTGATCTGGCAGAGTCGCACAACCCCGAGACACGGGTTGCCTGGGAGCGTGCCCGCGCGCAGGCCGCCGCGTGGGGTGTGGCACGCAGCGAGCTCTATCCCACATTGGCGGCGGCGGCACTCGCAAGGGCTACCCGTACAGAGGATTACGTGGCAGACCGTTTCCTCCGCCAAACTATCGGCGACTTTCAGGTCGCGTTGGATCTGAATTACACCGTCTTTGACTTCGGCGCACGGGCTGGCCGAATTAACGCTGCGAAAGCCGAGGCTCTGGCAGCCAACTTCGCCTTCAATGACACCCACCGCAAGGTGATTTACCAAGTTGAGCAGGCCTACTACCGGCTTCTGAATGCTTCGGGCCAAGAAGAAGCTGCCCGAGCGAATCTCTCCAACGCGCAAGCCGTGCAACAAGCGGCCGAAGAGCGCCTCAACCATGGCTTAGCGACTCTCCCGGACGTGCTCGAAGCGCGTAGCGCAACCGCACAGGCAGAATACGAACTGCAGGCAGTGCTGGGAGCCGAGGAGATTGCTCATGGGAACCTAGCAATCGCTCTCGGAACGACTCCGCCAACTGCCATACATGTCCAACCACTGCAAGAGCTAACAATTCCGAGCACCGTGGACGACACGGTCAACTCCGCCATCGAGCGCGCACTGGCCCAGCGCCCTGACCTCTTGCAGGAGGTTGCCGACGTCCAAGCCGTGAAAGCCAGGGTCAAGGAAGCGCGAGCGGCCTATTATCCCTCGCTGAATTTCACTGCCAGTCCGACCGCAGAGTCGTTATACGGGTTGCAACAGCGATTTCCGTGGGGAAACACGGCAGGCCTGACAGGTGGCATGGCCTTTAGCTTAAATTGGACCGTATTTGATGGAGGGGCACGCAAAAACAGGCTCACGCAAGCGGAAGCTAACGTCCATGAAGCGGAGGCTCAAGTCCACGTTTCGCGCGATGAAATCGCGAACGAAGTTTGGGCCGCATACTCCAATTTGAACACTGCCCTTCGGCAGCGCGACGCCGCAACTGCGTTGCTCGAATCTGCCGGCCATTCCTACGACGCTGCGCTTGAATCGTATAACTACGGGCTTCGCAACCTGCTAGACGTGACCGCTGCGCAGAGAACCTTGGCGCAGGCCCGCTCCACCGACGTCCTCGCGCGCACGCAAGTCCTCACGGCATTGGCCGACTTGGCTTTCCGGGCTGGGGACTCCATTCAATTGAACGCGACGAGACCTACGCCGTGATAGTCCTTCGAGACTCCTGGTCGGCAAGACTCCTCCCGCTTCTTCTTGTGGCACCGCTGCTATCGGGTTGCTCGCGGGCGCCGTCCGTGGACGTGCTCGGCTCGTTTTTCCCGGCATGGCTGGTGTGCTTCACGGTGGCCATTGTGCTCACGTGTTTGGTCCGATTGGCGTTGTTGCGGCTGCACATTAAAGTGGCGCTCCCGATCCTGATGTACCCGAGTCTGACCGGGGTCTTCACCTTCGCGGTGTGGCTGATTTTCTATTACTGAGGACTCTTCCAGAGGTGCAAAGATTATGGAATTCGACTCTATCACCAAAGATCCGAAACAGCTTAGCCGGACGGTGAGTATTGGCGTCCTGCTCACCGCGATCTTGCTCGGCGTACTGGTGCTTTGCCATATCAACCACTCTCCGCGAACTGACGACGCCGAAGTTTTTGCCAACTTCATTGGTATTGCGCCGCAGGTCGAAGGGCCCATCACTCGCCTGAATGTGCGCGACAACCAGTTTGTGAAGAAAGGCGAGCTCCTGTTCGAAATCGATGAAAGGCCATATCAGTACGCGCTGGAAAGAACTGTTTCCGAACAGGCTACCCTCGAAGGGCAAATCGTCGACGAGCGGCGCAAAATCGCCGCCCTGGTAAGCGCGGTCTCGGTGTCGCAAGCAGGCATTCACACCGCGCAGGCAGATGTAACGCGCTCGGCTGCGACCATCGAACAAGCGCGGGCGGACGTTGCGCATGCCGAGCAGGGCGTCAACCGCGCGAAGGCGGAGTGGACGTACGCCAACAACAACTTGCATCGCCTCGAGCCACTACTCAGCAAGCAGTTTGTCACCGAAGACCAAGTGGATCGCGCGAGAAGTTTGGAAATCGCCCAGGGCGAGGCTCTGAAGCAGGCGGAATCTCAGCTGCTTCTCTCCCAGGCGGCCTTGAAGTCATCCCTGGCGCAATATGAACGTTCCGGGGCCGGCCTCGACGAGAGCAGGGCTCAGCACGAACAAGCTCAGCACGCGGTTACCACTCTAGAGCCATTGACCAACCAGCGCGGGGCACGAGCCGCAGCAATAAAGGACGCCCGCTACAATCTCGATAGCTGCCGCGTGTATGCGCCCTTCGACGCTCTGGTAACAAACCTCACGATCTCCGAAGGAGCTTACGTGCGCGTGGGGCAGGAAGTGTTCACGCTGATTGATGCGCGCATGTGGTGGGCGATCGGAAACTTTCGCGAAGGGCAGTTGTCGCACATCAAGCCGGGAATGCGGGCTGATGTTTACGTCATGTCGAAGCCGAACATCCGGTTTCCGGGCGTGGTGGACAGCATAGGTTTTGGAGTTACTCCCGACCCCGACGTTATCGGAAAGTTGGAAAAGGGTTTGCCCAACGTGCAGCGGACTCTCAACTGGGTGCACCTAGCGTCGCGCTATCCCGTTCGGATTCGCGTGCAGAATCCCAATCCTGAGTTGTTTCGAGTCGGCGAGTCGGCGGTCGTCACCATTCGCGGGAATTGAGCACGGCTGCTGCTGCGCAAACGATCTCAGGCGTGCAGGCCCCGATAACTTGGTTCCATGAATTTCTTAAGGGGGAACTCGCGCCCTACCCAGGCCGGGCGGCCAAAGTCGCACGCATGGTCATCGCGGCCACCATCACGATGATCCTTGTCATGACTTTCCGCATTCCGTTCGGGCCCTACGCCGCGATCTACACATTCATGATCTCGCGTGAGAGCCCCCGGGAAACCGTGAAATCCACGCTAACGGAAGCTTTGGTATTTGCCTGCACAGCAATTTACATCGTCTTGGGGGCAATGTTGTTCTTGAGCCACCCCATGATGCGCCTGCTCTGGGTGATCACGACCTTATTCCTGATGTTCTTTGCCACGGGCACCATGACGAATTACACCGCGGCTGCGCGATTCGGCTGGTTGATCGTTATCACCATTCCATTGTGGGATCGTCACACCACCGCCGAGGCCAGACTCGAGGGCGTGCTGTGGGCCGTCGCTGCAATTGGCCTGGCAAGCCTCATTACCGTGGTCCTTGAGCTGATTTTTGCCGAGCTACAACCAGGCGACGAGCTAACCCGCCTCTTGGCTGATCGCTTGCGTAGCGTGGAAGAGTTGTTGGACTGCTTCGCCGCTGGTAGTCCTGCTGGTGCAAAAATACGAGACAAGATTACGGGTCAGGCGATGCTGGGTACCTCGGGGTTGCGGCGCATCATTCATCGTTCGAACTACACACCGCTTCAGGCGGAGCAAATGGGCGCGGTGGTCGCGTTGGTGGGGAGGCTTGTGGACGTTGCCGCTAACGCGAGCTACCTCACACCGGAGTCGTCTGCTGCCGATCAGCAACGTATCTGCATTCTGACCGAGAACGTCGGCACGTTGCGTGAAGATTTCTTGAACCGTCGGATTCCGCAGTTTAAACATTTTGATGGTGAGATTTCGACGGCTTTGCCTCTGTTGCGGGAAATGGAGACGGCTGTTCTGCTGATCTGCAAAGTATTCTCCGGTTCTCATTCGATCCATAGGTACGCGCCGCCAAGCACGGCTGAACCGCAACCAACTTTATTTGCTCAGGACGCGCTGTCCAACCCCGAACATATTACGTTCGCCCTCAAAGGCTGCTTGGCAGCGAGCCTTTGCTACGTTGTTTACAACGCGATCGACTGGCCGGGCATTTCCACGGCAGTCACGACCTGTTTCTTGACAGCTCTTAGCACGATCGGTTCGTCTCGCCAGAAGCAAGTCTTGCGTATCAGCGGCGCCCTTCTCGGTGCCGCGTTGGGTCTCGGAACCCAAATATACGTTCTGCCACACTTGGATTCCATCGCCGGTTTCACAGTCCTTTTTGTATCTGTAACCACTCTTGGTTCGTGGATCGCGACTTCTGGCCCTCGCCTCTCTTATCTTGGGCTTCAGCTCGCGGTCGCGTTTTCCATCATCAACCTCCAGGAGTTCACTATCCAGACATCGCTTGCGCCCGCGAGAGACCGTGTCGTCGGCATCTTGCTGGGACTGGTTATGATGTGGGTTGTGTTTGACCAGCTATGGGGCATTCCAGCGATTAATCAGATGAAACAGGCCTTAGTTTCCGAACTTCGAATGCTGGCGCAATTCTCAAGAGAGCCACTTTCGGCTGACTACAAGGTTGCGGCCGAGCGCAGTTACGCTCTTCGCGAGGGAATCAACAAGAGTTCCGATATCGTCCGGGCCTCGGCCGATGCCATTCTTTTTGAATTCGGACCTTCTCGACAGCCAAATCTCGCCTGGCGTAGCAGCATCAGGGTGTGGGAACCACAACTTCGGACACTTTTCTTGACGCGAATTGCCTTGTGGAAGTATCGGGCGCAACTTCCTGGATTCGAGCTCCCTGACACCGTGCTCGCATCGCAACACTATTTCGATGAGCAATCGGCGGAGCTACTGGACAGCATCGCGGACAGACTGGAGGGTAAAAGAACACAGCAAAGAGCGGACTTGGAGGAATCGTTCGAGCGCGTGGAGCAGGCGGTCCGAAGTTGCCGTCTAGGACAGCCGCAGAAAGCACCAGAGCTTCAGCTTGGGATATTGCTCCAGTTGTGCAGCAGGCTGAAAGGACTAGCGATCGCACTGGACCAGGAAATCCAGCAGCCGGAAACTGCGGCGCCTATGCAACACGAGCTTCAATCCGAGGTGCAGGCGCCATGATGCGCTCGCGCCGGAGAAACGCCAACACGCAAGAGAATTCAGATTGCAACTAAAGCTTTGATCCGCCGTCCACCGGAATGCTGGCGCCCGTGACCCAGCGGGCCCCGTCCGAGGCTAAGAAGGCAATCACATCTGCGACGTCGTCCGGTTTGCCGACCCGTTTCAGTGCCTGCATTCCAAGCGCCAGATCACGACCGACCTCCGTTTTGGTGAAGTTCGACATGTCCGTATCGATCACACCAGGCGCCACGGCATTCACGCGGATGCCACGAGGTCCCAGAATCGCAGCGAGATGTTTAGCGAGGGTCTCAACGGCGCCCTTTGTGGATGCATAAGCGGGGATGAATGGCGCACCCGGTTGCCCCGGACTCGCAGGCACGGCGTGGGCAACAAGCGAGGAAATGAGAATGATGTTTGAGCCTTCGCCAAGCAGTGGCAGAAGCTCCTGTACAAGAAAGAATGGGCTACGGACGTTTGTCGAAAAGAGGTTGTCGAAATCTTCCATGGTTTGTTTTTCAATGGATGCGGCTTTCGAAATTCCGGCATTCAGCACAAGGATATCCAGCCGGCCGTCAAGGAACTCACGCGCGTTTCGCGCCAGCACTGCCGGCCCGTCTGCCGCGGCGAGATCGGCTTTTAGCGCATGTGCACGTCCTCCCGCATTGCGAATATGTGCGACAACTGCATTGGCTTCCTCAGCGGCGCTACGATAGTGCACAAGCACGCTTGCGCCGGCATCGGCAAGCGCCAGGGCGGTTGCTCGCCCAATACCGCGCGACGCGCCTGTGACAAGAGCAGTTTTGCCTTGGATGGTATTCATCGTTGTCATGGCTCCTAATTTAGGTGAATAAAATTTAGGCGACCTGGCGCGCGTTAGTCTTCAGTGCCCGCAACGCGTTGAGAGTGTCGGAAGGCTCAAGTCGGATCGTGTAGTTCGCGCTCACATCGGCTGCACGAATGATCCCGTGTTTGTCGATCACGTACCGCGCGGGCATCGGCAATCGGAACCCCGGCTCGTCGTGAAACCTGTCCAGGGCGTTCCCAAAAGACCTGTAAAGCTCACGCAAGTAATCCGGCAAGACATACGCAAGGCGAAACTGCTCCGCAGTCTTGAGGTGAAGGTCAGTCAGTATGTCGAGAGTCAGCTTCAGTTTCTTGTGCAAAGCGCGCGGGTACCGTTCGAGCTCTGGAGTCAGCACCACGATCTGCGCTCCCAAGGCCTTGACCTCAGAATAGATTCCCTGTAGAGCCTCCAGCTCCATATTGCAGTAGGGTCACCAGTGTCCCCGGAAAAAGCTAACCACCAAGGGGCCTTGCCGAAGCAGGTCAGCAGAATTCACTTCGACATGATCTTGATTGAACAAGCTGCGGAGCGCGGTCTCCGATTTTCAGCGCTTTATTCGCAAGTCCCAAACCTTCGAGCTCTGCGGTGGCCCGATGCATCGTTTCGATGACTTCATGCGTCGCGTTATACGGTGGAGCTCCTGCTTCAAACCGTCTCTTGAATTCACCCAAACGCGACTGAAGACTTCCCATTGTCTTTCCCTCACTTCGGTTTCGACACTGAAACATCGCCACTTTGCGGTCCTGAGATCTGGGTTACGGCGCTACGTCGGCTCACGAAACATCCTTTCGTATCCCAGTTGAAGATAAGGCCTCGCCCAGCGACCATATTGCCGCCCCAAGCAGAACCACATCTTTCAACAAGAACTGGCCAACGGCTCCCGAAAGAGCAGGAAAACCGCCGAGACTCGGCTCCCATCCGGGGGTTGAAAACAAGAACGAGAGTGTAGTCAGGAACATCAGCACTGCGACAGCACTGCCAATCGCAGATGCTTTTCGTGACCAAGGTCGGAGAGCAATCAATATCGCGATGGAAGTCTCAACAACTCCCAACCCTGCCGCAAACTGCCGTACTGTCCATATTCGATACATCCAGCCCAATAATGGACTGTGCGCCACAAGCGGTTCGATGCCTTGCGCCTCATATCCAGTGAACTTCATCATGCCTATCCAACCGATGACGAGAGCTAGCCCGTAGCGAAGTACTCGATGCCCAAGGGCAGTAATGGTTGAAGTGATTTCTTGTGTTCGAGCAACATTCGTTCGTGTTGCATACGGATATGGTGTTGTATGTGCCATTGTTCTACTTCTTTCTGTTTCCATAAGCCTTCTAGCGAGACTGAAAACTCGCTATTGGGCTTCTCCGTCTCGAGTTCGTTCGAGACGCTTAGATTTGCGCCACGCCTCCATCAACATAGAGCTCTGCGCCTGACACATAGCTGGCTTCATCGGACGCGAGAAAGGAGACGGCTTTGGCAATCTCGTCCGGCTCTCCTAGCCTGCCGAGCGGAACATTATTCGCCATCTCTTTCTTCATCTTCGTGAGCGCTTCGCCCTGTTGCAGATCCTCCAGGATCGGAGTATCGATGTGACCCGGGCTGATTACATTCACCCGGATACGACGATCCCGCAGATCATTGGTCCAGGTCCGCGCAAACGAACGAACCGCCGCCTTCGTCGCGCTGTACACACTCATGGCGGGAAAACCTTTGATGTCCGCAATCGACGCATTCAGGACGATCGACCCACCGTCCCTCATCAAAGGAAGACCCTTCTGCACAGTAAAGAAGAGTCCTTTCACGTTCGCGTTGAAATGAAGATCGAAGAATTCCTCATCCACCGTCCCAAAGGGCGCCAGTTTCGCCAGACCGGCATTCGCATAGATTATGTCCATCGGGCGATGGTGCTTCTTGACTACGTCATATAGACGGTCGAGGTCAGACAGATTCGCAACGTCTCCTTGGACAGCCGTCACGCTCTTCCCAATCTCTGCGACGGCAGCATCCAGACTGTCTTTGCGCCGGCCGGTAATGAAAACGTGATCCATCCCCTCCTGAACAAAGCGTTTTGCAGTAGCCAGGCCCATGCCTGTCGACCCGCCTGTGACAAGCGCTATTTTTCCTGCAAATTTCTTAGACATGCCCTGCTCCTCATTACGGTTCAGTCGTTTTGATTGTCTGTCGCCGGAATAGATTTTGTGACGACTGATTCTATGCTTAGCTTTTTCAATCGCCATGATTCCGCGCAGGCATCACGTCGTCTTGATCAATGCGCTGCCTGCATTGATTTGACCAAGGCCGCTGCCGAAGCGCCCTCGACGGAGAGCCCGTAGCCCACCTCTCGCACGATGCGCTCCTTTAATGGCTGAACGAAATGAACGCGTGTGTTGCGGCGCGTCACTTCCGGAGTTTTCAAGTACAGCGCGGCCAACTCCCCTGCCCGGCTGAGTGCCTTACCGTTCGGCACAATCTCGGCAACCACTCCCCATTCGTGCGCCGCACGCGCCGTGAGCGACTGCGGGTTTAGCAGGAACGCTTCCGCCCTTCCTGCCCCGGCACGGTAGCTCCATATGGTAAAGATTCCGTCTCCTGGCACGATGCCCGCTGCGAAATGCGGCACATCATTAAAGGTCGCCCCTTCTCCCGCGACAATTACATCGGCAAGCAACGCGTATTCAGAGTGCACATGAGCCCGACCTTCGACCGCAGCGATCATCGGCACGCGGATATTAGCTAGATTCTCAAGGATCTGAGCGCCTTCGTCGTGAACCTGGCTCCAAACACCCGGGTCGGCAACATTGCCGAATGAAGAAAAGTCGATCGCCGGGATGAATTCCCCGCCTGCACCCGTCAGGATCACAATCTTGTTCTCGCGATCCTGCGAAATCCGGTAAAAGGCTTCGACAAAATCCGTATGGTCCGGCGCTGTAAAGGTTAGCGGATTGCCATTGCTGTGGAATTCGGCCACCAGCACGCCCAGGGGATCTCGGGTTAGTCTTAGGCTGCGGTAGGCTGTGAAATAAGCCGGTTGCTTTCCTTGCATGACGGCCTCCGTAGTTAGCTCGTTGAATAAGCGCTTTGCGGTCTTTGGGTCCTCTGTCGTTTGCAATAGCCAGTTGATTTCATCCGCGTTCATTCGCAGCACTCGTTAGCTTTCTATTGCAACTTTATCTCCACCTTCTTTTTGTTTGCGCCTCACCATGTTTGATCGAATCCAATCGGAACTCACGAAGGGTCGTAGTGCAAGCGGACGCAGCTAAGCGACCACTCGTGAGAGGAAGGGACTGTCTTCGGGTCGACACATTCGACACCGTCGGTCGAAGTACGGTCGTTCGCTGACACCGTGACCGCATTTTCACATCGGGATGAAAGGAAATACGAGGCTAGCGGTTGGAATTCGAGCGGCGATGTAGAGGAAACCTTGGAACCTCACATGCACATGTGAATGCGCCCCTTGAAAGCGGAGAACAGACCCATGGACGGCATAATGAATCTGATCACGGGAATTTTGATTAAGCTCGGTATTCTCAAAAAGGATCTCGATTACCATTTTGCTCGCGCCTCAATGGTGATCATCTTTTTGTTCTTCGGTTATCAGAAGTGGTTTCAGTACGAGGCGCAGGGCCTAATCCCTTATATAAGCCATGGTCCTCTGATCTTCTGGATGTATTCGGTGTTCAGTGTCCGCGGCGCGACTTGGTTCCTGGGAGTTTCTGAATGGCTGTTTGGTGCACTCCTGTTCTGGGGCTTTTGGAACAAGAAAGCAGGAATTCTTGGTGCGCTCGGTTCCTGTTTTTCGTTTATCGCGACATTCACGATCATCCCATTCTTCCCAAACGGCTGGGAAGCCTCTGCTGGCGGGTTCCCCGCAATGACCGAACACGTCGGTTTTCTGATGAAAGATCTCGTCCTGCTCGCAGTTTCATTCTATTTGCTTCGTGAAGACCTAAAACGAGGTTCGCTGCCTGCGACAGAATCATTGCGGTCAGATCACGCATTCCTTCAGGGCGCCCTTCGCTCGTTGAAATGGGATGTGGGGGCTCTAGGAGATAAGCGTCTGCCTCATCTGAGGATTTCGTGGCACTTTTTTAAGTCTGAGGAGATATGAAAATGAGTAAATGGAAGATAGCGGTTGCTGCGATCGCTGCCGTTTTGTTCGTCGCCTGGTATGCCTTTCGGCCGGAGCGGCTGTTCATCAATCAACCCGTTCACGAAGCAATGCCGGACGCGAACGTCACTTCAATACTGGCAATCGAGTCCGGCGTTTTCTATGGGATCGCCCATCCTACTGGGGGAACAGCAACCATTTACCGGATGGCAGACGGCGCTCTCATGCTCCGCTTCACGGATTTCAGAACTTCCAACGGACCCAACGTTCACGTTTACTTGGTTGCCGCCGATGATGCAAAAAACAGCGAAACGGTGCAGGCCGCCGGCTTTATCGATCTGGGGCCCATAAAGGGGAACATCGGTGATCAAAATTATGCCTTGGGTTCCGACGTGGATTTGTCAAAATACCGCGCCGTTTCCATCTGGTGCCAACGGTTCAGTGTGAATTTCGGTGCTGCGCCATTAAGACCCGATCACTCTGTCTCGCAGAACCAAGCTGCCAAGTAGGTCCACACTGCGAGAGGTGATTCGGGTAGTTTGGGAAGTCCAACGCCGCCTACACAGCAGTCGGGAGCGGGGACAAAAAATTTTCGGCGCTTATCCCATCATGTCGAATCGCAAGTAAGTCAGCCCACGGACATCCAGGAACACACCCTGGCGAGCGCTTACAACTCGAAGGAGCACGTGCTCGCAAACACAGCACCGGGCAACGACGCCAGGACCTTCCATGTACAAACGGGCTTCGGCAAACCGCCGAGTTGCTCCGCAGTGCTTACATTTTCCCTGTGCAGCGGTTACATCCAACGCAAATACTTTGCTTAATTCACCCGCGGCAGCGTTGCCGTCAAGATAAGAGATATACGAGCTCATTTCCGTTCTCCCGTCGGGCCAAAACGCTCCGTCCTGATCTTGTCGCGGTCGTTGCCGGAGGCAGTGAGGAGGTTCGCCACAGTTTCCACGAATGGTGTAGGGCCGCAGATATAACAAGCCGGGCCAAGATCTGCGGGCCAAGTTGTGTCTGTGATCAAGGTGGCATCGATGCGGCCCGGTGGTCGCGGCCAATCCTTCGGAACAGTTCGTGTATACGCGTACGTCACAATGACGGACCGATGTTCCCCTGATAACGCCCGTAGTTCATCACGATAAAAGACCGCTCCCGGTTCACGCACCGAATACAACAGCCGAAACGGCACCGTGCTACCGGCCGAAGCCCGTGACCGAATCATCGCCATCAGCGGAACGATCCCTGAACCTCCTGCTACGAGCTGGACCGGTTCAGTCTGTTGACTGCGCCACACGAACCAGCCCCCGATCGGACCACGCAACTCCAGGCGATCGCCGACGATGATTTCTTGGGTGAGATACGCAGACACTTCACCGTTCGGCAGTCGTTCGACGGTTATTTGAACTCGTCGCTCGGAATTCGGCGCAGAGGCGATGGAGTAAGATCGGACTGCAGAGTATCCATCCGAGGCTGTCAGCCGTACGTCGACATGCTGACCTGCGACATGACCGGGCCAATCGGGAACTTCCAGCGTGATTGTCCGCGCCGTGGCGGTTTCGTCGTGCAGAGCGACGACGGTTCCAACGCGCCACATCACCTGTCGCCCGAGTATCGCTGCTCCCGCCACGGATCCCCGTAAATGTGGTAGCCGAGGCCTTCCCAGAATCCAGGTTTATCCTCGTGCATCAGCGTCATGCCTCGCACCCATTTAGCGCTCTTCCACAAATAGAGATGTGGCACAAGCATCCGCGCCGGCCCGCCATGTTCGGGCGCAAGATCTTGGCCGTCATAACGGAACGCAATCCACGCCTGCTTGTTCAAGAGGTCCTTCAGAGGCACATTCGTCGTGTAATCGCCATACGAACGAACGAGAGTATAGGAAGCGTCGGTCTTTATGTCTGCCAGCAGAGTATCCAGGGAAACGCCTTCCCAAGATGTGCCCAGCTTCGACCACCGCGTGACACAGTGCAAATCCACTGTAACCGTCTCGCTGGGGAGGTTGCGAAAGGATTTCCAATCCCATCGCTGCAGGACATTCTTGCCGTCATCGATCACAAACTCCCATTTTTCAAGTGACACATGCGGAGTCGGGCATGCCGACAAGACCGGAAAATCGGTGGTCAGGTACTGCCCTGGCGGGAGCTTGACATCCGTCGGGGTGCGTCGACCAGAAAAACCTCGAGAGATAATACCCATGTACATTCCTCTTTACTCAGCGACCTATCTGCACCAAAGGCTCCGTTTGGTATTGGGTTTGGCCCTGATTTGCCGGTTACGCGGCCGCCTTGGTCAAGCCCCCGCTCCGGATAATGAAGCTTGCGATTTGCTCGACACCTTCGCCACTCTTCAAATTCGTGAAAACAAAAGGCCGATTCGCGCGCATTCTCAGCGTATCCGCTTCCATTACTGCAAGGTTTGCCCCAACGAGTGGAGCTAAATCAATTTTGTTGATAATCAGAAGATCGGAGCGCGTAATGCCAGGGCCGCCCTTGCGTGGTATTTTTTCGCCTTCCGCGACATCGATGACATAGATGGTCAAGTCAGCCAACTCGGGGCTGAAGGTTGCGGCAAGGTTATCGCCCCCGGACTCGATGAAGCACAATTCCGCATGCGGGAATTTCCGGTTCATGTCGTCAATCGCAGCGAGGTTCATGGATGCATCCTCCCGAATCGCCGTGTGAGGACAGCCACCTGTCTCTACGCCCATGATTCGCTCCGCTGGCAGCGCTTCAGCGCGTGTGAGAATCAGCTGGTCTTCCTTCGTGTAAATATCGTTGGTGATGACGTAAATGTCGTAGTTGTTGCGCAGCCGCTTGCACAGCGCCTCCACTAGCGCCGTTTTGCCCGAGCCAACCGGGCCGCCGATACCAACACGCAAAGGGTGAGTTTGTGATGGCGTGCTAACAAAAAGAGTCATGAGCGGAATAACCTCGTGTATTGGGTTTCATGCCTCATTGAGGCAAGATCCACCATGAATGCCGCGGATCCTAGATCATCCATGGTCGCCCCCATTGCTTCATCGGCTGCAGCGAGCACTGCTTGTTCAAGGGAGGCGATAGCGCGCTGCCCGTCGGTTTGGCCGAGGGGAACCAGTCGAACTCCGGCAGTCACCAGGTTGGCGACATAACTCTGCAGGAAGGCGGGCAAGGCGAGATCAGCTGGAAGACCCTGCTTTGCTAAAGAGACTCCCTGAACGACGGCTAAAGCTGGTGGAATATGCCGTTCGCTGAGTAATTCCGAAAGCCGCCCTAATAGATCGTCGGGCCACACTCGCCCTAGCGTCGAGAGACAACCTGCCCCCTGCTGCGATGATTCAAGGGCGAATTCCGAAGTTCCCCGAAACGCGCACGCCAGTTCGGCAATTTCAAGCAGCTTCGCCAGGTCATTGTGTGCCGCCGAGCGCCAGGCCTCGATGAAGAAAATCGCTTCATTTCGCCCCGAGCCATAACGAAGGTCCGACGCGAGCCAATCGATCAAACTTTCGCGGTCATTTATATATAGAGCCTCCACAGCCCATTCGAGGCCATGGGAATAGCTATAGGAACCGGAAGGAAATGACGGCGAAAGCCAGCTCTGTAGGCGCAAGAGCGCCAATCGCGGGATGTGGTCCTGCTCATTACTCATGATGATGGCCGCCGTCATTATGGCTGTGATGGTCGCCGTGTCCCCCGCCATAAGCGCCACCTTCGGGCTGGAAAGGGGCGTGTACTTTCGTGAGCTCTGCGCCAAAGCCGCAGAGCATATGCTCGATGACATGGTCGGGACGAATGCGAAGAACCTCGTCTCGAATTTCTGTGGGCAAATGCCGGTTGCCAAGGTGCCAAGCAAGGCGCGCTAGCTGATGAGGATCTTTGTGACGGACTTCGACGATGGTTTCCGCAGCGGCCCGCACCTCCAGCCAGCTCCCGTCCTCCAGTTGCAAGCCGTCTCCGTCGGCCATCGCGACGGTTTTCGGCAGGTCGAGAAGGACATCCTCTCCTTGGTCGGCAGTCAGACGAATGCGGCGGCGGTGACGCGCATCAAAATCGAGAGTGAGAGCGCCTGAGGATTGTTCCTTCGGCCAATGGCCGGCGGGGCGATGAATGGAAGCACTTTGCGTCATTGTTCATCCTCAATACAAGAAATAGCGTTGCGCCAACGCCAACACTTTCGCGGGTTCACAGGTCAGCAAACGGCCATCGGCACGCACTTCATACGTTTCCGGATCAACTTCCATGCGTGGCGTGGCGTCATTGAGCATCATCGAACGCTTGCCGATCTTGCGGGTGTTGCTGACGGGGAGCAGCTTCTTCCCAAGGCCCAGTGATTCACCCTTTTGAACGAGGGCTTGGCTCACGAACGTAACCGAGCTTTCCGTCATGGCCCGGCCAAACGCACCGAACATGGGACGGTAGTATTCCGGTTGCGGATTCGGAATCGACGCGTTGGGGTCCCCCATGATGGCCGCGGCAATCATTCCGCTCTTCAGCACCAAGGCCGGCTTCACTCCAAAAAACGCCGGATTCCAAATGCTGAGATCCGCAAGTTTTCCAACTTCGATCGAGCCCACGTAATTTGAAATCCCTTGCGCGATCGCAGGATTGATCGTGTATTTGGCGACGTACCGCCGGGCCCTGAAATTATCGTTGTCGCCTTTTTCTTCGGCGCGCCGACCGAATTGCTTTTTCATTTTGTCGGCGGTCTGCCAGGTCCGGATAATCACTTCTCCTGCGCGGCCCATCGCTTGGCTGTCGGACGACATGATGGAAAGCGCGCCAAGGTCGTGAAGAATATCCTCCGCCGCAATCGTTTCCTTGCGGATACGGCTCTCGGCGAACGCCAGGTCTTCGGGAATTCGGCGATCCAGATGGTGCGTCACCATCACCATATCGAGCGCCTCTTCGAGCGTATTCACCGTGTACGGGCGCGTCGGACCTGTCGACGAAGGAATCACATTCGCGGAGCCGCACACTTTAATAATGTCCGGTGCATGCCCTCCGCCAGCGCCTTCCGTATGAAACGTGTGGATCGTCCTGCCTTTGAAGGCGGCAATCGTATCTTCCACAAAGCCGCTTTCATTCAGGGTGTCGGTGTGAATCAAGACCTGAATATCCATGTCATCCGCGACGGAAAGGCAGCAGTCGATCGCCGCAGGCGTCGTGCCCCAGTCTTCGTGGAGCTTCAGGCCGCAAGCCCCGGCTTTAATCTGCTCGACGAGACCAGCGGGAGTACTGGCGTTGCCTTTGCCGTAAAAGCCGAAGTTCACCGGGAAGGAATCGGCAGCCTGCAGCATCTTGTGGATGTGCCACGGCCCGGGCGTGCACGTCGTGGCGGTTGTCCCAGCGGCCGGTCCCGTTCCGCCGCCCATCATTGAGGTCACGCCCGAGAACAGCGCCTCCTCCACCTGCTGCGGACAAATGAAGTGCACGTGTGTATCGATTCCGCCAGCGGTAACGATATTCCCTTCGCCCGCAATCACCTCGGTTCCCGGCCCAATAATAATGTCCACGCTTGGCTGCACATCGGGATTGCCGGCTTTCCCAATCGCCGCAATCCGCCCATCCTTAATCGCAATATCGGCCTTTACAATTCCCAAGTGATCGAGAATGAGCGCATTGGTGATTACGGTATCGACCGCGCCTTCCTTGCGCGTCCGCTGGGATTGCCCCATTCCATCGCGGATAACCTTTCCGCCTCCAAACTTCACTTCCTCCCCGTAGTTTGTAAGATCCTTTTCAACTTCAATCACAAGGTCGGTGTCGGCGAGGCGCACTCTATCGCCAACAGTTGGTCCAAACATCTGCGCGTAGGCGCTTCGGCTCATTCTGTGAGGCATTCTCGATTACCTTTATCTCGACAACTTTCAGTTCGACTGCATGGCCGGCAACTGTCCCATAACCGCCTGGTGGAACCCGTACACCAACCGTGCGCCGGCGTAGGGAATGAGCAATACATCGCGCGATTGTCCCGGCTCGAATCGCACCGCCGTTCCTGCCGGAATGTCCAGCCGATACCCGAGCGCAGCCCCTCGGTCAAAGGAGAGGGCGGCATTCGTTTCCGCGAAGTGGTAGTGACTGCCGACCTGTATCGGCCGATCTCCCGTGTTCGCGACCTTCAAAGAAATAGCCTTGCTGTCCTTGTTCAGGACAATCTCTCCGGATGCAGCAAAAATCTCTCCCGGCACCATCTCATGGCTCCCTAGCGAATCGGATCGTGAATACTGATGAGCTTCGTGTTGTCCGGAAACGTAGCCTCGACCTGCATTTCGTGAATCATTTCCGGGATGCCTTCCATGACCTGATCGCGCGTCAGGACTTTGCCGCCTTCAGACATGAGCTCTGCAACGGACTTGCCGTCGCGTGCTCCTTCCAGCACGAAATCCGTGATCAGAGCGACGCTTTCCGGATAGTTGAGCTTGACGCCTCGCGTGAGCCGCGCTCGTGCAACCTGCGCTGCGACCGCGATTAACAGCTTGTCTTTTTCCCGTGGCGTAAGATTCATGGTTCTCTCCGAATAAGAGCCGCACTCAACACGACCACATCTTCGGCACTCGGAAAGGTCCAGGTGCAAGCCGGTTGCCGAACTGCTGGAGCAAGTTGCGCAGGGCAGCTCTCAAATCGCAGGGGACCTTTGCAGCAAAGCGAACAACCATCAGCCCACCAACCAACGTCGCCGCGCAATGACATTCGAGCGAAGACGCCAGGTCACGTACGAACTGCAAACGCTCCTCGAGGTCAGGCCCGAAATAGAGCAGTGTTGCAACGGCCGCGCAATCCGACAGCAGCGCTTTCCGAGAAAGATGCGGAAACATCTCATCAGTGGCGCGAAAGCCGTCGGCCCAGACGAGCCGTCCGTCTTTCCTAACCCGCCAACTGTCCATGATGTTTCCGGCGGAAATCTTCTCCCCGTGCGCCGCGCGGCCGAGCACCAACCACTCCAGGGCGAGGAGTTCCGCCCCCGACGACACTTCGATCTGTGTGCGACGGCAGATACGCGCGCCGTTGAAGATGATCGTTTCCTGTGGTAACCACGCCAGTTTCGCCGCATCACGCGCTTCGAGGGTCGTGGTAATGTGCGCGGATTCGTGGATTGCGCGGTAAACCTTCTCCGCCGCCTGACTTGTGACTGCGATGGAAGCGTTGTCCAACGCTGTCACGCTGCATTCAAGCCGGTCTCCTCCCGCAATGCCTCCAGAGGTATTTACAAGAACGGCTTCCTGCACTTGGGGGCCGGCCGTTCTTGGGAAGAGAACGCGAATCGGAGATCTTTGGTAGACGTCCATGACGCGAGTGCCTCTTTCGGAGCTTCCAAGTACAATTCGGCAAGAGCCTTCTGCTCTTTGTAGATCCTGATCCGATGAATTGTCCGAACGTCGCGCCAGCGTATCGAAGCCGCTCGCATCCTCGGTGAAGCAAAAAGGCGACCCGATCTCGCGCATCAGTTGTCCCCGGTCTTTTTCGGTCGTTCCACAAAGCTGCCGTGACCGTGCTCCGCCTATGGCGCTTTCTTTTGTGAACCAAGTGAAGCGTACGGTGGGCGGTGCGGCCGCTTCGGGGATCGGGCTCGGTGCAGCGGAGCCGCGTGGTATCCCGGAGCGGCCGTTCATCGCATCCGCCCATGGGGGCGATCAAAAACCCGCCAAACCCTCCGGGCTGTTGTAAGGGATGGCGACACTGGTAACCTCTTCTAGCGAGCCGTCTGGCTTGGTGGCGTACCCCACCAGCTTCGAGGCGTTCCCGTAGATCTGATAGAAAAAGGCGCCATCCGGCGAAACCCAGCTATCGCTCGGTCCGCTGCTGACGTCCCCACAAAGCCCCCTGAAGGTGCCATCGCCCTCAACGTTAGGGCACGCGGGATCCTTCGCGACTCTGATCTCGGGGCCGTCGATATGGAAGCTGGTGACGTTGCTGTAACCGAAAACCGTAGCGTACAAAAAGCGGTCATCGGGGGAGACGGCCAGCCAGCAAAGTTCAGCGATCTTGCCTCGCCTTGTGTCGATCGGTACGACCTTGTCGACGCCAATTCTGCCGTCTTCGTCAATGTGGCCCAAGCTGACTCCGTCACCGACGGCGTATGCGACGATGAAAGAATCCGGCCGGTTGTGTAGGAAGGCGATGTAGAAAGGAGAACCGCCCCCTCCGTCCTGGAACGAAGGGTCGCTGAGCGTGCCGTTTGCATTCACGCGGAAGACAACGATCCCGTCGGGATCTGGCGCATTCGAAGCGACGGACCGTGTTTTGCCGTCTGGACCAGGCACCCAGAGAATCGGTGAACCATCCGGATAGGTGCCGGAGATCGCAATAGGTAGATCGAACGTGGTGCCGACAAGGAGAAACTTCTCATCCGGTGAGAGCACGCCCATCGTTGGAACACGGTGTGGTTTCTCGGGTGTATTCGCCGTGTATCGCTCCATGCGCGGCGTAAGTCTGCCATCACTGGAGACCGACATGAGCCGGATATGGTCGGGTCCGAAGGAGTGGACCACGTAAAGCATGTTCTTCGAGGGAGAATATGCCAGCGATTTGGCAGTGCCGCTCTTTCCTTCCACGTCGTTCCCGGTCGGCTTGGTGTCGATTCGTGTGAGTCCGCCCTTGTCGTCCACGGCGAAGCTCGAAACCGAATTGTCCCCGCCGTTTGTGGCAAACAGAAACTTGCGATCTGGTGAGAGGATGACGCTAGCCGCGCCTTCAAAAGAGTTGGGTGCGCTCTCCTGCCCGCTGATCGGTTTGTAAGTCCCGGAACCGGCACCCCCGGTGGCTACTCGCTCCGCCTCGGTAAGCGCCCCGTTTGCAGACCGATGGTAGTGGATGATGCAGTTCCTTACCTCGTTGGTTTGGATGTAGAGATGGCCACCACGACCGTTCATGCTCATCTCTCTCGACATGTTTACTTCTTTCGCCATGCTTATCTCCTTTTTCTCAGAACACTGTTTTTTTCTTCTGCCCCATGGAAAGTCAGACCAGATAGAAAATCTCCCCACGCGTGGTCCAAACTATTTGGTTTTGTCTCCGTCGCGTAGAATCGGGTAGAACTGGATCCAAGTCATGTCGGTCTTGGCGACGAAGGCAAGATGGCAGCCGGCACATTCGGCTGGGGAGGCTTCCTTGGCCCACGAAGAATAGGGAAGCGGGTGATGTCCGAAGTTAAAGAAACCCCAGCCGTTCGTTGCAGCAAACCTCTTGCTATCTTTGACCGTTACATCCATGCCGTTAAATTCTCCGTTGAAATATCCGCGGCCCGATGGTTCCGTGCGCGAGCCGTCGGGAAAGGTCGGATTGAGAACGCGCGTTAGTTCCTTCACGAAGACGGTCCCTTCGGGAAATGAACCGGTCTTGAGATACACGTCCAGGTTTTTCTCTTCGACGTAGACATGGTGGTATTCGGGGAAGCCCGCCTTGCCATTGTTGAGGGCATTGGGCGTCAATGGCGCGCCGACAAAAACCCAGTGCCGATAGCCCTCTGGCAGCTTCAACTTTCCATCGGAGTCAAACACAGCTGTTGACTGCGGGGCTGCCGCGACCCGGCTCGGGTCACGCATCAATGAACTCGCCGCAACGACACCCAATCCCAAGATGACTACCAACAAAACTTTTCGCATTTTGCGATCTCCTTTTGGAACGCTTTCCGAACTCACTCTCGTCACGCAGTGTTTCTCACTTCGAGGCGAGAGCCGGATACCCTTGCACATAAACCCAGTCCGTCCCCCTTGCAGGGATGTGGCACCCTAAGCAGTCTTTCTTGTAATCGGTTGCAACTTGCTTGTCGGGGGCGTCGGATTTGAACAGAGCCCAGCCCCAGCCATCACCCCACAGTGGATTGTTGGAATAGCGTCCTTTTTCGTCCTTGATCATCACGAACCAGACTTTCGTTCCCGAAGCCCAATGTGCGTCGCCTGTAGTCATTTGGGCGTGGTCCGTTCCAAAGACTTGCTTTACGAGAACGGTCCCGTCGGGAAACTTCCCGGTTTTCCGGTAGCTTTCAGCGGTGCCCGGGGATGCGTACGTGAGATGCATCTGATTTCCTTTCGGGTCGAGCACCATGTATGTTCCGAGCGCCTGGTAACGATCCCGGAAATCGCTGGGTTTGCGGATATTTCCAGTTTCGTCCACTAAATCGAACCCGTTGTGACTGTTGTTGGCTTGTGGTTTAGGCTGCTCATGGCCAGCCAGAATGATCAATATGAGAAGCACTACCGAGCTGACGAACTTCATATCTTCACCCTCAGGCCGCTTCGAATGGCCGCAGCCATACAATGCAAGCGCTACGCCAATCCCAAAACCCCTTGTGTTTGCGTCGATCCGCCCATGACGAAGGCATGGGAAGCACTAAGCGCGAGTCGAAAGATGACGAAGTGAAGTCTCCGTGTCGTGGTGTGACGATACTGCGACACGCAATTAAAGGCAGGAGACAGGAGATGCTTGCCGAATAAAGCGCGAATTAACGATCAATCCGGGCGGCAGTACATCGATGCTAACTCGCAAGAAGACTCAGAAACGCTCTGAGGAAGGAGTGCACTAATTGTAAGGACCAAGGACGAAAGCCGATTAGTGGACCAGCGACTCCGGTCATAACCGGTGTCCATTCTCGATAGCCGAAGTACGCACGGCTAATCCTGGTCTGCTGCTCAGATCAATGGGCGGCGGGTTGCCACGGTTCGTCCGCTTCTCGGTTCTGGTCCACGCAAGCGACCTCTAGTTGCCGCACTGGTCGCGAGATCCCAAGCTTCTTCATTTTCGAAATTAAGGTGGTCCGCTTTAGTCTTAGACGAGCGGCTGCACCCAGGGGCCCTCCTACGATCCAACCTGACGCGTTCAAGGCTCGCAGGATCAAGGCGCGCTGGGAACCCTCGAAAGTGACCTCCGGTCCGACGACGTTTGTGTTTGGCAGGTTCGCTCTTACGAGGTTCGCTTCCAGTGCAGGCAAAGGATTCGCGAGGACTCCGTTGTCCGAGCGGATTACTGCCCTTTCGATCATATTCTGAAGTTCTCGTACGTTCCCGGGCCAAGAGTAGGAGGTGAACGCATTCAGCGTTTCTTGCGGAATGTTGCTAATCTGCTTAGCCATGCGCCGCGAAAAGACTTCGACGAAGTGCGAGACCAGTAGCGCAATGTCCTCACGGCGCGCCCGTAATGGCGGCAACGTGATAGGAAAAACATTGAGGCGATAGTAGAGGTCGCTGCGAAATTCGTTCCGCTGCACCATCTGCTCGAGATTTCTATGTGTCGCAGCAACCAGCCGGACATCTACATGATGTGTCCGGCCACTACCTAGACGTTCGAACTCCTGTTCCTGCAGAACGCGCAGTAGCTTGGGCTGTAGTGCGAGCGGGATATCGCCAACCTCGTCCAAGAAGAGTGTTCCCTTATCGGCAAGTTCGAAGCGTCCGGCTTTCTGTGCGATAGCTCCCGTAAACGCACCTCGCTCATGACCAAATAGTTCGCTCTCCAGCAAATCGAAAGGAATGGCAGCGCAATTTAGCTTTACGTACGGCCGGCCGCACCGTGGGCTGATGTTGTGAATCGCTTGCGCGATCAACTCTTTGCCTGTACCGGTTTCACCTTGAATTAATACGGTGGAATCGATCGGTGCGACTCTTTCAACCTGTTCAAGCACAGCATCGAGTTCAGGGCTCTTGCCTACAATTCGCTCGAACTCGCGATCTCTTTCGTTCCGTTCACAAAACCGAAGTGTTTCGAAGCCCCCCCCAACTACCTCCGAATCAGCCTCGTTACATACATACCGAGAAATTGCAGCTGAACTCATATCCCGCTCCTTACTTGGGCTTGGTTGATCCTCCACTTACGAATCACTGTCGGCAAACTGGCAGACAGTTCCGTCGCAAAGTCCCCCAACCGGCCTTCAGATCAACTTAGCGTGCGAGCCATAGGGCGTATCGAATCGTCTCAAACAAGGGCCAGTGATAGTGCACGCGCAGGATGCGGTGCCAGTCCAGGACGCATCGTCGATTCATAAAGCCTCCACCGCTCTTATTCTGTGGGCCAATCGGACTCCGGGGCACTGAAAAACGAGTTTGAGTCCGTTGACTTTCGAGCGGATTGTGGGCTAGGTTCCGTTCGACGAACAACCGCAAATAGTCGGTTCGCAGCCCCCATATATCGCCAGACTTCAAACTACTACTTTTGGAGTATCGGAACGCGCCTAGCGGTTGGAGATCTCGATGAGCTTCCTGCCGAAGAGGTGGGCATCAACCGACCAAGCGCCCGGTCCGATCATGGCCAAAGTGCCGCCGAGGATCGCCAGGATGCCAGACATCCATGGGTCGCCAGTCCGCGAGAAGATGATCCACAGTTCGACGAACGCAATCACCGCTCCCGCTATTGGAGTCCATAGACCAATGAAGAGGAGTAGCCCGGCACCCGCGGCAATAAGTTGCATGAGAACTGCTGAAAAATGAGGTGCTTTTCCCAGAGTTGTGAAGAAGCAGTATG
>Ga0207136_1065_pt1 | contig 23949 bp, 26 predicted proteins | sample Alteio_BWMinHeat_8_FD_153552 | JGI IMG/M metagenome (GOLD analysis project Ga0207136, IMG submission 153552) | Enriched cells from forest soil in Barre Woods Harvard Forest LTER site, Petersham, Massachusetts, United States -... | ecosystem: Environmental > Terrestrial > Soil > Temperate forest >...
CGCAGGCCGGTGAGGAGTGCAACTTGAAGTTAGATTTGGAAACGCGCGCAATCGACGATGTCACCGTTCTGTACTGCAGAGGCCGCTTTACCTATCGCGATGAAGCCACGGCATTCTCCGAAAAAATAGATGAGCTTCTGCCCAACACTCGTCAGGTCGTAGTCGACCTCAGTGGCTTGGAGGTCATTGACAGCGCCGGCCTCGGCGAGTTGGTGGTCGTGCACATGTGGATTCGAGCCAGCGGATGTTCCCTGAAACTTTCCGGCGCCAATCCTCGCATTCGAGAGTTACTCGAACTTACCAACCTTCTTTCGGTTTTCGATGTTCACCCTACGCTGGACGACGCGTTGCTCTCGTTCCAGTGCAACGTTGCAAAAGCCAGAACCGCGGTTCCTGCCGCCTAGTGGAGGGAACCCCGCTGATTTCCTCGCATCTCTCCCGCTAGAGCGGCTGGGAAACGGCCGCAGAAGGGGTGTAGTCTCCCTTTAGCGCGTACCAGCGGACCCTAAGCAATTCGCCGAACATGTGAATGCCATCACGCAAGGGGTGAATGCGCGTTCCTTCGCGATGCGACCATGCGACCGGGACCTCACTGATCGTGAACCCAAACTTCTTAGCCAGGTAGAGTAGCTCTGGATCAAATCCCCAGCGCTCGATCTTCTGCAATGGAAAGATGGCTTGCGCGGAGCGCCGGGTGAATACCTTGAAGCCGCACTGCGTGTCCTTAAACTGCAGGCCCAGAATGACGCGCAAGGCAAGGTTGAAGATTCGTCCGAAGATCCGGCGATGCAGTGGCTGCCTCCGGATCTGCAATCGCGGATCCACCCAGCGCGACCCGATGGCAATGTCCGCACCCTGTGCAAGAGCACCAAACAGCTTGTCCGCCTCTTCAATAGGGGAAGACAGGTCAGCATCGCTGAACAGCAAAATGTCGCCCGTCGCGTGCAGCATCCCGTTTCGGACGCTAAACCCCTTGCCCCGGTTCCCGGGATTCTCCAGCAACTGCAGCGCCGCGTGTTTCCTCGCGTATTCCCCAACGATTTCTGCGGTGCCATCACTCGACCCGTCGTTTACTACGATGACTTCAACCCGCCAGCCGCGCTGTGTGGCGTGAGCGAGAATTCTGTCCAGCGTGGCCGCAATCCGCGCACTCTCGTTATACGCCGGGAGGACAATGCTGTATGTGGCAGGTTCCAAATCCAGACCATCCGCTTTCAGCGTTCAGCCATCCGCTCTCACTTTTCGATGAGGAGACGTTAGTTTCAAGGATTGCCCCTTCAGAGTCAAACCGGCACAATCGAAAAAGAGGCTAGAGGGGTAGCTGACTCGATTCTTCAGAGTTGTGCGCCGATAGCTTATGCCGAAAGATCCTACGCAACTCGCCGCTGCTTCTCCAGCATGGACAGGAACTCCGCCACCAGTTCCTCGTCCCACAGCCCGCCGCGAGCTTCCTGGCGCATGGTAAAAGCAGCCTGCTCGTGTCCTAGCGCGGGCTTATACGGCCGCGCGGTACGCAGAGCGTCATAGACATCCACCACCTGCAGCACTCGCGGAAGCAGCGGCATTTCAGCTTTCTGCAATCCATCCGGATAGCCGCTGCCGTCCGAGTGCTCATGATGATTGCGGATAATCGGCAGAACCAGCCGCAGCGATTTCAATGGCCGGCAGATATTTTCCCCAGTCACGGGATGCTGCTTCATGATGACCCACTCTTCCTCGGTTAAATTCGTTCCCTTCTTCAAAATATCGTCGGGAACGGCAATCTTCCCAAGGTCATGCAGGTACCCACCGCGCCGCAATGCCACAATCGATTCCTCGTTGAGGCCGAGGTGACGTCCCAGGTTGCTTGCGTTCTCTGCCAAACGTTCGCAATGACCCTCGGTGTAGGGGTCGCGGCTCTCCACGCTCAGGCCCAAGGTGCACAGCACCGACTCCGCTGTCTCCAGTTCGTCGGTGAACTCCTTGAGTTTGAGCAAGGACTTCACCCGCGCAAACAGCTCTTCTGAAAAAATTGGCTTGTTAAGAAAGTCATCGGCGCCGGCCTCGATTCCCCGCAGCTTGTCCTCGCGATCGCTCAGTCCCGTAATCAACACGAACGGAATCAGGCGGGTAGCCGGGTCGTCTTTGACTTCGCGACATAGCTCGTAACCCGACTTGCCGGGCATGACCACATCCGAAAGAATCAGATCGGGCAGCTCGCGTCGAATCTCGCTTTCCGCCTGGGCCGCGTCCGGGACGGCAATCACTTCATACCCCCGGGTGGCCAGCAACTCGCGCATCAACACCATGGTGTCTGGATTATCGTCGACTACCAGCACCCGTGGCGCACGACGCGGCGAAAGTTCTCCCATCTCTTTGTAAGAAGAAGAAAGGCTGGCTGGAGATGTCCGGAATTTATGGGGAGGGCTCATAACCGCTGTCGAGCAAGCACTTCCGTAATTGTAGCGGATTTAGTCGTAACCCACAGATTCCGTCTTCGTGTCCCATCAAATACCTGTCCCAGCTTTGGAAGTGCCGTTTTGGAACATCCGGAGACACGGTGTGCGATCTGACCTTGCTTAAGCAGCCAGTCCTTGCTTAGCCTGACTGCATGCGCTTCTTTTTTCGTACAACCCTCTGTTTCTTCCTTCTGATGGCTGTGGCTCTAGCCGCATCCAAACCCCACGTTATCACCTTCGGTAAATGGGCCAGCGTCAAATCATCCGCCGGCCTGGATCGGCCAGACGAGTTGAAAGTGCGGCCACTGTACGTGGATGGCCGCGTGAAAGAATTTACCTTCGGCGTTCCTCACGAAATAACCGAGCAGGTGTTCGTCGTGCGACGCATCCTTCGCGTGAACGACGCGTTGCCGCAGGAAACACTTTCGACTCCGCGCTGGAGCTGGCAGCGCGGCGGATGGCTCGTCGTCGATCGTGTCACTGGACGTATCTCGCAAGCCAGCCTGCCTGAGTTCGATCCAGACTCCTCCGCAGGCAGTTGGTACCGCGACTACGTCGCCTATTGCGGAATCTCGGACGATGGCCGCAAGCTCTCGGCCGTCGTGACGCAACTGGGCCGCCGCAAGCCCGTCCTGAAAAAGCCTCTGGGCGAAGCTGCGGACGCCGAGACGTCCGGATCCGAATGCGCGCCGCCGGGCTGGCAACGCGCTCCCACTCGCGTAACCTTCGTCTCACTTGCGGGCGAAAAATCTACCTTCGCGGTCCGCGGACACACCGTGGAAGTGGTTGCTGACGATGATTCGGAAGAAGGAACACAGTAATCGTGTCCGCGGACACGCGGCGTCTACATCGACACCTACCGCAAAGGCAGGTTCCCAAATGCATGCTTCACCAAGGCAAACGCTCCAAAAAGAACGACCGCAGCCGCCACGAACACGCCCCGCCGCCATCCGTCGCGGATCTCCGGTGGCTGTGTGAGATGCTTCGACAACGCTGCCCCGATAGCCAGGCCAGCCAGCAAACCGCCAATATGAGCCGAGTTGTCGATTCCCGGGACCGCCGCGCCAAAGAACAAATTGTACCCAGCGAATACGAGGAGGCTTCTTAACGTGCCCTGAATCGCCTGCCGGGAAATCGGTAAATGGCCAAGATAAAGAGCCGCGATCAAAGCTCCAGCCAATCCGAAAATTGCTCCCGACGCGCCCACCCCTACCACCATCGGATGCCACCAAAGGCTCGCCAAACTGCCGGCGAGGCCGCAGAAGGTGTAAGTCAATACATACGTCCATGGATCGAAGACTCGCTCGGCGAGAAACCCGAGGCTCCAGAGGCACCACATATTGAGCGCGATGTGAATGATTCCGCCATGAACGTAGGTGGAAGTTAGGATGCGCCAAGGTTCCGCCCCCAATGAGAGCGGCCCGGCATTTGCTCCCCACTTCAGCAGTTGCGGGATTGTGGGGTTAACTGGCGACACGCCGGTCAATACCATCGCAACGTACACGGCAACGTTCATTCCCACCAACGTGGTCGTGATGGGCTGTTTGTTGATCATAATCTTTCAATGCTTGACGCTTGTATTGAGTCTGGAACACATTTGCGGGTCGAGATCCTAAACATTAACAGAATGACGTGAGAAGTTTTCGTGAAGCTCGCGCGTATCGTCCAGCGGCCAAATCTAGCGAAGCGCGAGGTCAGTCGGCGCTGCGGCCCGACTCCTGATTCCCGATCCTGCAACCTGAAGCCTGACGCCTGACGCCCTCAATCTCCCGTCGTCTCCACCATCGCCATCTCCTCCACTGCCAGCTTCTTCGTGACCTGCGCACTCGTCACCAGGATCACCGACGCGACCACGATCGCGCTGCCCGCCAGGATGTACCCGTCCACACGCTCATGCAGCACCAGCCATCCCAGAAAAACTGCTACCACTGGATTCACGTAGGCGTAGGTGGAAACCTTCGCGGTAGGCACGTGATTCAGAAGCCAGATATAGGCCGTGTATCCGATCCACGATCCGCACACCACCAGATACACAGTGGCGCCAATCCCGCGTGGCGTCCACACCACTCGCGAGAAGTCTCCCGCGCCAACGGCGAACAGCAAATTGGCCAGGCCAGCGGCGATCATCTGCCAGGCGGTAGCTGAGAACGGATCCACGTCCGCCGACTTCCACTTCTTAGCCAGCACCGATCCCAACGCCCAGCTGAACGATCCGCCCAGCAGGCTGATGGACGCCCACAGCTGCACCCGCCCGAACGAAGTCGTTGTGGTCAGATCGGGCCACAACAATACCGCCAGCCCGGCAACGCCCAGGCCCAACCCGGCTTTGCCACGCCTGGAAACATGGTGGTCGCCCAGCAATAAGGTGTCGAGCACCAGGAACCACAGCGGCGTAACCGCAATGATCAGGGCCGCGAGACCCGATGCCATGTACTTTTCCGCATACGAAAGCGTGAGATTGCCACCCATGAGCAAAAGCACGCCCACGGTCGCCATTTGCCCCAACCGCCGCGGGTTAAACCAGATGTTTCGCCCACGCAGTCCGCAAAATGCCAGCATGAAAACACCAGCAATCAGAAAGCGCACCCCGCACATGAGCGCCGGAGGAATGCGCTCCACCGCGATGTCAATCGCGAGATAAGTCGATCCCCAAAAGAAATACACCAACCCGAAGTTAAGGATCACGGCAAACCGGCTTTGGCGCTGCACGTTAGTCATGAAGGTCGTCGTTCAAGGGTCCAGCGAGTTCGTAGATGCACTCCCCATGTCATCCCGAGCGATTCAGAGTCGAGAGGCCTTGCGTTTCTGATCTCACAACCGCACCGAACACAAGACACACAAGGTTTCTCGACTCCCCTCGGGATGAACAGTTTTTCTGCGTGAAACCCTACGTATCAGACACACCAAAGGCGAGCCGGGATGCGACTTATTCGAAACTGTAGCGGAATTCTGACATGCAGACTGTGCCGGACGTCACTAACGACCATGAACCAATTGGGGGTTACGTCAGCGCTCGTGGCGCGCTATAATAAAGCTGGAATGATTCCCGATGCGCTGCCAGAATTCCAATTCGAACCTGCCCGCGTGCTGGCTCCACTTCTTAGTGTGCCCGCGCCGCTACCTGGCAGTGCTGCCTTCGCAGGCGCGTCCTAGCCTATTCGGCAGCGACTAACTCACAAATCCTCCTCGTCCGATTCTGGCTTAGGGCTGAAGTCCGCTTGTTAAGCGCTCGCTCTTGAAGCCAACGACCAAAGACGAACGACCAACGACCATTTTTGGAGGATCCCGTGTCAACCCAAACTCTTATCGGGCCCAAGATCAAAACGGCCCTGCCCGGCCCGAACGCGAAACGCGTTCTTGAAGGCGACAGCAAGTACATTTCACCGTCATACACCCGCTCCTACCCGCTGGTCGCTAAGGAAGGCCGCGGCATCGTGGTTACGGACGTGGATGGAAACGAATTCTTCGATTTCTCGGCTGGCATCGCCGTCACCTCGACTGGCCACTGCCATCCCCAGGTGGTCGCCGCCATTCAGAAACAGGCCGCAGAATTGATCCACATGTCCGGCACCGATTTTTATTACGAGAACATGGTGACCCTGGCCGAGCGCCTGTCGAAGATCGCGCCCATGCCCGGGCCGCACAAAATCTACTACGGCAACTCGGGGACGGAAGCCATCGAGTGCGCGCTCAAACTTGCCCGCTATCACACGAAACGGCAGAACGTGATCGCATTCTACGGCGCATTCCACGGGCGTACCATGGGCGCGCTGTCACTCACCGCATCCAAGCCACAGCAGAAGCGGCGTTTTGGTCCAATGGTTCCGGGCGTAACCCACATTCGTTATCCTGACGTGTATCGCGGATGTGAAGGTGGGCCGCAGGAGGCCGAAGCTTTCGCGCTCGGCTGCGCCCGCTTCATCGAAGACAAGCTCTTCAAGACCACGCTTGCCCCCGAGGAAGTGGCCGCAATCTTCGTCGAGCCGGTACAAGGCGAGGGCGGATACGTAGTCGCTCCCACCGTCTTCATGCAGGAACTGCGCCGCATCTGTGATCGTCACGGCATCCTGCTGGTGGCCGACGAAGTGCAGAGCGGCATTGGACGCACCGGGAAATGGTGGGCCATCGAGCACAGCGGCGTACATCCTGACATCGTCTGTTCCGCCAAAGGCATTGCCTCGGGCATGCCTCTCGGTGTCACCATCAGCAAGGCCGAGATCATGGACTGGGTTCCTGGCTCGCACGCGTCCACGTTTGGAGGCAACCCGGTTTGCAACGCGGCAGCGATGGCGACTTTGGATGTGATCGAGCACGACGGCTTGCTGCACCACGCAACCGAAGTTGGCAACCACATGCTGAAGCGCATGGCGACGTGGCCCGGCAAACACAAACTCGTCGGGGACGTTCGCGGACGTGGGTTAATGATCGGCGTCGAGATTGTCAAAGACAAGAAGACCAAAGAGTATGGCGCGGCCGAACGCGACCGCATCATCCAGATGGCCTTCGAGCATGGCATTCTCTTCCTCGGCTGCGGCCCGAGCACCATCCGCATCGCGCCACCGCTCATCGTGACCAAAGACGAAGCCGACGTTGCGATGGATGTGCTTGAAGAATCCATTTCGGTTGTGAGTCAAGGAGCTTAGACAGCCGGGCGGGATCTCCTCCCTTGTGCCGGCTGGGTGGGGCGGGTCATTCAGGTGACCCGCCCCATCCTTTTTTGGAGCATGCTCACTTCATGACGGCTCACCATAGCCTCGCAAAAGTTTGTAATGTCGCATAGATGTCGACAAAGTGCGCGCCGTCGTGCCGATCAGATTACCGGGTGGCATCTGAGCTTTCGTGTGACGACGGTCACATCCAAGTACGCATTCCTTATCCTACGATCTCTTAAATTGTGCCTTTTATGTTTTCAGGACGATTTACGCAGGCTGCGGTTCGGGCGCTGGACTGGGTAGCGGAGCGGACGCTTCCGGCCGAGAATGTTCCGCCGCATCAGCGGACGGGACGGCGCGGAGAAGAAGCTGCGTACTTCCATTTGCGGCGTTTGGGGTATGTGATGGTGGCGAGGAACTTTCGGTCGGCGCGGCGACGGGGAGAAATTGACCTGATCGGATGGGACAAAGATGTTTTGTGTTTTATTGAAGTCAAGACGCGCACTACACACGACGTGAAGCCCGCCGAGGCGGCGGTGGATCGCGATAAGCAGCGTGGACTTTCGGCAGTCGCCGACGAGTACCTTCGTCATGTGGCACCTTCGTGCCGGTGGCGCTTCGATGTCGTGACCGTGTATTATGAACGGCAGTCCAGCCAACCGTTGATCGAACTATTTCAGAATGCCTTCCCTGTGGCGTAAAATAAAAGTTTGGCTTCGGACCCGCCTCATATGCCTTTATTGAAAGGATTTAGTCATTGCCTGAGCTTAGAAAAGACCCAATTGTAGGACGGTGGGTAATTATTTCGACGGACCGCGCCAAGCGTCCCACCGACTTTGCCCGTGACGGAGTAAAATTAAAAGGGGGCTTTTGCCCGTTCTGCTACGGGAACGAAAGCAAGACGCCGCCAGAGATTCAAGCTTACCGACCGAACCCGAATGGAGGACCCCCGCCGCAGCGCGATACTCCTGGTTGGACGGTGCGCGTCGTTCCCAACAAGTTTCCCGCCCTCGGGATCGAGGGCAGCCTGAGCCGCCAGGCCGAGGGCATGTTCGACCGGATGAATGGGATTGGGGCCCACGAAGTCATCATTGAAACTCCCGACCACCAGGCCAGCCTCGCGACTCTGCCTCCCAAGAGAATTGAAGATGTGCTTTGGACTTTCCGCGACCGCATTCTTGATCTGAAAAAGGACCGGCGGTTCAAGTACATCCTTATTTTCAAGAATCATGGGGAAGCGGCTGGCGCCTCGCTGGAGCATGCGCACTCGCAGTTAATCGCGTTGCCAATTCTTCCGATCTATGTGGTCGAGGAGTTGGAAGGCGCAAAGCAGTACTACATTTACAAAGAGCGGTGCGTGTTCTGCGACGTGATCCGGCAGGAGACGGAAACCGGGATTCGCGTCGTCGCCGAGAACGAGGACTTTCTCACTTTGGCTCCCTACGCGCCGAGGTTTCCGTTCGAGACTTGGATCTTGCCGAAGCAGCATGAGTCGGCGTTTGAGAATTCCTCATCGCAACTGTTCGAGAATCTGGCGAAGGCGATCAAGACGCTGCTGTTGAAGGCGGACCGGGTGCTGGATAATCCGCCGTACAACCTGGTGATTCACACCTCCCCCGTCCAAGATCCAACCAATGATCATTACCACTGGCACATCGAATTTATGCCGAAGCTGACTAAGACGGCAGGATTCGAGTGGGGCACGGGATTCTATATCAATCCGACGCCGCCCGAGGAGGCTGCGAAGTTTTTGCGCGAGGCCAGCGTGGAAGATCCGGTGCCGGCGACAGTCGGGTAGAGCGTATCCACGGAACAAAAATAGGGCACGGCATGCGCCGTGCCCTTTTAATGTGAGGAGAGGAGACTATTCCAGAATCTCCGTTCCAGTGAGGCTCAGGAAGTGACGTCAGAATAGGGCGAGACAAGTCAGGGGTTGTCACGCTGAAGTAAAAAGGGTGTCATCGGCTGGTCTTTTCGCAGGGAAATTGTAGAGATTACGCCTGAGTTCGGTCCAGGAACTCGTCGTGCCATGCCATTTGGATGGCTTCGAGTTTCCCCTCAGTGGACTTCTTGGGATCGTCTTTGAACTCGGGCAGCGCGGTTACATAACCATGTAGATCGGTGAAGCGTACCGATAGCGGCTCAAGTTCAGGATGCAATTCCGAAAGCAAGATACCGATGTCTTCGGCGTCGTCCCAAGTGAGGTCTTTGGGCATGTGGGCTCCTTGTTGAGTTGGGCACTTAGCAGTCAGCACCCAGCATTCAGTCACTGGGCGATCTTCGCGCTTGCCAGCGAAAAGTTCTGCTGGCGAAATGCTAAGTGCTGACTGCTGCTTTCCTAGTGTTCTTCCGACACGTAGTTGCGATTCCACGACGGGATTTCGACCACGACTTTGCCGGGCTTGGTGATCACGGCCTGGCACCCGAGACGGGAGTTTAACTGTAAATCAGCAGCCATGTCCAGACGATCGGCTTCGTCGTCGTCCATTTCAGAGAGATTCTCCGCGCCTTCCTTCACCCACACGTGGCAGGTAGTGCAGGCACAGTTGCCGCCGCAGGCGTGGTCCAGGCGGACGCCGTAGTTCAGGGCTACATCGAGAATAGACAGTTCTTTGCCGTGATCCTTGTAGGGAAGCTTGTCGTGCTCGAACTCGACGGTCTTGCCCTCGGGCAAGAAAGTGAGCTGGACGGTGTTTTCGCCGGGTGAATCCACGGTTGCTGTTCCCGAGCCTTTCGTCTTGTCGTCTGCCATCACTTCTCCTTCAATCCAACCTCAACCCGCCGACCTTCGCTCGGCCGCCCGTACGAGCCATCCAGGCTTACATACTCAAACCGTTTTACTCAAAATCTGCTCTGGCAACGGGATGGCCTGTTTCTGATCCCGCGCCCATGTCGGCTTCGTCCATGGTCTTGCCTTTGAGGGCGGTGCTGACGGCAGTGTCCATCATCAATTCCGCGAGGCGCATCGTACCCTGGTTCAGGGCGTCAATCCCTTTTCGGGTTGCGGAGTGGTCGTCTTCGCCCTTGACCTGAATCAATGCTTTTTCCAGCTTGGCGATTTTTTTCTTTTCGTCGCTGGTGAGCTGACCCCAAGCTGGACTCTTTTTGCCTTTCTGCAGCGCCGCAAGAATCGTTTCGGCTTCGTTGCGGGCTTCGATTACCTGCCGTTGGCGGAAGTCTTCTTCGGCGTAATCGAAGGAATCGAGAATCATGCTCTCGACTTGATCGTCGGTTAACCCGTAGCTGGGCTGTACTTCAATTTCGGATTCCTTGCCGCTGCGTTGCTCGCGCGCGGAGACGTGCAGGATGCCATTGGCGTCGATCAGGAACTTGACCTCAATGCGCGCCATACCCGCGGTCATCGGCGGTATCCCCTTCAAATCGAAGCGCGCCAGAGAGCGGCAATCTTTCGCCAGTTCGCGCTCACCCTGCAGAACGTGGATGGCAACGTTGGCCTGACCGTCAATTTGCGTGGTGTAGTACTGGGTGGCCGAGGCAGGGATGGTCGAGTTCCGAAGAATCACCTTGTCGGTCACGCCGCCCGCGACTTCGATGCCCAGGGATAGCGGTGTGACGTCGAGCAGCAGCATGTTTTCGGTGGCTTCGGACCCGCCGCCGAGAATGTTGGCCTGCACCGCCGCGCCGAGAGCGACGACTTCATCGGGATTGAGGCCAGTGTGCGGCTTGCGCTGGAACAATTCTTCTACAATCGCGCGCACCTTGGGAATGCGCGTCGAACCGCCGACCAGCACGACCTCGTCAATCTGCTGCGGCTTTAGCGCAGCGTCTTTCAGAGCCTGTTTGCAGGGTCCGACAGTACGATCGATGATGGGTTGGATCAGCTCTTCGAACTGCTCGCGAGTGATCTCGCGCTGGTAGCGCTTGCCTTGCGGCAGTTCAATGTCCAGTTCCGTTGCTGATTCCGAAGACAATACAATTTTGGCTTCGATGACGGCCTTGCGGATGGTAGCGATGGCTTCGCTGTTGCGCGAGACGTCGAGGTTTGCATCGCCGAGGATGTCGTCAATCGCAATCTTGATCAGCAGATTGTCGACATCGTCGCCGCCGAGATGGGTGTCTCCGTTGGTTGCGATGACTTCGAAGATCCCGTCGTGCAGCTTGAGAATGGAAATGTCGAAAGTTCCGCCGCCCAGGTCGTACACCGCGACAATGCCGTTACGTTTCTTATCCAACCCATAAGCGAGAGAAGCGGCGGTGGGCTCATTTACCAGGCGCAGGACTTCAAGGCCGGCGATGCGGCTCGCGTCCTTAGTGGCTTGCCGCTGGGCATCGTTGAAGTAGGCCGGGACCGTGATCACGGCCTTGGCGACTGGGGCATTGAAAAATCGCTCGGCGTTACGTTTGAGCTGGCGCAAGATGAACGCAGAAATTTCCGGTGGCGTGAAAGTCTTCTCACCCAGGGTGATTCGTAGAACTTCTCCGGCTTGCAGATCTTGCGCGAGCTGAAACGGAAACAGCTTGAGCTCCTCGCGAATATCTTCAAGGCCGCGACCCATAAGGCGCTTGATGGAGTACACCGCGCGTTCCGGGGTCTCGATCAGATATTTGCGCGCAGCATTGCCAACGATAATCTGATCGCGTTCATCAAGCGCGACGACGGAGGGTACGAGGTTCAACCCGTCCTCGCCCGGGATCACGACAGGGCTCTCCCCTTGCATGAAAGCCACCAGCGAGTTGGTGGTTCCGAGATCGATGCCGACGATGCGCTCAGTAGTCAATGATTCAATCACTCAATTCCCTACAACTTCATTTACATCCCTGACCAAGTTCCTGATATACGACCGCCGGTTCAACAGGTCCACCATCTTGTCGCGGACCTTGCGTCGGGTCTGTTCGGCGGCACTATCGGTCAAACGGTCCCAATCATTCCAGTACGTTTTCAATTCCGACGACAGCGACTCGAATTTCTCTTCCAGTTCCAGCTTTTGTTTTCCTATTTCTTCAATCAGCGCAGGGTCGTCTTCGCCGAGCTTTTTCTGCGCGCGAAGCTCTTCGAGTTGCATGTTCAGTTCAAAGACTTCCTCCAGCAGATCGGGAGGCACAACCTGCTTCTTCACTTCACCGGTGGCTCGCGCCTTTTCTGTTGCAGTCTTCGACTGTTCCTCAAGTTCCACTCCCTCCAGCCGCAATAAATACTCCGTGCGCCGGATGGGATCCTTCAAGGTGCGATAGGCGTCGTTCAGCAACGAGCTCTGCTCCAGGCTCCATTCCTGCTCCCGTTTGTCGGCTCGGGCGCAGAGGTCGGGATGAAGCTTGCGGCTGAGTTCGTAAAACTCCCGCTCGAGAAGCGCGGTGTCGAGGTTCAGTTTGCGGGGCAGACCGAAAAATGTGAAGTAATCCGCCGGCAGCGGAGGCTGGACCTTGCCGCAGGCGTTGCAGAAGTGGACGGCGCGCATGGTGCCGCACGACCAGCAGGTCGCAGTCGCCTCGCCCGGCACTCTCATAGAGGAACTCGCGTTGGATTCCAGATTTGCCATAAACACACTCGCCACGTCGCTCAAAAATTACCCGAGGGCTTGCGCTGCCAGAAAGCGGCGCCGTGGAGAGACACCGCAGGCGAGAGCCGCTTCCGCTCCGCTCAGGGCAGGTCCGCGCCACGCGCTCAACCCGAGAACGACGTGCCGCATCCGCAGGACTTCGAGGAATTCGGGTTCACAAACACGAAGCCTTGCTGAATCAGTGTCTCCTGGTAATCCAGGGTCATGCCGTGCAGGTAGATGAACGATTTCGGATCGACGAAGACCCGCACATCGCCGAACTGAAAGATGCGGTCGCGCTCGCGCGGTTGCGTGTCGAAGCGAATGTTGTAGCTCAACCCGGAGCATCCGCCGCCCTGCACGCCCAGGCGCAGCCCGCCCAGTTCGGGCGAGATGCCTTCTTTGACGATGGCCGTGCGAATTTTCGTCAGCGCTTTGTCCGTTACCTGGACGCCTTTGGCTGGCGCTTTCGATGACGCGGTTTTGGTTTCTGTTTCGATCATGATTTTGCCCGGATCGACGGAGCGACGCGCATACGCGCGTCTTAACGGGCGAGACGCCCGTTCTCCATTGAACTACTGCGCTGTGACCTCTGCTGGCTTCGCCACGTCCTGCTTCTTCTTCCAGTCGTGGATGGCCGCGCGGATCGCATCTTCGGCGAGCACCGAGCAGTGAATCTTCACTGGAGGCAGCGAGAGCTCCTTCACGATTTCAGTGTTCTTAATCTGCAACGCCTCGTCCACGGTCTTGCCCTTCACCCACTCGGTGGCCAGGGACGAGGACGCAATGGCCGAGCCGCATCCAAACGTCTTGAATTTTGCGTCTTCAATGACATTGGTTTGCGGATTGACCTTGATCTGCAGCTTCATCACGTCGCCGCATTCAGGGGCGCCGACAAGTCCAGTTCCTACTTCAGAACTGTTCTTGTCCAACGATCCCACATTGCGCGGGTTGGAATAATGATCTAGAACCTTGTCGCTGTATGCCATGATTTGCTCTCTCCTTACACTTTGTTTGCCATGAAAAGTTTGCAGGCAACGTTTCTACCGTCCAGATTCCGTACTACTCTGCTGCCCACTTCACGCTCTTCAAATCCACGCCCTCTTTCGCCATCTCGTACAGGGGCGACAGTTCGCGCAGCCGCGAAACTGTCTCGACCACGCGGTCGGCGACGTAATCAACTTCGGCTTCAGTGTTGAAACGTCCAAGGCCGAAGCGGATGGAGCTGTGCGCCAAATCGTCCCCGGTGCCCAGCGCCTTTAGTACATAAGATGGCTCCAGCGTCGCCGAGGTGCAGGCGGACCCGCTTGAAACCGCAATATCATTGATGCCCATCAGCAATGATTCGCCTTCCACGTAGGCGAAGCTGATGTTCAGGTTGCCGGGCAGGCGATGCTCCCACGATCCGTTGATGTAGACCTCGTCGAGTCGGCCCATAATCTTGTCGCGGAGGCGGTTCCGCAAGCCTGCGAGTTTGCAGGACTCCTTGGCCATTTCTTCCGAAGCGATGGCGCAAGCCTTGCCTAGACCCACAATTCCGGGCACGTTGAGGGTTCCCGAACGCATCCCGCGCTCGTGGCCGCCGCCGTCGATGATGGCGGAAATCTGCACACGGGGATTCTTGCGCCGCACATACAATGCGCCGACGCCCTTTGGCCCGTACATTTTGTGGGCTGAAATCGACATTACGTCGATGTTGTTCTTGTTGACGTCGACCGGGATCTTGCCCACAGCCTGGGTCGCGTCGGTGTGGAAAATGACTCCGCGCTCGCGACACAGCTTGCCGATCTCGGCAACCGGCTGCAGCACCCCAATCTCATTATTGGCCCACATGATCGAAACCAGGATCGTCTTGTCATCCATGGCGCGCTTCAGATCTTCAAGATCAACCAAACCGTCTTTTTGAACTGGCAAATAGGTAACGCGAAAGCCGTACTTTTCCAGACGCTTGCAGGTGTCAAGCACAGCCTTGTGCTCGGTCACGGCCGTGATGATGTGATTGCCCTTTTCCTTATACATCTCGGCGACGCCCTTGATGGCGAGGTTGTCGCTCTCGGTCGCACCTGAAGTGAAGATAATTTCCTTGGTAGTGGCGCCGACGAGCTTGGCAACCCGTTCGCGTGCCGTCTCTACGCCTTCCTCGCCCGCCCAACCAAACGAGTGATTGCGGCTGGCGGCGTTGCCAAATTTCTCCATGAAATAAGGCAGCATCTCTTCCAGCACCCGGGGATCCATAGGAGTGGTGGCATGGTTGTCCATGTAGACCGGCAGTTTGACTCCGTTCGCCGCTATATGTTCTTCCTGGGGGATCGTTTTTACGTCGGTGCTCATGATTGCTCTCCTACCTTTTATGTAATCGTCACCAGCTCAGCCGGTTTCTTCGTTTCTGTGGCCTCGTGCGAATGGGTCTCTTCTTTCATCTCTGAGATACTGATGCGCCGCAATACCTGTTCGATGCTCTCGTTAACCCGGCGCAGGGGCTCCCGAATTGTGCAGCGATCGGTCTGATCGCATTCACCGCGCACCGTGATGCACGAGGTGATGAACAACGGGCCGTCAATGGCCCGAATCACCTCGAAGGCGCTAATCCTCGCTGCATCACGCGCCAGCGTGTAACCGCCGTTCATCCCATGCTGCGAGTGCAGCAACCCGGCCTTGACCAGGCGCTGCAGAATTTTTGCCAGCGCCTCTTGCGGAATGCCGTAGGCGTCGGCAACATCCTTGGCACTGCAAGCTCCGTGAGGCGCCCGCTCGGCCAGGTGCTTCATCGCCATTAATCCGTAGTCCGCTTTCTTGGTTAGCTTCAGCATCCGAGTCCGACGTGAAATCCGACCTTTTCAGTCGGATATCGTCATTATAGGGTTCGTCGGCCGGGAATTGCAACCCTCCACAGCGAACTGCTAGATTCTCAATCCAGCGGTAACCATATTGTATTTAACTGCTTATAGATGGCGATCTTTTCGGTCGTATTTTCATTTCAGGGCGATCCCTTTCGGTCCAGATTCGGGAGGCATTGTTCAGGTACTGCCCGAACGGCCCGCCGCAAGGGTGAACCGAATTTCCAATGAAAAGACTTGACAACTCAAGCAGTCAGGCTAAAATACCGCCAATTTCCGGCAAACTTCACCTCAGCCTCGCCAGGCCCACGTGATCGCCCGGGTTTATGACTTCAATCCCGCCGTCGCAACCCCCCGAGAAGAGAAGCACCATGAATGAGTGTAAGCACCCGCGCGTGCAGATCGTGGCCCGCGAGGAAGACGCCGAATTCGTCGAATGCCTCGAATGCGGCGACATCTTCGAATCCAGCGAGTTTAAGGACATGATGATCGAAGACACCAGGCTGAAGAACGAATCCTGAAGACACTCTCTCTTCACCTGCAAGGAGTGACGAAGGTAATCTTCCGTCGGACCTTTCCCTTGTTCTGACTATTTACAGTTTGTTAGTGTCAGCCTGGGTACGATTGCTCGCGGAGAGGTCATGCCAGTTGCGGCTCTAGTTGTCGACGACTCCATGCTCATCAGGCACACCGTATGCCGCTTCCTTGAGGAGCGCGGCTTCGCCGTGGAGTCGGCGACTAATGGGCAGGAGGCACTGGAATCGCTGAAAAGAGTGCGCCCGGACATTATCATCACCGATATCCAAATGCCCAAGATGAGCGGCAGCGAGCTCATTACCGCGGTCAAGAGCGAACCCTCTCTGGCCGGAATTCCAATCGTGATCGTCGCTGGTAGGCAGAGCGGCTTCGAGGAAACGGAAAAGCGCGCCAACTTCACCATCTTCAAAGATATCGATATTGAGGATCAGCTTGCCAAGGCGCTCCACATCGTCTTGGGCGCAAAAGTGCAGGCAGCGAAGAGCAGCAGTTAGCATTCAGCACTCGGCTACGGCACGTGTCAGCCGATTGCCGATTGCTGAATGCTGATTGCTAAGTGCTGTCTCACTTCAACGCCATCCCTGCCTCTGCTGAGAAATCCATCGGCGCGAAATCACCAGCCAGAAACTTGGGATACGCCGCGGCTGCGATCATGGCGGCATTGTCCGTTGATAGCGGACGCGAAGGGAAATAGACAGACAGGCCCTCGCTGGCTCCGTCTTTCTCGAATTGCTGACGCAACTCCTGGTTGGCCGCTACGCCCCCGGTGACGAACAATGTGGCAACGTCATAGGCACGGGCTGCAGCCAGAGTCTTCTCGGTCAGGTCTTCGACCATGGCTCGCTGGAACGACGCAACCAGGTCGAGCGTTGGTTGGTCGCAATGGGAAAGATAGTCTTCGAGCTTGGGTTCTGGGATCGCCGCGAGCCCCTTCCGGCGCTCCGCGATCGAACTTTGCAGGTTGTGCGTCTCGACGTAGCGCAGGACCGCGGTCTTAATCCCGCTGTAGGAGAAATCGAAGCGTGGGCCATGGTTGACTTGTGCAGTCCTCCGGTCGTTCCGATCTCTGTGCTTGAGCTGCGACGGCGGAAAGTTCACAGCATGAGGATCGCCATGAACAGAAAGCTTGTCGACGATGGGCCCACCGGGGTATCCCAGAGCGAGCAGCTTCGCGACTTTGTCGAAAGCTTCTCCAGCAGCGTCATCGCGGGTGTGACCAATGTTGTGATAGGACCAACTGTTGTCTTGTCGCTTTGCCAAATAAAGGTGAGTGTGACCGCCGGAGACAACCAGCGCCAGTAGCGGAAAACGGAGTTCGTGATTTCCCTTGCTGCGCTCCTCCAGCAGGACAGCATGAATATGGCCTTCGAGATGGTTCACAGCGATGAGCGGCTTGTCGAGAGCAAACGCCAAAGCCTTGGCGTAGCTGATACCGACAAGCAGTGCGCCAGCGAGTCCGGGCCCCTGGGTAACAGCCACTGCGTCGACCGATCGATAAGTCTGTCCGGCATCGGCGAGCGCCTTGCGGACGACGGGTACGATCGCCCGCAAATGCTCCCGAGACGCCAGCTCTGGTACGACTCCGCCGTACGGCTGGTGGGTGGCAATTTGCGAGAACACGACGTTGGAAGCGACCTGCTCCCCCGAGCGCACTACCGCCGCCGCGGTCTCGTCGCACGAACTCTCGATGCCGAGGATGTAGGCGTCAGGCACAAGCCATATATTATCTGCTAGAGCCTATCGCCGCTGCCATGCTCAAAGACTTTGCCATCTCGATTGTCCGCACCCTGAGGGAGCGAGGCCACAAAGCTTACCTCGTTGGCGGATGCGTGCGCGATCTTCTGCTCGGCCGTGAGCCTGCCGATTACGACGTCGCTACCGACGCGGTCCCCGACGAGGTTATGCGCATCTTCCCCGAGACCTACGCCGTCGGCGCGCAGTTTGGAGTCGTTCTGGTGCCGTGGCCGGAAAGCGACGTTGCAAGCAGCGTTTCTACAGAAAACTCTGGCTGTAGAGACGTAACTGGTTACGTCTCGCCCAAGGCAAATGTCGTTGAGGTTGCCACCTTTCGCAGCGACATCGGATACAGCGATGGCCGCCACCCTGATGAGGTTCGCTTCAGCAAAGATCCGCGCGAAGATGTGGAGCGCCGCGATTTCACAATCAATGGCCTTCTGCTCGATCCGGTCACGAACGAGGTTCTGGATTTCGTCGGAGGACGCAAAGACCTCGAGGCGGGGCTCATTCGAACCATTGGCGATGCGATGCGGCGCTTTGCCGAGGACAAGCTCCGCATGTTACGCGCCGTCCGCTTCGCGGCGCGTTTCGATTACGTCACTGAGACCGCAACCCTTCAAGCGATTCAAAAGCTTGCATCGCAGATTAACCAGGTCTCGCAGGAGCGCGTGCTAAATGAGCTTAGCAAGATGCTCACCGAGGGCCACGCTCGCCAGGCTTTTCTTCTCCTCGACGAAACCGGATTGCTGCACGAAGTCTTGCCCGAGATCGAGGCCATGAAAGGAGTTGAGCAACCGCCGCAGTTTCATCCGGAAGGCGATGTGTTTGTACACACGCTGCTTTTACTGGACAAGTTGCCGCATCCCTGTCCGCTCACTCTGGCCTGGGGTGCGCTGCTGCACGATGTGGGCAAGCCTGCCACCTTTCGAGTTGCGCCAGACCGCATCCGTTTTGATGGGCACGTCGACGTCGGCGTCAAAATCGCGGAGGAAATCTGTCGTCGCCTGCGCTTTTCGAACGATGACACCGACCAGATTCTTGTGCTGATCGACAACCACATGCGCTTCGCGCACGTGCAGCAGATGAACGAATCCACATTCAAGAGATTTGTCCGGATGCCGCGCTTCGACGAACACCTGCAATTGCACCGTATGGATTGCCAGTCCAGCCACGGAGATCTCAGCTCTTACAATTTCACCCGCGAGAAAATCGCTTCCACACCGCCGGCAGCAATGCGGCCATCTCCCCTGATTAGCGGTGACGACTTGATCGACGCCGGCTATCCCCCCAGTCCGCTCTTCAAGAAGATTCTTTCCGCGGTAGAGGATGGACAACTCGAAGGACGCCTGCGCAGTAGGGAGGAAGCGATGGCGTTTGTGGGGAGCGAGTTTCCGAATGTCGGGTAAATTGCGCAGGCGAGCGAATTCTTCAAATGCACCAATAAAGGTGCAATTTCCGCTTTAAGCCAAAATCTTGTCAAGTCCCCAGGAAGGCCGCAATCCTTCTAAGCTACTGCAACAAAAGGCAATATATTGTTGGAAAGCATGGCACGTTTACCCTGTCGAAACTGCTATTCTAAAAATAAGGGCACAACAGAGATTCAACCGAAGGGCTTGCCTAAACCTCAGGCAAGCGTAGCAGCCCCACACCAAGATGAAAGTCACCGAAAAGGACGTTGCCTACGTCGCGGACCTGGCAAATCTGGAGTTGACGGCAGACGAACGCGGCTTGATGCTGCGCGATCTGAACTCGATTCTCGATTACATCGATCGGTTGAATCAACTGGACACGACCGACGTGCCGCCGATGGCACAGGTGACGGACCAGTACGGTGTGGATCAATCAAGAAATGGCAGTGCACGCTTCGCATACGCCAGCCGCGAAGATATTCTTGAAGGTCTCAGAAAATCATTGCCCCATGAAGTCGCGCTGCAGAATGCTCCGGATTCCGACGGAACGTTCTTCAAAGTGCCCAAGGTCATCGAGAGATAAATGGAGGCTTTCTGTGTCAGCAGAACTTCTGATTCCCCCTGGTATTGCCTCAGATAAGCACGCGTGCGAACTGGTTAGGGCATGGGCTGCTCATGGAGGTCTGCAATGCAGTCTAAACGTCGATGCTTGGAAGGACGATCAAGCACAAATACGTTGGGGAATTCTGCTAAGCGATATTGCGAGGCATGTTGCCGACGCACTTTATCAGAGTAAACATGTGGACAAAGATCAGACACTCTCAAAAATTCGGGCGGTCTTCAACTCGGAGTTGAACGGCCCCACTGCCGAGACGCGAGGGAAGTTCGTATGAGTTCCTGATGAACCTCGATTCACTAACCATCGATGCGGCCCGCTCTGCCGTGCAGGAGCGCAAATCCACAGCCACGTCGCTGGCCGAGGCGTTCTATTCCAAGATCGAAAAAGATGATCCCCAGATTGGCGCATACCTCACGCTCTCGAAAGAGCGCGCGCTGGAACAGGCAGCGCGGATGGATTCGCTGGCCGCGAGAGGAGAGAAACTGCCACCCTTAGGCGGCGTCCCGGTTGGCATCAAGGATGTGATGGTGACACGCGATGTGCGTACCACGGCTGGGTCGAAGATTCTGGGCAACTATATTCCGCCGTATGACTGCACCGCGGTGGCCCGGATGGAAGCGGCGGGCGCGGTTGTGCTCGGCAAGTTGAACTGTGATGAGTTCGCCATGGGATCGTCGAACGAGAACTCGGCCTGGCGTCCGGTCCGCAATCCTCGCGATCTGAGCCGCGTGCCGGGGGGGTCCTCCGGCGGATCAGCGGCGGCCGTAGCAGCGGATATGGCTGTTGCCACGCTCGGATCGGACACTGGCGGCTCAATTCGCCAACCCGCTTCTTTTTGCGGCGTGGTCGGACTCATGCCGACCTATGGCCGTGTCTCGCGCTATGGGCTCATCGCATTCGCATCGTCGCTCGATCGCATCGGCCCGCTCACGAAAACTGTCAAGGATGCAGCCACCGTGTTGCGCGCCATCGCGGGGCGCGACCCGATGGATTCTACTTCCGCCGACGTGGCCGTTCCCGACTACGTTGCGGAACTGGAGAAGCCGGTGCGCGGCCTCAAGCTCGGCGTAGCCAAAGAGTATTTCGGAGAGGGACTCGACTCCGAAGTTCGGAAATCGGTGGAAGCCGCGATCCAGAAGCTCGCGGAATCAGGCTGCGACATTGTTCCGGTCTCGCTCCCGCACACGGAATATGCGATTCCCACGTACTACATTGTTGCCACGGCAGAAGCGTCGTCGAACCTGGCACGCTTTGATGGGGTCCGCTACGGCTACCGGGCCGGCGACGCGCGCACGCTTTCCGAAATGTACCGGCGCAGCCGCGATCACGGGTTTGGCGCCGAGGTGAAGCGCCGCATCATGTTGGGCACGTACGCCTTGAGCGCCGGATACTACGACGCCTACTACCTGAAGGCGCAGAAAGTACGCACCTTGCTCGTCCGGGACTTCGAGGAGGCCTTTGAGAACGTGGATGCGATCGTGACCCCAACCAGTCCCACTGCGGCGTTCAGGCTCGGCGAAAAGGTCGATGATCCGCTATCCATGTATCTCGCGGATATCTTTACGGTCACCGCGGACCTGGCGGGCATTCCAGGAATCTCGGTCCCCTGCGGAGAAACAAACGAGACACTGCCGATCGGACTGCAGATTCTGGGCAAGCAGTTCGATGAAGCGACAATTCTGCGCGTGGCACATGCCTACGAGCAAGCGGCGTAAGCCCGCGCGTTTATAGCGGCTCGTAATATCGCTCGCCAGCACAAGCGCGGCAGAGCATTTCTCCGTCACGATGCACTTCACGGCGAAAATTAATTCCTTCGCCACAGACTTTGCAGACAATTCGATCGCCCTTGTATCCGGGAAATTCTTCCGGGGGCAGGTCAACCGTCACCCATTGAATGGTGAAGAGGTCGTCCTCGGGCATTTCACGATAAGCCAGCATCTGCTGGCTATTTTTGTTTTCGAGCTCAGGATGCATCTGCCGCGCCAGGGCCTTCGATGATTCTTTGGCCGCGATGCGTACGCCCTTGCCGGTGCTGACGTCGACGAAGGTCGCGGCCATTTTGCCCCAGTCGCGGAATTTCAACGCACGTTTACCAAGACGGCAGCCCGTGACCACAGCGACGGCATCCGTGGCGCAACGGTCGATCTCCACAAAAGTGACCAGGCGTTTTCGATCCTTGCCATGGGGATCGTCAAGGCCGAGCTTCGTCAGGCCCAGCATGGCCAGGCGGACGCCGAGGACTTGTCCAGCGCACAGATGACCATGCGCCTGCTCTGCTTCCTCGAGATATTCGTCGAACGATTTCATTTCAGTGTTAGGTGCCGGTTGCCGTCTGCATTCGATTGTAGTCCGCGAACCGGCAAAGAGTCAGAAGTCGAACCAGTATCAACCAGCACCAAGGAGAAGTTCCATCATGAAGTTAAGCTCAATCTCAATCCTAAGCGCAATCTCGAAACCTAAAACCATTCTCGCGATTGTGCTATCGATTTCGCTGCTCGCAACCGGTTGCAGCGCTAACTGGATCAGTGTCGCTCTCGCCGATCTACCGGTGCTGGACCAGATGGCATTGAACATCGGCACGATCATTGCCACGCTGCAATCCGGCAAGCAGATCAGCTCCGCCGAGGCCGCTGCCATCCAGAACATCTCGGCCCAAGCCAGCAAAGATCTGAATCTGCTGGCAACGCTCTACAACGAGTACAAAGCAAACCCGAGCGCGAGCGCACTGCAGAAGATCCAAAACGTGATCGCAGACCTCAACCAGAGCCTGCCCGCCCTCCTGCAGGCGGCGCACATCGGCGATCCGGCCCTCTCAGCCCGAGTCGCAGCGGGAGTCAATCTGATCCTCACCACGGTCGCGAGTTTCGCCACGCTGATCCCGCAACCCTCAACCCACCTGGTGGCGGCAAAAGTCACTCGCCAGCAAATCGCCATCCCCAAAGCGAGCGATTTGAAAAAGCAGTGGAATCAGCAAGTGTGCGGACCAACCGCTGACGCTGCGCTGGACTTCAGTGCCGCAGGCTGCCAGTTGAGATAACGAGCCTCAGGATAGCAACCGATGCCCCTACCTGCATTCACGATACGCAGGTAGAGGCGTCTTATTTTCGCTTCCAGCGCGCGCCGTCTTTCGTGATTTCCACAATCACGCCCAATACTCCCAGTTCCGCGCGGATCGCATCCGAGACCTTGAAATTCCGCGACCGCCGCGCAGCTTCCATCTCGGCCAACTTCTTTTCGATATCGGTGTTCGAGAGTTGTTGTGCTTCGACAGCCTCAACCAGCTCTTTGTCGATCTCACTCTCGCGGCCTTCTGCTCTCGCCCACTCCACAATGCTCCGGATCTTCGGGGCATCGTCGTCCTTCAGCACGGCAAACAGTTCGTCAAAACTCTGGAGTGATGCCAACAGTGCAGGGATGTCATCTTTCTTGAATTGTCCTGCGTCCATCGCAGCATTGGCCTTTCGCACCATGTCAAAAATCGCCGCCTGTGCCTGTGCCGTATTAAGGTCGTCGTCCATGCCCGCCCGCATTCGCTCGCCAGTTTCCTTTGCGAGTTCGGCCATGCCAGGGGTCGCACCCTCTGGAAACTGTCCAGCGGTCAAACGCAATTGAAAATTCCGTAACCGCTCCACCGATACGGCCGCCTGCTTGAGTCCATCGAAAGTGAAGTTCAGTTGCTTGCGGTACGGAACCGAGGACAGCAGAAACCGGATCGACGATGGCTTATGTCCTTTAAGCACCAGGTCCGCATGTACGCTTGCGGGCCCACGGTTTACGATTATGGCCACATCGGCAACCTGCGGACATTTCTCGCGGTGGATATTCTGCGTCGTTTTCTGCGGCAGAGCGGCTATAAGATCCGGCACGTGATGAATATCACCGACGTGGATGACAAGATCATTCGCAATTCGGCGAAAGCTGGCGTGAGCGTCCAGCAATACACGGCAAAATATGAACAGGCGTTCCTCGAAGATATCTCAGTGTTAAACATCGAACAGCCAATCCTGGTGCGGGCCACGGATCACATTCCGGAGATGGCGGAGTTCATCGCCGAACTGCAGGAGAAAGGATTCGCTTATCGCACCGAGGATGGGTCGTACTACTTCAGGATCGCGAAGTTTCCCGGTTACGGGAAACTTTCCAAGAAGGACTTCGCGGGGATGGAAGACGGGGTGCGCGTGGATGTGGACGAGTATGAGAAAGACAGCGCGCGGGACTTCGC
>Ga0207136_1067_pt1 | contig 23493 bp, 16 predicted proteins | sample Alteio_BWMinHeat_8_FD_153552 | JGI IMG/M metagenome (GOLD analysis project Ga0207136, IMG submission 153552) | Enriched cells from forest soil in Barre Woods Harvard Forest LTER site, Petersham, Massachusetts, United States -... | ecosystem: Environmental > Terrestrial > Soil > Temperate forest >...
CAGAAGTCGAAGACGAACGAGGAGGAGGCGACGCTCAGACCGCCAGATCGCACGGCGATCAACACGTTTGCGATTTCACCTTTGCGAGCCGCGACGATTTGGGTGGGCACAACCAATGGCATCGTTCAGCTCACCAAAGACAACGGAGCGAATTGGCTTCAAGTATCGCCGCCCGGGCTCTCTGAGCACTCGCAGATCAGCATGCTCGAAGCCTCGCACTTTGATGCCGCGTCGGCATACGCTTCGGTGGACAGCCATGAGTTGAACGACTTTCGTCCGCATATTTTCCGAACACACGATTTCGGCGCGACCTGGAGGGAGACGGACGACGGAATTGCGGATGGAGATTTTGTGCGTGTCGTCCGCGAAGACCCGTCGCGCAAAGGCTTGCTCTATGCCGGCACGGAAAACGGAGCGTTTGTCTCCTTCGATGACGGCGATCACTGGAACTCGCTGCAGCTGAATCTGCCAACGGTCTCGGTGCGCGATCTGGCCGTGCATGGAGACGACCTGGTGGCCGGCACCTATGGTCGGGCATTCTGGATCCTTGACGATCTCTCGCCGCTGCGCCAGATGAACACGCGGCCTGCCGGCACAGAACCGTTCCTGTTTCAGCCCGCGCGAGCGCTGCGCGTGCAGCTCAGCCTTAACCGGGATACGCCACTCCCACCCGAGATGCCCGCGGGAGATAATCCGCCCGAAGGCGCGATCATCGACTACTACTTGCCGAGCGCGGCTACGGGCGACATTACACTGGCAATCTACGATACTCATGGCCAGCTTGTCCGCGAGCTATCGAGTAAAGCTCAACCACAATCGAGCGAGTTGCCACCGAATGTCCCTAACTATTGGCTGTACAATCCGCAACCGCTGCCTAACCATAAAGGCCTGAATCGTGTGGTCTGGGATCTGCGCTACACCGCGCCGCCAACCATCAAACATGAGTATCCGATTTCGGCGTTATACGAAGACACGCCGGGTGAACCGCAAGGCCCGCTGGTGGTCCCGGGTATCTACGAAGTTCGGCTCACCGCCGATGGCCACGTTTCCAAACGGCAACTGCAAGTAGCTCTCGATCCTCGAGTAGAAACCAGCCCGTCTGAATTGACTCGTCAGCTCGATTTCGACAAGAAGATCGACGACCTGCTCGCGTCGACGCATGCTTTGTACAGACAAGCGCTTGATGTGCGCAGAACTGTCGCCGATCGGCAAAAGGAGATTAGAGGCAACGCGGATTCCAAAGACAGTTTGCTATCGATCAAAGACTTCGACCAGAAGGCGCTCGCGATTCAAGGCGAGGAGCAGCGCTCGTTTACTCCGGGCAAACCAAAACAGACATTTGCTCTCCTCAATCAGGAGTTGGGCGCACTTTCTACCATGCTGGAAAGCGCCGATGCCGGTCCTACCGCTGCGATGCAGACGGCGTATGTGGATTACTGTCACGACCTGACGAAGCTGGTGAATAACTGGAGTGCGCTGATGACTTCCGATCTCAAGAAACTCAACGCAGCGCTGCAGAACGAACATGCCCAGGCGCTGAGCGATCCGAGTGATGTCAAGGCGCCCGTGTGCCCCTGAATTGTGGCAATGCCGATCTCCGGGTGGTGTTGCACGCAGCTTCATGAAGTTGGTCGTCATAAAGACTAGAATAAAGCTGCTGTGTCTGACGATTCCATTACGCTCTCGCCGCGCGCGCGCTTCCAAGCAGCCATGGTGCTGGCCATGGTTGCCGACGGACTTCAACTTGTGCTGTTTCCCATGTTTGGTGAAGGGGCGTTCTCGCCCGCTGACGACCTACTTGATTCCGGTGTGGCAGCGGCACTCATCCACCTGCTCGGCTGGCATTGGGAATTTCTACCCTCGTTCTTTGCCGAGCTCGTGCCCGGAGTCGATCTGGTTCCCTTCTGGACGCTTGCCGTCGCCAATGTCTATCGCAAGTCAAGACACGTTGCGACCCCTCCAGAGGAAATCAGCGGGCAACCGCCCGTGCTGAAGAATCTGCCCGGCTCTTCGTAAAGCTGGAAGCGGGAGCCGGAATCCCGTCCTCACAAATCTCACAAAGCTTTACGTTTTCGTCCTCTCCCGTTCGATATCTTGGTCTATTTCGCCGCAATTTGCCGAGAGCAAAGCGGGCGTTGCAGAATGCCAAGATGCCGTTTTGCGTGTTTCGCCTCACAGTACGAGACGAATCACGCTCATTTGGGAGGATGGGAAATGATGTCGTTTATGAAATCGACAGTGGCGCGCGTGCTTATGCTGGTGATGGCGGTGACGTTTTGCAATTCGGCGCAGGCGCAGCAGTCCCAACACGAAGAGTTCACGAGCGGAGCGCCGATTTTGCCCCATGTGCTCGCGCCCTACAAATCGCATAGCGTGCCGGAGCCCAATCTCACAAATTCCGCCCGGATTGGCAATGTGATCCAGAATGGGAACCTCATGCTGTCGCTCGACGACGCGATCGCTCTGGCTCTCGAGAACAACCTGGATCTGGTGATCGCGCGCTACAACCTCCCGATTGCCGACACTGACATTCTTCGCACGAAGTCCGGAGCGAACACGCGGGGCGTCAATACCGGCGTTATACAAGGCACGCCGGGAGCCGGCGTGGGCGGAATCGGAGGCGGAGCTGCCGGTGGAGGGGCAGGAGGAACCGTAGCCGCAGCGGGTGGCGCGGGCACCGGCACCGGCGGACTCGTTTCTTCCACGCTCGGCGTGGGACCGCCGCTCGACTCCTTTGATCCTGCGCTTACTTCAACGCTTGGTCTGCAGCATTCGAATACGCCACTATCCAACACGGTCACCAGCGGCGTGCCCTCCTTGCTCCAGAACAACGGCACGGAAAACTTCGGGTACCAGCAGGGATTTTCGACCGGGACTCTGCTCAACGTCACCTTCAACAACTCCCGCGTGACCACAAACAGCCCGCGCACCTTCCTGGTTCCACAGCTCAACTCGAACTTCCTGATTCAATTCAGGCAACACCTACTCGAAGGCATGAGCCTCGCGTCCAACCGCCGCTTCATCACGATTGCAAACAACAACCGTGAAATCGCCGACGAAGCCTTCCGCCAGCAGGTGATCTTTACCGTGACTCAAATTGAAACGCTGTACTGGAACCTTGTGACCGCGTACGAAGATGAAAAAGCGAAGGAGCGTGCGCTGGCCTCGGCGCAGCAACTCGAAGCCAATAACCGTAAACAAGTGCAGGCGGGCACAATCGCGCAGATCGAGATCGTCAACGCGCAGGCGCAGGTCGCATCGAGCCAGCAGGCGTTGATCGCTGCACAGACAAATCTTGAACTCCAGCAGCTTTTGATGAAGAACGCGATCACCCGCAATGAGAACGATCCGGTACTGGCGAATGCCGGCGTGATTCCCACTGACGTCATGCAATTGCCCGCCTCAGAACCAGTTCTGCCCACGCAGGATCTCGTGAATGAAGCCCTACAGCGGCGGCCAGAGCTCTCCCAGGCGCGCATTGATCTGAGCAACCGCAGCATCAGCAAACGCGCGGCGCGCAACGCTCTATTGCCCACGGTGGACCTGGTGGCAAACTATGGGGGGACCGGACTTTCGGGAGAGCAAAACCCCAACTTCACTTCCCCACAAGGAACCCCGGGTGGAGTCGGAGTGGGAGGCTACTCCGACGCCCTCAGCGCCACAGCGAGCCATCCGACATACTTCGCTGGATTCAGCGTGAATATCCCAATTCGGAACCGCGCCGCGCAGGCAGATCAGATACGCTCGGAACTTGAATACCGGCAGGCCGAAGTCCGCCTGCAGCAACTGCAGAACTCGATTGCCATTGACGTGCGCAATGCCCAATTCGCGGTTCAGCAGAACCGGGCAGCTGTGGATGCCGCGCTCAAAGCCCGCGAGTACGCGTCTCAGAGTCTCGATGCCGAACAAAAGAAACTAAGGCAAGGCCTGAGCACCACGTATAACATTCTGCAACTGCTGAGCAATGTCTCTACAGCGGAATCGAATCTCGTGAATGCCATGTCGGCCTATGAAGCTTCGAAGCTGCAACTCGATGTGGTCACCGGACGCACTCTTGATACCCTTGGTATCAGCATTGCCGATGCTGAGACAGGAAACGTGACCCACATTCCTCACGCGCCCTATGCCGTGCGGGGCGAAGACGTGGTTACGCAACCGGTTCCGTCGTTTCAACCTCCGCAAACCGGCGTTGCGCCGCCACCCAAGGGAGAATAACCATTCTATCGATGCCTAGACGCCGAGCAAATGTTATCGAAATCCGGGTTAATCCCGAGAAATGTCCGCCCCATTTGGGAAATCTTCCGGGAGCTCTGAATTCTTCAACTTCCTCTTGGAACGGCGCCCTGGTAAGACAGATTTTTCGATTCGGCGTTGTTGGCGCGATCAATACTCTGGTCGATCTCGCAGTTCTCAATCTGCTGATTTTTCTTACGCACACCGGCCGCGCTGGAGCCATGTACGCATTGTTCAAGACAATTGCCTTTGCTTGCGCGGTCTTCAATAGCTACCTGATGAATCGGTCTTGGACGTTTGCGCGCGCCGCGGAAAAGAACCCGATGCTTGAAGGCGCGCAGTTCTTCTTTATCAGCATTCTTGGCGCCGTGGTAAATGTGGGAAGCTCGTGGTATGTCGCGACCTACACGCATCCGAGCTGGGGCGTTGATCCGAAGTGGTGGCCTTCCGTCGCCGCACTCGTGGGTACGGCGTTTTCACTCGGCTTCAACTTTGTGGGATATAAGTTTTGGGTCTTCTCGGACGCGAAACAGAGCTAAGCTCGGATCCGCTGTTCGCCAGGCTGCGAAAAACAAATCCCTCGCGCACAGCCCGATGATAGAAGGCCGGTGGGCCATCCCTCTAGCCTTCGCTTGGCCTTATTTACTCTCCGCAACTTTGGCTTGCCCAAAATCCTTGCGCACGGCTGCCAGGAACTGTTCGGAACCTTGTGGCGGACGCACCGATCCATTCAGGATGTTGGCAAAATTGATGTCGCGCCCATAAAACGCTCGCGTGTCCCCGGCGTTTTGCTCGAACCAACTTCCCTTCAGCGATATTCCGGCAAATATTCCCCGCGACCGCGAGTAGGTAAGAATCTCGGAATGCAGCGCGATGTTTGTGTCTGCCGCAGCGGTGCGACCAACTGGACCGGCGGACGCCGAGGCATCGGCTCCGATCTTTACTTTGTGAGCTAGTAGTGACTGCACGCCGCGATCGTTCATGAAGAGCATCACCACATCGACTGCCTCACCCCCGATCTGGAAGCCGAACGTACCTCCACCCAGACGATAGAAAGCAGGCGCGCTCCAGCCTCGCTTCGTACGGCACGAAACCACGCCCTGACCATATTCTCCGCCAAGGCCGAAGCCCGCCTTCATCATGGTCGGAATTACTCCTACACACTTCGCGTTCGCTAGGATTTCCTGGGGCACTCCTTTGTCCGGAGCCGAAGTGATTTCGTTGAGGATGGTACCGGCTTTGTTCAAACGCTCCTGGAGTTTGGCCCGATCGCCTTCATCCTTGCCGAAGGAGAAGGTGGTCAGGACGGTGAAAGCAATACCGAGGAAGAGAATGTTTTTCTTCAAGTCTTGTCCTTATTTCTAGGTTATTGATGAGTGTGCGACACATGAAGGGTTGGTTGAACTACGAGGTGGGCGATTGTTGAGTTCTTGGTGACGGCATTCGCAATTGCTGCAGGAGCGGCCACGGCGGCGGCAGCTCCCACGGTGGAAAGCCCGGCCCCAGCGAGGCCCGCGTAGGTGGCGATGGCCGTGCATCCGAGTCCGGCAACCGACCGGGTTGTGTTGGTGCCGGGTCGCGTCAGCATGGAGCCGCTCTTGGCAATCTCAGTTGTGCCCAGCCGATTGATGTCCTCAAGGTCTCGATTGGCGACGCTCATGGTGAAAGTTGACCCACCCTGCAATGAGACTACGAGTTCCCGGTCGCGGAAAATCACCGGCACCGGCTTAAGAGCGCTTTCGTCCACGCTGCCGCAGTTGCACATTTCGAGTTCCTGGCCGCCGTAAGTCGGGCACGAATTCGCGGGCAAATACACCGCCAGGCCGGGCGCGGAAATACGGACCGCCCCGGAAGAAGCGGCCTCGATCCTGTCGCCGGCGAAGATCGTGCTCGTAGGGTCTGCAGCAGGCGGTTGATTCACCTCGACGTGGCCTGTGATCTGGAGAGATGCAGGATTGCCAGTAACTAAGGTCGTTGGACTTCCCGGTTTTGCGGCCGCGCTCTGCTGGACCGCAGCGAGGGTGACGGCGGCGAAGAACATCGCAATGGGGGAAATCTTAAGCACGAGCGATATCTCTGCTGAATGTAATCAATAACTTGCCAGAAGTCATCCACAAAGAAGCACCGCACAAGCTAACGGCCAAGCTCCTTCACTGGGAATACACGGAAGTACAGTGCTGGGCGCAAGACAAGCCTTGTCCGTCCGTTATCTGACCCACTCTAGTAAACGGATGTGTAATCGGAGCGACTCGGGCCCCAAATCATCTTTAGAGAAGCAGGATTGAAATGACGCAGCGGAACAACTTGCAGACAGCCGACCTTCCCCACCGCGCCAATGCCTTCGCTGCAGCCAGCTCCGGGCAAAGCGCGTTCGTGAATTCTGTTGAGACAGCGAGTGCGCGTGTGGCCGCGCCGCCTTGCCGTACGCGGCGAGCAGCTCGAATTGCCGTGTCGCTCCCGATCACGGTGCGCGATCAGTTTGGTGGGCAGGAGGAAACCCGCACCCAATTTGTGATGCTGCGCGGAGCGGTGATTGCGACGACCTCCAACGTCCGCGCTGGACACAGAATTTCGATACGGAACATCCGGAATGGAAAAACCGCAGAGTGCCACGTGATCGGCGTGGAGCCTATCGTGAAAGACGTCCATCAGGTCGAAGTCGAGTTCACAGCCCCTCAGCCAGGCTTTTGGCCGATCCAGTTTCCCGCTGAAGAATCTTTCAAGGGCGACAGCTCGCACGCAGGAGCCGTGAACGAATCCACATCGCAGCCGGTTAAGACCTCGTTGGATATGCGACCATCTGCAAACGAGTCGCGTCCATTTGATGACTTCAAAGCCGATCCCCTTCTTGAGGTTCACAGACTCGATGCTTCGTGCGGCTGTTCGGAGACTTCTCTTTCTGAAGTCACCAACTCGCACGACGACATCGTTGTGCTCGCCGGTCCACTGACGGAAGCATTCACTTCGCCTCGCAGCACGGGAGCCCGAACGACGTTGCATAGCCAGGCGGTGGACTCAGTGGCGCACTTCCGAGCCGCAAACCGCGCTGCGCATCGTCGAGAGCGGCGCATGAAGGTTGTTTACTCAATCCTCTCAATCGCCGCAATCGCGTTCATCGTGATGGGCAGCAAGATCTGGATGCCAGCGCGAGCCAACGCTACGTCTCCCACAAACGCGATGGGGCTGGTGACAAAACCAGCCGTGTCGGCTCCGGAAGTGGAGACTCAACCGTTAACTACTTCGAGCGCTTCGACACAGCGGCCAGCCGCCGAAACAGACAACACATCTGGCGGCGCTCCATTGGCGGTTTCCAACGGTACCCCCGCAACAGATGTGCCTTGGGTAGAAACGGTCGTCAAACCAGCTGAAACAGAAACAGTAAGACCGGTCGAAACACAAGTGGAGGTACGTCACGGCGTCTCTGCGGCTTCGTTGCGAAAGACAACGGAAGAAGTTGAGGAAGAGCCGATCGCATTTCCTCTGAGAGTGGCGGGAGATTCGAACTCTCAATCAAAACCTGAAATGCTGAGCGCAGTTGCTCAGACGCCGGTGAAGACCGCTGTGCTCGCGCCACAGCCTCCAAAGCGGGCGATTCCGGCGAAACTACTGCGGTCGGTTCCGGCACAGTATCCAGCTGTCGCGCGCCAGATGCGCCTCGAGGGAGATGTGATCTTGAGCTTGCAGATCGATCCGTCGGGTGCAGTTACCGGAGCCAAGGTAATTTACGGTTCTCCGGTGCTTAGCGCGGCAGCCCTCGACTCGGTGCGGCGCTGGAAGTACCAGCCGGCTACTCTTGGCGAAAAGGCTGTTGCCAGCAGTCAAGAGGTGAAATTGTCATTCAGTTTGAAATAGGCGAAATCAGCTGGCGTAACTCAACAGAACTTTCACAGACGATCACAGAGTGTTGCTCCTTCAGTGTCACGCGTATCGCTCCCTGTTGAACGCGTGGCACTGCTCATCCACACTCTTCCCATGTCTGAAACTGCCGTGCCGCAACGGCTGGCTGATCCACGCAAATCGAGGAAACGGCTCAGTACCGCTCTCTTCCTGGCTGGCTTCCTGCTGCGCTTTGGATTCGTGCTCTGGCAGAGGACCTACATTCAGTGGCCTGGCAAGGCATATCCCTTTGCCATGGAGGTATCTAGTATTGCTGCCCACCTGGCTCGGGGTCAGGGGTATAGCTCTCCATTTCTGCACGACACAGGCCCCACGGCATGGGTAAGCCCGGCTTATCCGATACTTGTTGCCGCTGTATTCAAGGTCTTTGGCATTTACTCGAATGCATCCGCGCTGGTCATCCTCGGGTTGCAATGCGCCATGGCCGCCGCTACCGGAGTGCTCATCTACGCCTTGGGTAAACGCACCTTGGGCGAGAAGATCGGTTTGAGCGCTGCCTGGATCTGGACATTTTGCCCGATTTTCTTCCGCTGGCCGGCATCGTGGATCTGGGATTTCGCGGCTAGCGCGCTGCTGCTTGTGGGACTCCTGCTCATTTCCCTCAGAGTTGCCGAATCGGGCAGTCGTAAGCATTGGCTCCTGCTCGGCACGGTCTGGGGAGTGGCGGCACTTACGAATCCAGCTCTGCTGAGCATTTTGCCGTTCACGTTCGGTTACGCCGCGTTCGGCAACGACCGTAACGGCCGTAAGTGGCTGACGAACTTGGCGTGCTCGGTTTTGTTAATCCTCGCGATCGTCTCGCCCTGGGCGATCAGGAACGAAGTGGTATTTGGTCATCCGATTCTTCTGCGGAGCAACTTCTGGTTCGAATTTCATCTTGGGAATTATCATTATTCCAACGGCATGGGATATTTGGGATTCCATCCGGGCGCGAATCCGCGCGAGCTGCGCCGATACGCCGAACTGGGAGAGCAGGGCTACGTTCAGTGGGCGAAGAGCGCGGCCATGGATTTCCTGCGACAACATCCTCGCGAATTTGCGGAGCTAACGCTCGATCGCACGTTGTGGTTCTGGGATGGCACTTCCATTCTGTATCAGGGAGACGAATGGTGGAGGCCGTGGAAGTTCTGGCCGCTCTCGGTCACGGCATGGCTTGGATTCATCTTTCTGCTCACCAGACGACCTCGAGGATGGCCGCTCTATGCGGCGTGTCTGATCGTCTATCCGCTGCCTTATTACTTCGTCTATCCCGTGGCGAAATATCGTTACGCGATTGAGCCCGAAATGCTGCTGCTCACGATATACCTCGGATCGGTTCTCTGGTCGGAGCTTTCTATTTGGCGCGCCGCCCGTGACTCAGCTTCCGCTTAGAGCGTTTTCGCCGTCAGTAGGTCCTTTCTGACGGGATGATCAGGCAGTCCCGACAAGAGCGCTCGACCACAGGCTAGTTTCACGCTGGCCAGATCGCTTGGCACTCCCATCCACACGAGTCGGCTGGTTCCAACCCAGGAACCCCGGGGAGCCACCCGTTGCTCTTCGCGCAAGTTTCGACCGCTTCGATATTCGCATCTCTGCGCTCAGAAGCTCTGCTCACAAGCGACTCTGCCGACGCAGCTTCCCTGAACGGGAATCAGATCCATCTGATTTTGTCGGCGTGGTTTTGCTGGCCTTACGGACCAATGAAGGTTTTGATTATGTAAACAGATACTTAAGTCTTTCTGTGCTTGACATCGATTATTCGGAACCCCTAACTTTCAGCCGCGACTTGATGCACTCATCGACTCGGGGTGGGGCGGTACGAACCGGCCAAACTCCTTGGTCATGGGATTTGGTTTATCTGGGCGTGCGCGACGACGGCCCATTACCCGTTGCCAGGAGGCATCGATATGACAAGAACTTCTCGCCTTCAGTGCGTCACTTTTTTCTTCGCCAAAATCCTCCGAACACGCCGGCTTGCTTTGAGCGTTATTTGCGTACTGGCCATCGCCGGTATTGCCATGGGTCAGGGCGTAACTGGAACCATTTTGGGAAGCGTCGAGGACACAACTCATGCGGCGGTTCCCTCGGCTTCAGTGACAGTCACCAATCAGGCCACGAACCAGTCCCTGAAAGTTCCAACCGGCGAGCAGGGCAACTACATCGCCGCAAATCTTCCGCCGGGAAGATATACGGTGACGGTGAAGGCCGCGGGATTCAAGGACGCCATATCGGATGGCAACCTGGTGGTAGTCAACGGTGCAACCCGTGTTGATTTCCTCATGCAAGTTGGCGCCGCGACGGAAACCGTGGAAGTGAGGGCTCTGGCTCCGCTGGTGGAAAGCACTACCTCTTCCATGGGCGCCGATTTAAACGAACGCCAGGTGAGCAGTTTGCCCCTGAATGGTCGCATCTTCTCGCAGCTGGTTCAGACGATGCCCGGCTCTGTCGCAACCGGTTTCGGCAGTTCAACCGAGTCCGCCTCCGGAGTCGGGGCGCAAGGTCCGGTCACCGCCAGCGTGAACGGCGTCGTATGGCAGGGCACCACTTACACGCTTGACGGCGTCAGCAACATGGAGCTTGAGAACTCGTTCATGAACGTTACTCCGCCGGTGGAGGACATTCAGGAACTTAAAGTATCCACGAACAACTCCGGTCCCGATGTGGGAACTTACGGTGGCGCGCAGGTCAATGCCTTCATCAAGTCGGGAACAAACAGCTTTCACGGCGGCGCCTATGAGTACTTCAAAGACTCTTCCCTGAACGCCAACACCTGGGCGAACGATCTAAACAGTGTGCGCAAGCCCCATTTTCGGAACAACGATTACGGGGCTTTGCTGGGCGGCCCGGTAAAACGCGATAAGGCGTTTTTCTTCGCGGGCTATGAAGGCATACGTTTGAACCAGGGTTTTACCTACACGCTCACACTTCCCACCGCGCTGATGAGGCAGGGATACTTTCTCCAGAGCCAATACCCCAAAGGCATCTTCGATCCGACGACCAAAGCGCCTTTCCCGCTGGTGCAGGCGCCGGGCGGCGCCGGCTTGGCTTACCAGATTCCGACGAATCGCTGGGATAGCGTCGCGACGAATATGCTGGCCAATAACAACATCTGGCCGGCGGAGCAGACCGAGAATCCGACCAATAACTTTAGCCAGAACCTCACAGAAGCGACTCATGTCCACAAGTTCGACGTGAAGTTCGATTACCTGTTCAACAGCCAGGATCGCGCGTTCGCACGCGAATCGTACGAGAGAAGCGATCTCACGGCTCCCACTCCCACACGGTTTCTCAACCCAGTGGCAAGCGGCAACGTGAATGCCGCACCCAGAGACCACAACGCCGCAATTGGTTATACGCACATATTTTCGCCAACTTCGATCAACGAACTTCGACTGGGGTTCGACCGGTTCTTCACCCGCGACTTTGGCAACGATCTCGGCAGCAATGAAAATAACGCCTTGGGAATTCCGAATGGGAACATAGCTCAATTCCCCAACACTTCGGGAATCGCAGCCATGAACATCACGAGCAACCAGAACGTCGGGAACATCGCCCAGACCGGTACGGTGGGCTTCACCGACGCGATTCGATTCACAAACACCTACCAGATTGTCGACAACTTCTCCTGGATCCGGGGAAAACACAATTTCGGACTGGGCGCGGATTACCGGCGACTGCAGGCGGCGGTGACCAATGCCGATCACCAGCAGGCCGGCAATTTCCAGTTTGATCAAACCTATACTTCCAGCTGCACCAATAACTCTGGCAGCTGCGCTGCCGCCGGGGGTGCGGGTTTTGCCGACTACTTGCTCGGTCTACCCACGAGTCTCACACGCGACATCGTGAACGCCTCCCCGGCAACCAGGCTGAACATCGTAGGCGCATACTTGAAGGACGATTGGCGCGTATCCAAGAAGTTCACGTTGAATCTGGCGCTTCGCTGGGACCTAATCACTTATCCGGTCGACAAGCTCAATCACCAGTCAAACCTCAACCTCAATACTGGCCTACTGGATGTTGCCCAGAACGGCAATCGCACTCCCAATGTCGTCAACAACTACCGCAACTTCGCTCCCAGAGTGGGATTCGCTTACTCGCCGGACAACGGACGGACCGCGATACGCGGGGCTTTTGGCCTCACTTACTTCCCCGACCATTTCGGCGCGGCGGGTGGAACTCTGGAGCGCAACTGGCCATTCTTCGAGGAGTACAGTCTGGCGCAGCAGGTAAAGAACACCCCGTGGGCGCAATTGAGCAGTACGTCGAACTGCTTTGCTACCTGCTTCGTGGGCCTGCCTGGATTTGTTCCCCAACAATTCGCTTCAACGGTGGTCCCATCTCCGGCTGCCACTCTGTTCTACGTTCCAACAAATTTCCAACCCGACAAGGTTGCGATGTGGAACGTCGGCGCGCAGCGGGAACTTACGCGCACCACTGCTCTCGACGTGGCCTACATCGGGACGCGCGGTTCGAATCTGTTCCGTTCCTACAACATTGACGTAGCTTTCCCGGGCGCCAATACAATCACCGTCAACGGCCCGGGCCCTACTGACGTCCCGTCGAACATCAGCGGTCTGCAAGCGAATCGACTGTATAGCGCGGCAGGATGCACACAGTTCAGCACCAATTCCACGATCACGCGCAACGGGGTAACCTCGCCCGTGTGCATTAGCGGTCCATTGGCTGCCATCCAAGGCATCACACAGCGCATGTCGAACGGCTATTCGATCTACCACGGCCTGCAGGTGAAGTTCACCAAGAGCTTCTCCAGCGGGTTGGAGGCGCTCGTCTCCTATACGTGGTCCAAGGAGGTGGATGATCTGACGGTGTTCGTCCCCTACGACGACACATTCAACAAGGGCCTGGGTAGCACGTCATCGTCGGCGCCGGATGTTCCACAGAACTTTGTCGCCAGCTTCGTCTACGAACTTCCGTTCGGTAAGGGCAGGCACTGGATGTCAGCCGCTCCGGTTGCGATGGACACCGTTCTCGGCGGATGGCAGCTCAATGGCATCGTCAAGATCCAGCACGGATTCCCGCTGGTAGTGACAAACGGCGGTGCAAACAATGGCGGCCTGAATTCCGGATTTACGAATCGCGCCATCTATGACGCCAGCAGATGCGGCAGCAGCGCTCCCATCATCAACCAGGTCAACACTCTATCGTCGACGAAAGGACGGTTGTGGTTCGACACCAGCTGCTTCTCTGACGGCACCACACCCACTCTCGGTAACGCCGTCGCCGGCAACGCCTGGGGTCCGGGTTTCAGGAACTTCGACTTGAGGCTCTCAAAAACCATCAAGATTCGCGAAGAGACGGGGCTGAAACTAGGACTGGATGCATTTAACGCCTTCAATACTCCCCACTTCAGCAATCCAGCCGTAAGTTGCTGTACCGCCCAAAACTCAAACTTTGGCGTGATCACGGGAACCCAAACGAATCCGCGTCAACTTCAGATAGGAGCCAGCTTCACCTTCTAGCTCATCCGCCCGACAACCTCGCGCTGGCCCAGGCGTTGCTATGACGCCGGGCCGGTTCTTTTTCTCTAAAATCCTCAGCATGGTCGACGCAGACCTCAAATCCTCCGCGCGGCCGAGTCCAACCCCGCGCACAAATGGGAAACACCAGTTGAGGAACGCGCCCTAGTCCCCCTTTCCGATTCTCTTTCCCATTAGCAAGCCGTCAAGGCCCCCTGGGTAATAGCGCCGCAGAGTCTTCAGCACGGAATAGCAGTGTGCTTTGTAAAAGGCCAGAGCGGCAGGATTGTTCACCGCGACCTCGAGGAATACAGAGGTGCAATTTTCGGATGCGAATCGTTCTTCCAGGGAGCGTATCAGTGTCGATCCCAATCCTGACCGTCGCGAAGTGGGAGCAACATCGAGCGTAACAATGTGTCCAAGGCCCCGATGATGGTCTCCCAGGATGAAGCCCAGCATCTGGTTCTTCTCTGATGCCACCAGGCAGATCGACGTTTTGCCGGCCAGATAGTAGGCAAGTTCTTCGCGGGAGTATGCAACATCCGCCGAGAAGCATTGCTGATCGAGCGCCCAGAGTTGCTCGAAGTCTGCTGGACGGTACTCGCGAAGCTTCATCATGCTTCGCTCAGTGTGGATTGCCGGTCTGGACGAAGGGAAGCTTCTTCGGATCGGAGATACTTACTTTACCGTCAGCTCGTAAGACGTAAGGTTCGGCTGTCGGATCGCGGGGAACGGATCGTATCATTCCCGCGCTGATCATCTCACGCCAGGAAGAAGGGTTCCGGCCGAAGCGGCGGTGAAACTCCGAGACCAGAGATTCCAGTTGTGGGATTTCCTCGTCAGCCACCAGGGACGCCAGGTGCAGTTCCGCGTTCTGCTTCAAAGTCTTGTCCGCCGACTCGTTATAGATGTTCTGCCACATGTACCTGGCAGTATCCAGACTACCGGCATCGGTTAGCATTTTTGCCGCCATCACTTTCAACCAGGGATGCGCGTTCGGCACCTTCGACCCGTCTTCGAAGGCCTTCGCAGCGGCAAGGTAATCGTGCTTGCCGAGGTACTCGATGAAGCCCAGAGTGAAATAGAGATGCCAATCGGTGGGGTTGTTGCGAATTCCCTTTTTGACGAGCTCGATGGCAGCCTCGTCGTCTCCTGCCCCACTCGGCGGCGGTTGCTGCAGAAAAGTAGATCCCCATTCATAGGCGATCACAAGATTCGGATCCAGTGTGGTGGTAATGTCGAGCAGCGGGGCGAGGGCTTTGTATTCAATCGAGTCGCGTTGATGCTTACTGCCAAAGTATTGCACTACTCGCATCCAGTAAATATCCGCAAGCAGCCCTGAATAACCCAGACTGGCGCGCTTGACGAATTCCGGCGAAGAAATGAACAGGACATCTTCCATCGGCGACGATGGGTAAACCGCATGAATGCGATGCAGTACGACAATGCTGGAGAACAGGCACGCAATCAGCACCCCCGCAACCACCATTCTTGAAGTGCGACTCATTTCAGGTCCCGGCGCGAGAAAATCAGTACCGCGCCACAAACGGTAACCGCCGAATAGAGCGCCGCGTAAAGTGAGTTATACCCAACCAACGCCCCCGATATGAGCTGGTCATGAGCAACGCGAGTGATCACGTTGAGAGACGCTAAATTCGGAATTACGTAAGAAATCGACGAGGCAAGCCAGCCTTGCGGTCCGTGGGTCATTTGAGCGAAGTCCCGAAGATCGCCGGCGAAGGTGCCTGCCACAAACATGGAAAGAGCAAATATCGCCGACATGAGGGGCGTCGAGAATGAAGAGAACAGCAACGCCAGCCCTATCACGATAAAGAATTGCAGCAATACGAAATAGATGGCAATCGCAATATTCGCATCTGCCCGCGTGAACTGTCCCGTCATGAGGAACAACGCGGCATAAAACCCGGTACTCATTGCCATCGTGTTCACGAACAGGGTTCCGGCCAATCCGAGGTATTTGCCGACGATGAATTCGCCGCGTCCGACGGGACGTGAAAGCACCGGATAAAGTGTGCGTCTTTCGATTTCTTTCGATACCAGACTGATGCCCACAAAAATCGAGATCACGACGCCAAAAATCGATATCGCAGTGAGGCTCAGGTTTACGAGGAGCACACGTTGAACACCGGCTGAGATTCTGCCCAGAAGCGGAGCGCTGGCAACCAGAAGCAGTACGAAAAAAACAAGGTTGTAAAGCACACGATCGCGAACCGCTTCGCGAAACGTATTGAAGGCGATAGCGCCGATTCGCCTGCTCATCGTTCGACCTCGCCGGCCGGGCCCAGCTTCCGTAGGAAATAATCCTCGAGAGATCCTCCCAATGGATTCACTGAAATCAATTGGGTGCGCCGCGCCTTCAACACGTCGAGAGCTTCCTGAAGCCGAGGCTCTTCGACGATTGCGCGCACGGTTTCACCGGCCACATGGCAATCGGCGGCCAGCGCCTTCATTGCTGGCAACGCCTCACTTCCCTGCCAGATCAACTCGAATTGACCACGGTTCTGTGAAATCAGCTCCGAAACCACTCCAATGCCGCGCAATTCCCCGCCACTCAGGACGGCCACGCGATCACACAGCGCCTCAGCGTCGGAAAGAATGTGTGTAGAAAAGAAAACCGTCTTACCTTCGCGATTGAGCGACTGGATAAAATCGCGTACCTCGCGGCGACCGACCGGGTCGAGCCCCGACATGGGCTCGTCAAGGAAGACAACCTGAGGCTCGTGGAGTACCGCCTGCGCAATACCTACTCGCTGCAACATGCCCTTGGAGAATTTACGTAACTGAACACTGCCGTCCCTGGCCAGTCCTACCCGCTCAAGAAGTCTTGGGATTCGTACACGACGATCTGCCCGGCTAAGTCCTGAAAGGGAGCCGTAATAGTCCAGCAACTCAACTGGAGTCAGATGATCGTAGAAGTATGGCTGTTCGGGAAGGAACCCAACCCCGGCCCGGACCGCTGGATCTCGCCAGGGCTTGCCTAAGATCCGAGCACTTCCCGCTGTGGGAAAAATCAGACCCATCAGCAGTTTTAGCGTCGTCGTTTTGCCGGCTCCATTAGGACCCAGAAATCCGAATACTTCTCCCTGCTGAATCTCGAGATGGAGACTCTTGAGGCCGACCTTCTGCTTTTTGCGCCAGAATCCGGCCGCGTAAGTCTTCTCGAAGCCGAGGATTTCGACGGCTAGCATAGGTCGCGAATTGCAGGACTAACGATGACTGCTTCGAGCATCTGATCGCTGAGGGTCTGGTGCAAGAGCAAGCTTCCCTGTTTCAAGTTCGGAAGCGTACCAAATGCGCCGCAAAATCCAGAAGCTCCATATTGCCAGCGTCAATGGCAATATGGCGATAACGACTAGAGTTCCCGCGTCGATCCCTAACTTGTGGAGAAACAGGAACCAACGATCTAAGCCCAAACCCAGCGCTGCGGGTTTGCCCGACCAATAGGCTATGAATCGTTGAGTCTGTGTGACGATCGGATTATAGGAGAGACGATAGTTGAAGCGGGCGTCATAGTAGCCTCCTCCTCCAACCTGATCTTCCAGAAAACTCGTGGAGTAGGTCACTACCTGCACTGCAAAGCCAAGAACGGCCAGGATGACAATAAAGCGTCTCATCGGCCTCGCCTTTGATTGCGTCTTTAGTTGGATCAAGGGCGCCAAAGCCAGGCAGCATACGATCACCGAGGGGAGAAGATATCGCGGACCGTTGCAGTATCCGCCTTCCCATTGCGTGTAGCGCATGTAGAACAGCAGATATAGCGCCGGCAAGCCCGCACACACGGTCGCTAAACCATGATCTCGTCTCCAAAGCGACCGGATCCCAAAGATTGCGAGAACCAGTAGCGGCGAATACAAAAAGATTGATTTGCCGGGGGACGCCAGGAACCCCGTAAGTCCGACGTAGAACGGAGTTTGGAAAGTATTTAAATGCTTCCCGAATTCCGCTGTCTCCGGATAACCGAACTCCAAGGCTCTTCCAAACAGGTGCTTATTCCAGGCCAAATATCCGAAGGCCGAGATCGCGGGAAGACCGGCGGTGACGGCAGCAACCTTCCATCGGTGAGCGCCACCGCGAACCATGACCGCCAGCGCGAATATCGCTACCGCGAGAAACATCGTGGGGCGCACCCAGCCTGCAAATCCCAAAACGATTCCGGCTGTGATTGCCTGAGTTCGGGTCGCCTCACTTTCGCCGCCGAACAGAACGTATGTGGCACTCAGGAGCAGCAATGCGCTCAGGGGCTCAGAGAAGAAATATCCAGAGTATGGGAATAACAGTGTGCCAAACGCAACGCAGCTCGTGAGCAGCAGCGAGTCTTGTGTGCTGAGCTCCAGCCGCCGTAACAGGAGGAAGAAAACCGCCATCGCTGCTGCTGCAAAAGTTGCGCTGCTCAAGGTGGCGGCGAATCCCTCAAGATAGAACGAGGTCGTCGTATCTTGAGGAACTCCCGGCAATCGAGCAAAAGCACATCGCCCCAACCAGACGAAGGGAACTGCCAGCATGGCCTGACCAGCCGGATACGGGGACCTTGGCTGACCGCGCAGATCAAACTTGCCGTAAAAGTTTTGCGTCCCAAGCGATTGTGGAACGGCTGTGGAGCCGCGCTCGATCAGGCTCTCGGCTTGAAAGAGCGTCATGTACTCATCAGGCGTGCGCGGGCGCCCCGAGGACGTCAGAACGTAAACACAGCTAAGACACGCGAACAGGAGAAGAGCAGTAGGTCGATCGCGCAAATCCGAGTCTTTGCTCCTTCGATCTTAGTCATCAAGGGCAGAGGGGAGACGGATGAAAGTCTCCCCTCGTGAGCCCGCAATCCAGTATGGATCTCTTGGCTTACTGAATCGGATTGGATGCAACGGTTGCCGCAGCGGCGGGATCCGCGCGGATCACGCCACTCTGATCCACGAAGAAGTACCGGCTGCCCGTCTGTCCAGGAGTCGCCGGGTTCCCATTCACTGTGAAACCGGTGTTCGTGCCGCCGTTGGCGACCGGAGCATACACAAAGAAGTAGCCGCTCTTAGGAGTAGCAGCAGTCGTTGCTCCCGCCAACACGTCGTCGATTAAACAGGTCTGTGTCGAGGTTGCAGCTCCGCCGGTCAGGCAGGCTCCGCCGTTACCTCCCAATGACTTCAGATCGACGGAAAAGCCAACCGGAACGGCTCCAGCGGTCCAGCCGGCTGCCTGGTAGGAAACTTCGCCGGTAACGATCGTGCGCATGGAACCTACGGCCGACGCTTCGTTGGCCGAAATACGTGCACGTAGCAGGTTGGGTATCGCAATCGCGGCAATGATCAAAATAATCGCGACCACGATCAGAAGTTCGATTAGTGAGAAACCTTTTTGTTTTTTCATTTTCGCTCCTATAGTGAGACACGTCCGATTGGGCCGGCCTCGTAAGCCTTCCAAAACCTTACAGTTCTTCCAACTCAGCGAGCAGGATCGCCCGATGGTTCTCAACACTCGGTATCGCAGGTCGGATACCACTTTCGGGGGATTGGCCCAGCAAGCCTTGATACCGCATGTAAATAATTTAGATTCAATTAGTTACATTACTATGTGAAGTTGCGTAAAGCATCTGCCTTACCCACATTCTGTTCCGCGTGACATATTGTGTCACTGAGTCTGGACGCAATTTGTCAGCGATCGGGGTCGCCAGCTCTTCGCCGGCATCGGGAAAAGACGAATGCACAAAGCAAAAGACGAAAGGAGACCGAACTTGCGCTCGGTCTCCTTTTGGCTGGTACCCTCCCCCAGGTACTTCACCAAACTTGAACTTACTGAATCGGATTCGAGGCAACGGTTGCCGCAGCGGCAGGATCCGCGCGGATCACGCCACTCTGATCTACGAAGAAGTAGCGGCTGCCCGTTTGTCCAGGAGTCGCCGGGTTTCCATTCACTGTGAAACCGGTGTTGGTGCCGCCGTTGGCGATCGGAGCATACGTAAAGAAGTAGCCGCTCTTAGGTTTAGCAGCAGTTGTTGCTCCGGCCAACACGTCGTCGATCAAACAGGTCTGTGTCGAGGTTGCAGCTCCGCCGGTCAGGCAGGCTCCGCCGTTACCTCCCAATGACTTCAGATCGACGGAAAAGCCAACCGGAATGGCTCCAGCGGACCAGCCGGCTGCCTGATAGGAAACTTCGCCGGTAACGATCGTGCGCATGGAACCTACGGCCGACGCTTCGTTGGCCGAAATACGTGCACGTAGCAGGTTGGGAATCGCAATCGCGGCAATAATCAAAATAATCGCGACCACGATCAGAAGTTCGATTAGTGAGAAACCTTTTTGTTTTTTCATGTTGCTCCTTTAGCTGCCTGTGGCTCTGGGAGGCTTTCATCAGCCTGGCGACGTACCTAAGTGCAGCTTTCCTGCCAGAGATAGGGCACAAACCCACAATGTGCCATACTCTGTGGAAAACCATCCTAGTGACTGAAAAATAGAGACTTATGTAGGCTACCACCAAAGTCGTAGACAAAGGAACGCAGCGAGTATGTTTGCCGCAAGGACAACGAGAGTGACAAAAAGTGTCATAGTTTCCTGGCGGGAAGTGTCAACCGATCGCTATATCGGACTTGAGTGGCCCGATCTAGGGTCTCGAGGTCAGCAGGCCAACTGATCTTGGGTGATCTTCAGGCCGTCGAGATTCCCGAGGACGGTCACGGCGATCTTCTCGGGCTGGAAAAGCTGTTGCGACATCTCCTGAAGCTGATCTGCAGTTACGCTCTCTATGCGCTCGATGATCTCATCGAGCGAGAAGAAGCGATCGAAGTACATTTCCTGGCGGGCCAAGTTCGACATCCGTGCGGTCGAGGACTCCAGGCTTAGCATGAGACTTCCCTTCAACTGAGCTTTCGCTCGGCTGACTTCCTCGTTTGACACAGCCTCACTCTTGAGATTGCGGAACTCACTGACCACCGACTCGACCACCTTCGGCGCCCATTCCTGCGAGGTTCCCGCGCAAACAGACATGCAACCGGTGTCGCGGTAGGAATTCAGATCGCTATAGATGGCATAGCAGAGACCCTGGTTTTCGCGAATGTTTTGAAACAATCTCGAGCTCATTCCGCCGCCGAGCAGCGTATTCAGCACGTATGCGACATACCGGCGATCATCGGCGATATAGACCGATGGCACTCCCATGCAGATCTGCACCTGCTCAAGGGATTTCTTATTGCGTGTGACAATCTTGGCGAACGTCTGCGGAGCAGCCTGAACAAAACCATTCTGCTTGGCCTTCAGGTGTGCGAACTTCTGGCGTACGACATCGACAAAACGCTCATGATTCAAGCTGCCGGCGGCAGAAATGATCATGTTTCCGGGATAAAAGAAGCCGCCGTAGTAATCGAACAAGGTCTGCTGCTCAAACTTCTTTACCGTGTCCTTAGTACCGAGAATCGGCTTGCCGAGCGGATGGTCCTTCCAGAAGTTCTGAGTAAATATCTCGTGAACCAGATAATCGGGACTATCCTCGTCCATCTTGATTTCTTCGAGAATCACCCCACGTTCACGGACAATGTCTTTTCCAGCAAAGACCGGATTCAGCACGAGATCGCTGAGGATATCCATAGCGATCGGCAAGTGCTCGTCCAAAATCTTTACGTTGAAACAGATACACTCTTTCGCCGTGAAGGCGTCCATGTTGCCGCCGATGGAGTCGACCTGACGGGCAATGTCCTGAGCCGACCGGCTGGTAGTGCCTTTGAAAAGCATGTGCTCCACGAAGTGGGAGATACCATTTCGTTCGGCTTCTTCGTTTCGCGAACCAGTCTTAATCCAAATTCCAATCGATGCCGAACGGATCTGCTGCATTTCCTCGGTAAGGACGGTGAGGCCATTCGGCAGCACCTCACGACGCACGTTTCTCAGCTCTTGAACCATCTAATTTGTAGAACCCTCATGTATGAAGACGTTATTCTAAATCGGTGAGATCGGCTTTCCCGAACCTCGCACCGGAAATCTCCCGATGGAGATTGAAGATGCAGAGTACCTCGTGATGTTGACTCGATCTTGTTGATAATAAATATTTTAACCCCAGATAAATCGAGCGGCTCGGACCAGCTTCATCACTCCAATTAGATGCCACACCAGCTTCCTCAGAACGAACTATTAAGCCTGTCAAATCAGGAGCTTGCGGACCTTGTGCAAAAGCTGGGGCAACCGGCATACCGGGGACGCCAAGTGGCCGATGCCATTTTCCGCCAACGCCGCCAGTCCCTGGCAGGGGCCTCCAACCTGCCGGCTAATGTGAAGACGGTACTGACCGAGCGAGGCTTCAAAGTCGGTTTTCCTGGCATCGAACAGCGATTTACTTCTACAGATGGAACCGTGCGCTACCTCGTAGCTTTCTCCGATGGTCAGTCAGTTGAGACCGTCTGGATGCCAGAGGGTGACTTTGGCGAGGCTGGCGATGGGACCCAAGCGGGCAAGGAGGAACTCGCGGAACTTAGCTCCGAAGCTGCTGCGCCTCGAACCTCCAACGCAGGTGGTCGCGCCACGATCTGCGTCTCTTCGCAAGTAGGTTGTGCGGTCAACTGCCAGTTCTGTCTTACTGCCCTGCTGGGCGTGAACAGAAATCTCACACCGGGCGAGATCGTCGGACAGGTTCTGGCCGTGCTGCGCGATCATTCCGTTAACCTCGAACGGGAACGCGTGAACATTGTGTTCATGGGCATGGGTGAACCTTTCCTTAACTACGACAATTTCATCAAAGCCGTGCGCCTGCTGGTTGAGGAAGTTCGCTTCCCGGAATCGCGGATGACAGTTTCCACTTCGGGAATCGTGCCGCGCATTCGCGATCTTGGCCGCGAGCCCATACGGCCCAAGCTGGCAATTTCCCTCAACGCGCCCAATGACCAGATCCGCGAGCGCATCATGCCAATCAATCGAAAATGGAATGTTGAAGCCCTGCTGGATGCGGCCCGTGGGTTTCCGCTTCGTACTCGCGAACGCCTGACCTTTGAGTATGTTCTCTTAGAGGGGGTCAATGATGCCCCGGAGCACGCCCGGGAAGTTGCTCACCGAGTACACGACATCCGCTGCAAGGTAAACCTGATCGCCTTTAATCCGGGACCGGGAGCTCCCTACACGATGCCGGCTCAGCAGCGTGTGCTGGAATTCCAATCCATTCTCGCCGGCGCAGGTATTCCGGCCTTCATTCGGCGTCCACGCGGCCGCGACATCTATGCCGCGTGCGGACAGTTGAAGAGAACCGTCACATAGCCAGGCAGCTTTGGGAATTCGCAGCAGCCTTTCTTCTACCCAGTTCGCCGGCAATCACTATCTCTGCGTTTGCCTATTCATATCGCAGCGCCTCGATCGGATTGACACGTATGGCTCTTCGTGCCGGCAGGTAGCAGGCGAGCAGCGCGATCGCGCACAAAAGCAGAGCAACTGCGGCAAAGGTGAGCGGATCGGTCGGCTTTACACCGAATAACATACTTGCCATCAGCCGCGTGAGACAAAGCGCCGCAACGATTCCGATTCCGACACCGAGGAGCGTCATCCTGACGCCATCGCCGAGCACCATCCGCAACACGTCGAAACGTTGCGCTCCCAGAGCCATGCGAACGCCGATCTCCTGGGTGCGCTGACCCACGAGATAGGACAGCACTCCGTAAATTCCGATGCTGGCCAACAGCAGCGCGACACCGGCAAAGACCGCCAGCAGGGTCATTGTGAAACGTTTCTGGCCGATCGAGCGGGCGACGATCTCTTCCATCGACAATGGGGAATAGACGACGAGCGCGGCGTTGGCCTCAAGCAAGCGCCTCCGCAATTCCTCGAACGACGGGACCCCCACACGCGTCGTGCGAACATAGGCGTCAACTCCGAGACCGGCGCGCTTTAGCGCCGTGTCCGGCGCCTGCATCAGAGGCGTATACATCTGCGCG
>Ga0207136_1068_pt1 | contig 23408 bp, 20 predicted proteins | sample Alteio_BWMinHeat_8_FD_153552 | JGI IMG/M metagenome (GOLD analysis project Ga0207136, IMG submission 153552) | Enriched cells from forest soil in Barre Woods Harvard Forest LTER site, Petersham, Massachusetts, United States -... | ecosystem: Environmental > Terrestrial > Soil > Temperate forest >...
TGTCGTGGATGCAGGACCACAAGGCCGCCATTTTCGTGGCTGCAACTTGCAACAATGTCACCGTGCTGCCACCCGAGCTAATCCGCAAAGGCAGGTTTGACGAATTGTTCTTCGTCGATCTGCCCAACGCGGTGGAGCGACGTGCGATCTTCACGCTGCATTTGAAGAATCGCAGACAGGATCCCGCGCGCTTCAATCTGGAAAACCTGGTGATCGCCGCTCATGGCTTTTCCGGCGCGGAGATTGAGGCCGCCCTGCAATCGGCCATGTACGCCTCATTCTCGGAGAAGAAGCCGATGACCACGGAGAGCCTGCTCGACGAACTTCGCGCCACCGTGCCCCTCGCAGTCACGCGCGCCGAAGACATCGCGCAATTGCGCGAGTGGGCCAGTACTCGTGCCGTGTCGGCATCCGACAAGGACGACCCCGAGTCCAGCGGGGTTTCTGTCTAGAGGAACACAACTGAGCCTACGACTCGCCGACTACGCTTCGGTGCGAAGCGCTTCTACCGGATTGAGCCCGGCGGCACGGCTGGCGGGCTGATATCCGAAGAGGACGCCCACAGAACTCGAAACGGCAAGAGCAAAGATCACCCCTACCCAGGAGATATTCAAGTTCACGAAATCCTTGATGAATCCTGCAGTGATCACAACCAGGCTCACGGCGACGAACGCTCCAGCCATGGATCCAGCCGAGCTGATGAAGAGGGCTTCCAGCAGGAACTGAAGGCGGATCTCGCTAGATCGCGCGCCCACCGCCTTGCGCAAGCCGATCTCTCGCTTTCGCTCCGCGAGGGTGGCCAACATGATGTTCATTATGCCAGTGCCGCCGACGGTCAGCGTCACTAATCCGATGGCCAGGAGCACGGCTGTCATCGCCAGGGAAACGTCGCCGGCGGTATGCAGCAATGAAGAGAGGTTCTCCACTTCATAACGCGCTTCGGGGCGATGACGGCTCTGGATCAACTGCTTCATTTGTGCCGTCAGCTCGGGAACCTCAGACGAAGACTCCGCTTGCGCGTAGATCACCTGAAGAAACGAGTCGCCAGTGATCAGCTTGGCAATGGGAAACGGAACGAGCACAGTCTGCGCCTGTATCTCTGACTGGCCAAATGTCGGCACGCCTTCCGCAAAGGTTCCGATCACGGTGCAGCGAAATTGGTCGATGCGGAGCGAGTCGCCAAGTGCCAGACTGGGATTGTGTTCCGCGACGTAGTCCGTGACCAGGCAAACCTTGGAGAGAGCCCGATAATCTTCATCGTCAAAGTAACGGCCGGAAAGTATGTGCAGATTGCGGATCCTTAGGAAATCTGAGGTTGCTCCCACCAGGCGTGCGTGGCGCGGACGGCCGGCAATCTGATAGTCAATCGGAGCGTCGTAGGTTCCAGCGACCGCCCGCACCGCAGGCAGACTGTTCTGGATCGCCCTAAGATCGGCAAGCGTAAGCTCGTCTTCCACAGTCGGGGAAGCTCCACTCCGACTGAGGCTGGCATATGCCAGGTTCGCGCCGATTCCCTCGATGCGCGAAACGATGTACTTCTTCCCCGTTCCCGCAATCGTCAGCACCAATACAAGCGAGGCGCTGCCGATGAGCACGCTCAACGTGGTGAGGAATGCCTTCATCTTATCGGCCTTGAGGGCTCCGACGGCGAGGCGAACGCATTCCATCCAACTTTGCATAAAGTTTCAGTGCAAAGGCAAATTGGTCAGCAGATAGTTATCGGCGCTACGCGCGACAACATTGAGCTTCGACTGTCCCACAAGATCGGCGAGATGCGACAAGTCGCTTCCATACGCCACCAGATACCAGCGCTCCGATTGCGACCACAGCGACTGAAATCTCTGGTCGTCGATGAAGGCGTTTGTCGCGCCCGGCGCATACGAACCGTACTCGAGATTGGTTTGGCGTCCGTTCAGCAGCAACGCATCGCGATTGGCATAAAAAAAGACTGAGGTGAACGACCAGTAAGCATCGTCTTCGATCAATCTGCCCGGCGGACCCTGCTCAAGAGCCTTCGCCAAAGAATACGAGCCGAGATAAGGATCGAACCGGATCAGCGCGACGCGAGCTGCCTGAAAGAAAACAATCATCGCAACTGCAATCACCGCGATCTGTCTCCGCTTCTGCCGAATCAACGTCAAACCTAACGCTCCGATTCCGAATGCGAATGCGGCCAGCCCTAGCGGCAGCTTGAGATAAGCGAAGGCCGTGAGCGTGAGATCGCCAAGGTGCCCGAGCGATAGCGTATAGAGATCTGGATGCTGCACCAGCGCCTGCGAGATATCGCCGGTGCCCGGCAGTCGCCACACCAGGAGCAGTACAGTCGCGAGGGTTAGGAACAGAGCAGAGAAAGTGATCTGCAATACGCGCATGCCGGTACGCACGCGAGCGGACTCGGAAGCCATCGCTGAACCGGCCAGCAATGCCAGTGCCGGATAGATCGGCATCGAGTAGTACTCTTGCGTCGTCGAGAAGGTGAAGAACAACATCACCGTCGCAATCCAGCACACCGCCATCAGCCTGGTTCTACCGGCGCGGCTGGTCGTCCGGTAGGAAAGTCCGCCTGCAGCCGGCAGGAACGCAGACCATGGAAAAAGCCACGCGAGATTGAGCAACCAGAAAAGAAGGCGAGGGACGGTATTGTAGTCCCTGGGATAGCGCAGATTCAGGAAGCGGAGCAGATGCTCGTTGAAGAAATAAAACCAGAAGAATCCACGGTATTCTCCCGGGCCGCTGTGCAGTGAAAACGCGAAGTAAGGCGGGTTGCGCAGAGTTGCCAGCACATGCCACGGCGCCGCGATGATAAGCATGATTCCCAATGCGGGAAACAGACGTAATCGCCGCCAGGATGCGCGCGCGAATAGTTGCCGCGTACACGCCATATACGCCAAGCCCGCAAGCACGGGAAAGACGACGGCAATCAAGCCCTTCAGCAACAGCCCAACCCCGAAGCACACACCAAGCAGCAATGCGTATCGGGGCCGCGGTTCCTCTTCCGGATCGAGCAAACGTAGCCACGCCCAGATCGCTCCTGTGATGGCCACCGTGAGGAGGGCGTCAGGAATCAGAATGCGAGTGAAAAGAAAGAGACCAACGCAGGTGGCAAGCGCGAGTCCGGAGTACAAGGCGGCATTCTCGTCGAAGGCCCAGCGCGCAAAGCGATAGGTGACCCAGCACAACAGCAAGATGCCGAGCGCAAGAGGCAACCGAGCGGCCCAGTCGTGCACGCCGAATAGCCGAAAAGAACCGGCCATGATCCAGTAAACGAGTGGTGGCTTTTCCAGAAAGGCGATGCCGTTGAGACGAGCAGTAACGTAGTCGCCAGAGGCGAGCATGTTGCGCGCAATCTGTGCCTGCACGGCGTCCACGTCGTCCATGAGCCGTGGCGGACTGATCACACTTGCAAGAAAGATGAGCGCTGCTGCAGCCAGCACTACCCAGGCGCTTCCGAAACCTAGTGTGCGGCGGGAACTTTCGAGTTCCGTGTGGGCGTCATCGTCAGCAACTCGCTGTTCGAGCGCTTCCTCAAGATCGACAACCCCGTGAATCCCCATTATTAAGCCTTGCTGTCTCCTCGTGGTATTGGCGCCACAGCTAGGGGCTGCGATGTTCTTTCAGATTGACATAGTGTCGACGTCATGTAAAGAAATGTTAAGTAACCTTTCTCGGCCACAAAACAGGTTACCCACTGAATTCCAAGGGCTTGAGGGAAGCCGGATCAATTCGATGACGAAATTCGCGCTGAATTGAGAACAGATGGCGAGGGTACGGTGAAGCTGCAAATCGGCGAATCCCACTTAGGTAGTAGGAAGCTGCAAACAAATTCCAATTGCGGATGGGCCTCACTGGCAGTATTTTACGCTGCAGTTTCCCCGTTTGTCCGGTCGAAGCGGTAGCCGACCCCGCGCACGGTTTTTAAGTACTGAGGTCTCTCCGGATCAGATTCGATTTTTTCGCGCAACCGCCGCACGAAGACGTCGATCGAGCGCAAGGTCACAAAGTGGGAATCGCGCCAGACGGCATCAAGCAATTGGTCGCGGGTAAACACGCGTCCAGCGTGTGACGCCAGATATTCCAGCAACCGGTACTCCGTTGGAGTCGTGCTCACGGGCTCACCACCCACCGAGATGCTCATGGCTTCGCCGTTGATCTCAAGTTCCCCTACGCGGATGAGGGCGGGCTTCTCGGGACGTTGGGTGCGGCGCAGGACGGCACGGATGCGCGCAATCATCTCCCTCGGGCTGAACGGTTTCACGATGTAATCGTCGGCTCCGAGTTCGAGCCCGGCAACGCGGTCGGCCTCCTCTCCCTTGGCGGTAAGAAACATCACGGGCGTCATTTCAAGCTTGTGGTTCTGGCGAATGCGGCGGCAGACATCGAGTCCGCTCTCGCCCGGCAGCATGATGTCGAGCAGGAACAATACCGGCTGCAGCCGCGCGGCTTGCTCCAGCATGCCCGCGGATGAGGGATACCCTACCGTCTCGAAGTTGGCGGCCTTCAGATGATGCTGAATGAGCCGCAGAATATCGGGATCATCTTCCAGAACGAAGACCACTGGCGCCTTGACGGCTGTTTTGGCAACCACGATTTGCCTCTCGGTTTGGGGCATTGCGTTCAAGTCGGTGTTCACTGATGTTTGTCCACGGTCAAGAGAAGAAGCCACGCTTGCGAGGCCAGAGCAATGGCAACTAACAGGTCGCATCCCGCGCCCATTCCATAGGCACCGCGCAGAATGAACCATCCCACAATCGCGAGGACAAACACCGTCCAGGCCAGACGAACACTGTGTTTGCGCGTGCGTGATTGCGAGATCATCGGCTTTCTTTCCTTGGTAGCGTTGCCGTGCTCCCCAGGGCGGATTCGCTCCGCGAAGTTTGGTTCTTTGCTGGTTCTATCGAAGGGTTGTGACGAAGCAGTAAATGGTTAGTTACAGCAAGTTGAAGATTGCGTGAAAAGCCGGTGACAGCTGGCTCAGGCCGCAGAGCAGCCGAGGTCGAGTGCGCGGTCAAACCTTCCTCCGGTAAGGCACGGGTTAACTCGAGTAGATGCCCCGGGTCAGATACCGTCCCTATCGAGCGCATAACGCGATGCGCGGCATGAGCTAATCTCGATTTGTGCGCCGGCATAGTTATCTCTCTCTAGGTTCCAACTTGGGCGATCCTGTCGCTAACTTGCGGGCTTGCATCGAGCGCTTAGGAGATTTAGGCGAGGTTAGGCAGATCTCCTCGTTCTACAGCACGGAGCCGATGGAATTGCGCGAGCAACCTTGGTTCGTGAATTGTGCGATTGAGCTCGAGACTGAGCTCACCGCGGGGCAACTTCTTGCCGGCGTGCAGACGATAGAGGCGGGCCTCGGACGGGTTCGCGAAATCAGCAAGGGGCCTCGAACGATCGACATCGATATCCTGCTCTTCGGTTCTTCTGTCATCCAAGAAGGGACCCTACAAATTCCGCATCCGGCGATGCACGAACGCAGATTCGTGTTGGCCCCCCTGACCGAAATCGCGCCCAACGTCATGCATCCGATTCTGCAGAAAACGGCAACCGAGATTCTGTCCCAGTTGGGAACTGCTGGAGGCGTAGTGAAGCGTCTCGCGTCTAGGTGAATTTTTCGCTTGTCTGAGACGAGCGGGCCGGTTCTTACCGCGCTAGAATGTCTTTGTGCGCCGCATTACGCCAATGCTGCTGAATGCGTTGTTCGTAGGATTGCTCGCCTCCGTAGCATCCGCCAGCATTCCGAATCGGCTACGTTCTTCTGAAGCAGCCCCGGCTCTGCAGACCGACTCCGCGTTGATTTGGGAATCAAGCCACACTTTGTTTGGGGAACCGCTCGACCCGCATCCCTTTGAGACCGAGTTCTACATACACGACTTGGCTGCCGAAACGCCGGTTGAAAGTCGCCCGCATTCGCGGTGGATCAGCCCGGTAAGTAGCGCCGCGTCGGGGCTGACTAGCGCGGCTTCGGGTTTGTCGAAGAAGGTTGCGAACTTGCGACGCGCGCTGGTTCGGATGATGCCGTAGCCGGTCCTGCTACCGCGGCCAGCAATTCCTCACTCTTCCAGCTATTCCCCGGATACCAGCCTGCGATTTTTCCGTCAGGACCGATCACGGCCGTGCTCAATGAGTGCGTGATGGTGTTGCCGTCCGGCTCGTAGAACACGGCAAAGAAGTCTGCCAGGTCTTTGATCTCTTTGGTCGCCGCGGTTGCGAACTCCCAGTGCTTGAAGTCTTCTTTGCTGTAGCGCTCCGTGTATGCGCCGCCATAGCTGCGCAGGACCTCGGGCGTGTCATGCTTCGGATCGAAGCTGATGCTCAGTAGATGCGTCTTTGCATATAGCTCCGGAATCTTCGCCAAAGTCTTGTCGATTGCGGCAAAGTTCCCGTTCACGCGTGGACAATAGTCGTTCAGCGGACAGCGGGTGTAGAAGAACGTGATCAGCAGCGTCTTGCCGCGATAGTCGTCGAAATGAACTGCCCGCCCGTTCTGGTTCGTCAGGAGAAAATTCGGGACTCGCTCGCCGACTTGCGGCACGTGCATTGGCTTAGGCACCGGCATGCTGCCGGGCACCGCCTTCTTCACGACTTCGAGCCTGTCGATCTCGACGCGATCTTTGCCGACCGATATGTCTCCGTTGATCTCGTCCCCGGGACCGACCTGCTCCAGCATCGCGTTATCGGTCACCGGATACGGCATCGTCATGGCTTCCATGAAGCCTGGGATGGCGTCGTGGTCGACGATCAACTCGTGCCCGAGCTTGTCGACCGACATGATCTTGCCGTGGAGAGCGTAATGTTTGGCTTGCGGCTTCGCGCAGCCTAGAACCAGAAGGGCGAACACGAAGGTCACGCAGGAAAAGAAAAGGTCGCGAAGATTGAGGGGACAAAGAAGGATAGTCTGCTGCATTGCTCAAACCATTCTCTACCCTTCGTGCCCTTCGTGAAAACCTTCGTGACCTTCCTATTCGCTCTCCCCCGGGGTCCTTATGATGGACTCTCGACCGTCTCAAACGGTGCCACCGGCTGCACCTCACCTGCGCGCTCCACCTGGAGAGTCAGCCGGCGATTCTTGACATCGGCGTCGATGACGACGTGATCGCCGTGCTGCACCTCGCCATCGAGGATCTTCATTGCGAGCTGGTCCTGCACCATGCGCTGGATGGCCCGCTTTAGCGGACGCGCTCCGAATGCGCGGTCGTAGCCTTCCATGAAGATCATCTCCTTGGCGGCTTTCGTCAGCTCGATCGAGATCTTGCGGTCGGCGAGCATCTTGCGCACGTTCGCCAGTTGCAGATCGACGATACGCGTCAATTGCGCCTCGCCCAGCGGCTTGAAGATGATGATGTCGTCGACGCGGTTCAGGAACTCGGGACGGAAGTGCTGCTGCACGACTCCCATCACCTGCTCGCTGGCGCGCTCGAAGGCCTCGGGACTCGCCAGATTCTCGGCCGTGAGATATATCGCGCCGAGGTTCGAGGTCATGACGATCACAGTGTTCTTGAAGTCCACGGTGCGACCCTTGTTGTCGGTCAGGCGGCCATCGTCGAGAATTTGCAGCAACACGTTGAACACGTCACCGTGCGCCTTCTCGATCTCGTCGAAGAGAATCACTGAGTACGGACGCCGTCGCACGGCTTCCGTGAGCTGTCCGCCTTCGTCGTAGCCCACGTATCCCGGGGGCGCGCCGATAAGGCGCGCGACCGCGTGCTTCTCCATGTACTCCGACATGTCGATGCGGATCATGTTGTGCTCGTCGTCAAACAGGAACTCGGCAAGCGCACGCGCGACTTCGGTTTTCCCCACACCGGTGGGACCAAGGAAGATGAACGACCCAATCGGACGCCGCGGATCGCTCAGTCCCGCGCGCGAACGGCGGATCGCGTTGGCCACGCGCTCAAGCGCCGGATCTTGGCCGATCACACGTTCGCGCAGCCGCGCTTCCATGTTGACCAGCTTCTTCACTTCGCCTTCGAGCATCTTTGACAGCGGAATACCGGTCCACTTGGAGACGATTTTCGCGATGTCCTCCTCGTCGACTTCTTCTTTGAGCATGCGGCTGCCGCCGCCGGCGGCTTTCTGGTTGAGAACCTTGAGCTCTTCTTCCGCCTGGCGCAGCAGCCCATAGCGGATTTCGGCAACGCGTTGCAGATTGCCGCGACGTTCCTCCGTCTGCTCTTCGATTTTCAGCTTCTCGATGCGCTCCTTGAGCTCCTGCACGCGACCGATCGCCTGTTTCTCTTCCTTCCAACGCGCCTTCAAGGCGTTGGACTGCTCGCGGATTTCCGCAAGCTCTTTCTCGACTTCCGTCAGGCGCTCTTTCGAATTCGGATCCTTCTCGCGCTTCAACGCTTCGCGTTCGATCTCCAGCGAAGTTGCCCGACGTTCGAGCTGATCGATCTCTGTGGGCATGGAGTCGATTTGAATGCGCAGCGATGCCGCGGCTTCGTCGATCAAGTCGATGGCTTTGTCCGGCAAAAAGCGATCGGAGATGTAGCGGTGCGAGAGCGTGGCCGCGGCGATGATTGCAGAGTCCTTGATGCGGACGCCGTGATGCACTTCGTAACGCTCTTTGAGCCCGCGCAGGATCGAGATCGTGTCCTCTACCGTGGGCTCGCTGACGAAGACGATCTGAAAGCGCCGCTCCAGAGCCGCGTCCTTCTCGATGTACTTGCGATATTCGTTGAGCGTGGTCGCGCCGATGGCTCGCAGCTCGCCCCGCGCCAGAGCCGGCTTGAGCATGTTGGAGGCGTCAATCGCGCCTTCCGCGGCGCCGGCGCCAACCAGCGTATGCAGCTCGTCGATAAAGAGGACGATCTGTCCCTGGGAATCCTCGATCTCTTTCAGAATTGCCTTCAATCGGTCTTCGAATTCGCCGCGATACTTCGCGCCAGCGAGCATCGAGCCAAGATCGAGAGATACCACGCGCTTGTTCCTCAGCACTTCAGGCACGTCGCCGGAGACGATGCGTCGTGCGAGGCCCTCGACGATTGCAGTCTTTCCAACGCCGGGCTCGCCGATCAGGACCGGATTGTTCTTGGTGCGGCGCGAGAGAACCTGAATCACGCGGCGAATCTCTTCGTCGCGTCCAATTACCGGATCGAGTTTGCCTTTGCGCGCCAGCTCGGTCAGGTCGCGGGCGTAGCGCTCCAGCGCCTGGTACTTGGCTTCGGGATTCTGATCAGTCACCTTTTGTGACCCCCGGACCTGAGTCAGCGCCTGCAGAATCGCGTCGTGTGTGGCTCCCGCCGCGCGTAACAGACGCTGCGCCGGATCGTTCGAGAGCTTCGAGAGTACGAGCAACAGGTGCTCGGCGGAGACATATTCGTCCTTAAAGTTGTCGGCCTCGTTGAAAGCCGCGTCCATCATCTTCTGAAAGGCAGAAGACATGTTCGGCTGCGCCGCTCCGCCCGAAACCTTGGGCAATCGGCTGATCTCGGCGTTCGCGTCGGCGAGCAGCTTCTCCGGCATCGCTCCGATGCGGCGGAGAATCGGCGCAACAATGCCTTCCTTATCCTCGAGCACCGCCGCCAGAAGATGGATCGGCAGCAGCTCGGGATTACCGTTCTGCGATGCGAATTCGCTGGCCGTTTGAACGGCCTCCTGCGACTTCAGAGTTAGTTTGTCCCAGCGTATTGCCATGATCGTTCCTTGTGTATGACGGATGCGGTGAAGTCAAATCGGGTCATCCGGGTGAAGTAAGAAAAGGCCGTCGCGTGTTTTGCTTCACCCGATGGCCCGATCGCCCGATCGCCCGATCAAAAATAACGGGAGACTAAGCCCAAGGCCCATCTCCCGTTCGATTATCAAATTTTACGCCGCTCTGCGGTTTGGGTTGCGCAATCGAGCGTCGCCTTATGCCGCTGTGCTCTTCGATTCTGACTTGGCGCCTTCCACCGTCTTGCCCAGGGACTTGCCGCCGATGTTCACCTTGATCTGCTTCGGCTTGGCTTCGGCTCGCTTGCCGAGTTCGATCTTCAGCACGCCATTCTCGAAATTTGCCTGGACATTCTCGGTGTCGAGCGTGCTCGGCAACGTGAACGAACGGGCGAAGCTGCCGTAGCGGCGCTCGACGCGATGGAAGTTCTCTTCCTTTTCTTCCTTCTCGAACTTGCGCTCGCCGCGTACTGTGAGCGTGTTGTTCTCCAGGCGAATGTCGACATCTTCCTGGCTGACGCCGGGAATCTCGAGTTTCAAGGTGACCTTGTGCTCGTCTTCGTAGACGTCCACGGCGGGAACGAAGCTGGTGGTTGTGGTCAGTTCGTCCTGGCCACGGCCATAGTCCTGGAAAATGCTGTTGACGCGATTCTGCAAGGTGGCAAGCTCACGGAACGGAGCCCAATGAGTGACAACCATGACTTAATTTCCTCCAAATACTTTCGAGATTTTCGTGCTCATCACCCTCTGCAATGCTTTGGATGCTATATAAGCACGATGCGATAATAAAATATGAGTGTCTTACTGTCAACTAGTTAGTATGCAATTTTATTTATATTATTATCAATCACTTACAAGTATGATCACTGATGGATGCTCCGAGTAAGTCTATTCTGAGATTCCGATCAGCCACCGTTCTCACATAGCCCCCTTCCACGTCCACTTCCGAACACACTGTCCCAAGCGCGGTCGACCAGTTGGACCTTTCATTCCCATTCGTCCCGCTTCATGTTTATTATTTTCTAGCATTTAGGCCGGAATCACTGGTCGGCAACTCAGTTGCTTTCAAAACCACCAAGCTGTTTCCCTGGGGAGTTTTGAGGTACACCTCATGAGCCGATACCGGGACGCTTTCCTCGTTTCCGCGCTGCTGAGCCTGCTGAGCCTGTTCTGCGGATTTGTCTGCCGCCAGCCGCAGAGTGTTGCATTGCATTCTTCCGACGAAACCATTGCACGGCACATCGCCCAGCTTCGCTCCAAAGAAGCCGGGCAAAAGGCTGCGGCGGCATACTGGCTCGGACATCACGGCATCGCGGCAGAACGTGCTATTCCGGCACTGGTAGATCTGCTCGGCGATGCCACACCGATTCAAGTCACGAAGTACCGCAAGCCGGACGCTCCCGACAACAACAAAGCCACCGTCGGGGAAGAAGCTGCGGCAGCGCTGGTGAATATCGGCAAGTCTTCGACGGATGCGCTGATCAAGACGCTCATCACCTCTCCAGAGGCGCATGCGCGCGAAAACGCCGCCTGGGCGCTGGGCGCGCTGCATCGTCGCCAGATGATTTGAAAAAACAGTAGTCAGCGGTCAGCAAACCTGCTTTCCAACTCATCCGTAGGAATCCAAGCCCGAAGGCTGCGTGTAATCCGCCTCGCGTTTTGCTTTCGTCTTCAGTTTTCGGCGAGCCACTGACGCGTAGAATCGACGCATGCAGGATCGCCGTCCCATGCGGTTAACCGAGCAGGTGAAGGCGGCGGGTTGAGCGTCGAAGCTGAGTCCGGCGGTGCTGGACAAAGTGCTTGGGAAATTAGCCCGGCAACACGACGAGAACCTGCTGGTTGGCTATGACACGGCCGACGACGCCGCCGTGTATCGCCTATCGGCCGATCTCGCGCTGGTTCAGACCGTCGATTTCTTTACCCCGATCGTCGACGATCCTTACGTCTTCGGCCAGATAGCAGCCGTGAATTCCCTGAGCGACGTCTACGCTATGGGCGGAGAACCGCTCACTGCCTTGGCTATCGTGTGCTTTCCTGACGGCGGCGATCTCGACGTACTGGAACAGATGCTCGCCGGCGGCCTTTCCAAGATGAAGGAAGCCGGATGCGTGGTGGCCGGCGGACACAGCGTCCGCGATCCCGAAATGAAACTCGGTTACAGCGTGACCGGGACGGTGAATCCACGGAAATTCTGGCCCAACGCCAAAGCTAAAGTTGGCGACGCGCTGGTGCTCACCAAACCGATCGGAACTGGAGTGATCTCAACGGCAATCAAGCGCGGCACGGCGAGACAGGAGTGGATCGACGGCGCAGTAGCCTCGATGACGAAGCTGAATCGCCGAGCGGTCGAGGTAGTTCACCAAGGCGACTTCGCGGTTCATGCCGCCACTGACATCACCGGCTTCGGCGTGATTGGTCACTTGCGCGAAATGGCTTTAGGCAGCAAAACCACGATCCGCATTGAAGCCAATCTGATCGAGCTGCTGCGCGGCGCGCTGGAGTGTGTGCAGGCTGGAGACATTCCCGGCGGACTGAAGACGAATCGCGAGTTTGCCGAAAGCTGCGTGCAATACGCCAAGGACATTCCGGAAGACCTCAAAACCCTGCTCTACGATCCCCAAACTGCCGGCGGGCTGTTGCTGTCGGTTCCGAGCGAGATCGGCAAGGGTTTGGTTGCTGCATTGGAAGTAGCAGGGATCCCTGCCGTTCGGATCGGCGAAGTGCTGCCGAAACGCGAAAAGTTGATCGAAGTGGCTTAGAGAATCATTTTCACCACGCAGTCAGGAAGAACACGGAGGAAGGAAAATACGTTGGCCGAGACGCGGCATGCCGCGTCATCCATCGGTTTGAATTGAGCCGAGGAGCAAAACGAATCAGTCGCGAAAGCGGTGTCGGGACGGATACCGCCATCAAAGACGGGGTATGGCCCCGTCTCTAACGAAGCTTCCTCCGTGTTCTCCCAGCCTCCGTGGTGAAAACGCAAGCTTAAGATTTATCCTATCCCGTCATGCCTACCGCAACCCGCGTCGATCCACTCTCGTTTCTGGGTGACCAGCTCACTCAACTCAAAGAAAGGGGCACGCACTTCAAACTGCGCATCCTCGAAGACGAGCAGGAGCCAGTTTGTACATTTGACGGCAAGAAGGTCATCAATCTTGCCTCAAACAACTATCTCGGGCTCACCACTCACCCCAAGCTGCGCGAAGCCGCGCTGGAGGCCACGAAGAAGTACGGAGTTGGATCGGGAGCGGTGCGTACGATTGCCGGCACTATGCGCATCCACATGGAGCTGGAAGAAAAGATCGCGCGCTTCAAGAATGTGGAAGCCTGTGTCGTCTTTCAGTCGGGATTCACGGCCAACGCGGGCACGGTGTCGGCGTTTTTGGGCAAAGAAGATTTCATCATCTCCGACGAGCTGAATCACGCGTCGATCATCGACGGCGCGCGCCTCTCGCGGGCAAAGATCCTCGTCTTCCGCCATAAGGATGCTGCGCACGCCGACGAACAGCTCGCCTCGATCAAAGATCAGCCCGGACACAAGCTGCTGATCACCGATGGTGTCTTCTCCATGGACGGCGACATCGGCCCGCTGCCCGCGCTCTGCGAGGTTGCGGAGAAGTACGGTGCGATCATGATGGTCGACGATGCACATGCCTCCGGCGTTCTCGGCCGCAATGGCCGCGGCACCATCGATCACTTCAACGTGCACGGGCGCGTGGACATTCAAGTCGGTACGCTGTCCAAGGCCATCGGCGCGCTCGGCGGGTACGTTTGCGGCACGCGGGACCTGATTGACTTTCTCTATCACCGCGCGCGGCCGTTTCTATTTTCGACTTCGCATCCCCCGTCGGTGGCCGCAACCTGCATCGCAGCCTTCGATGTTCTCGAGCAGGAGCCGCACTTGATCGAGAAGCTGTGGGAAAACACTCGCTACTTCAAGAAGGAACTCGGGAATTTAGGCTTCAACATCGGCGGAAGAACCACGCCGGCAAGCGAGACTCCGATCACTCCGATCATCGTCGGCGAAGGAAAGCTGGCAATGCAGTTCTCACGCGAACTGTTCAATGAAGGGGTCATGGCCACCGGCATCGCATTCCCGACGGTAGCCGAGGGCAAGGCGCGCATCCGCACGATCGTCACCGCGACTCATACACGCGAGCAGCTCGAGCGGGCGCTGGAGAAGCTGAAAAGAGTGGGAAAGAGGCTGGACATCATATAAATTTCGTCCGCCCCGTTCGTTCCATTGTATGGTCATGCTTGCGGCAGGCAGTCGAGATGACGGCGAGGAGGAGAATTAGGCAGCATGGCGAGCGAACCGTCATTTGCAACGACAAGTTAGCACGGATTTGGCTGGATACTTTCTAACGAACTTCATTCCGATACACCACTCCGCCCTTCATCACGAACACGGGATGCTCCAGCGTCGTGACGTCCTTCGTGGGATCGCCATTCACCGCGACGATGTCAGCGTACTTCCCCTCCTCCAGTGTTCCAATTCGGTCTGACCATCCCAGCAGATCGGCGGCATTCACCGTCGCGGTCTGGATCGCCTGAATGGGCGTCATGCCCATATGGACGTATTCGTTGAACTCGTGCGCGTTCAGTCCATGGGGATAGACGGCGGCGTCGGTTCCAAATGCTACTTTCACTCCGCTCGCGAATGCTCGGGTCAGGTTTTTGCGCCCGACTTGACTCACCTGCCGCATCTTGATGGCATACATTTCCGGCAGGCCGTTGGTTTTGGAGTTCTCGACCATCCAGGTTTGCAGATAGACGGTTGGGACCAAATACGTGCCGTGCTGTTTCATCGCGGCGATTCCCGCGTCGTCGATATAGGAACCGTGCTCGATGGAATCGACGCCAGCCTCGGTCGCCCAAAGAATCCCTTGTGCGCCATGGGCGTGGGCGGCGACTTTCCGCCCGAGCCGGTGGGCATCGGCAACGATCGCCTTCATCTCTTCGAGCGTGAACTGGGCGGCCTGCGGATCGTCGCCTTTCGAGAGCACTCCGCCGGTCGCACAGATCTTTATTAGGTCAGCGCCGTACTTGATTACCTCGCGCGTCTTGTGCTGCACAGCCTCGATTCCATCCGCCACTCCCTCAGCGGTATCGTGATAGGAAAAGGGGAGCAGGTTCTCATCGCAGTGTCCGCCCGTAATGCCGAGCAACGGCCCGCTGACCAGCATGTGCGGTCCGGGCACCAGACCCTCGTTGATGGCATCGCGCAAGGCTACGTCGGCGAACCCCGGAGCGCCCACGTTGCGGACCGTGGTGAAGCCTGCTTCCAGCGTGACCCGGGCATTCCGAGCGCCCCATAGCGTCGCCGCTGGTAAGGATTCTCCGAGCTTCTGATAGCCGAAGTTTGTGCCTTTGCCTATCAGGTGCGTATGCGCGTCGATCAGGCCGGGGACAAGCGTTGCGCCCGGCAAATCGATCACAGTTGCTCCCGCGGGCGCCGGTCCGGAGACGCTGGTGATTTTATCGCCGGCTATGACGACCACGGGATTGTCGATAGTGCGGCCGCTCTTTACGTCAAGCATCTGCGCGGCGCGGATGACTGTGATCTTTGGATTGGCGGGCTCGATCTGCTGAGCGGTGGCGGTGGCAATCAGTGCGAACAGGAAGAGCGCAACAGCGACTTTGCAAAAGTTGATGTTCATAGGCGCGCGAATTATAAAGCAGGGCGCATTTCGTTCTTTACTCCCAACTGGAACTGTTGGATTATGCAAAGTACCGCGAAATTTTCAAATCACAGGAGCGAGACCCAAGATGAGGGACATCTACGAACTCATCCGCCAGAAAGAATCTGACCTCGAGCGCATCAAGAAAGAAGTCGATGTGCTGCGCATGGCCGCGAAACTTCTCGACGACGATGCCGGTTCACGCACCATAGTCGTAGCTCCCGCCACCATAGACCGGGAAAGTCAGGTGTATGGCGCGCCCGCCGCTGCGCGTCCTGGGGCCGCTCCAACTGCGCCGCCTAGCGCCTGGGCCTCGGCAAAACAATTCCCATAGTTAAGGCACGAGGATACTGAGTGGGTTCCTACCAGCAGCCTTGCTTTGCCTCCGAGAACGGCGTCGAACAGCGGCTCTTCCTTCGCAAGAAGGTCACGTTGCCGTTGCCCATCGAACTGATGCCGGGAAAAGAAGTGTGGCTGGACGATCTTGGCGAAGGCGGTCTCAGCGTCTCCGGCAGTTCCCGTTTGGAACTGGGCACCGACACGTTTCTTACTTTCCAGTTTCCGGAAGCCAATTCCACGATCGAAGCCGCTGGAGTCGTGGCCTGGTGCGGCACTTCGGGACGCGCCGGAGTTCGCTTCACCCGCATAAAACCGGACTCTACCGCGGCGCTGAAGCGCTGGCTGAAGGCTGACACCGATTCCATAAGCAGAACGTCTGTCCCGGCAGAACACTCCTCGGAATTTGCATTGCGGCTCTGGCGAGATCATTACAGGATCGCCGACCTGAAGACCGAGATCGCTTCTGAGGGATTAAACGGTGACGCTGCGCTTGATCGAATCGCCCAGCGCATGCTTCGACTCACCCGCGCCCACGGCGCGGCAATCGCACTGCGGCAGGGCGATGAGGTGATTTGCCGCGCGACTGCGGGCAACGCGCCCGCCATCGGCGTGGAGCTAAACATTGAGCGCAGCTTGACTGGCGCGTGCTATCGCACTGGCAACATCGTTGCGCTTGCGGACTCCGGGAATGACTCGCGAGTCGATGCCGAGCTTTGCCGCCAGATGGAGTTCCGCTCCCTGTTGGTCGTGCCGGTCGTATCGATGCGGCAGGTAGTCGGCGTCGCAGCAGTTTTTTCGGCGATTCCAGGCAATTTTGAAGGCGGAGATGTTTTGCTCTTGGACTCCGCGGCGGAGCTCATCGCGCAAATCTACGCACCTTCGGCTCCTCGATGGCGGCCGGCAAACCCTTGATCAGTTGGTCGCGACCGACAGCCACATCGCCATCGCCCGCTCCTCGTTAGTCCCATTTCAGCCTTTCCTCCCATCCGTAACATTTCTTAACAGTGTTGCGAGCACAGCGTGTTAAGTCCTGCCAGTAACGCGACTTTAGGGCGCAAGTCCACGTCTAAGTACGTACTCAGGTTTGGGGTTAGGGCACCAGCCTGAGTGCGTGGGCACAACAGTAATGCGACAATCGTAAGAGCCGACCATTGCAGCCAGAAGAGCCGGGCGACGGAAGTCGAGTAAAGATGCCAGTTACTGAGGCGCCACCAAAACCGCCAGCCGAGCAGCGCCCACTGCGCCGCGATTTGCCCCACGACCCGGCCGAGCTTCATCTACTGATCGAGGAACTCGAAGACGATCGCGAGCGAGCGCGACGGCGAGAGTCAGTGTGGATCTCGGTCATCTTGCATCTGTTGATCGTCATCGGGATATTCTTCGTTCAGCCGAAATTCTTTCCCGATCTGTTTTCATCAAATGACAAAGTCGTTCCGGTGCAGCCCGACGACAAAGAGGTCAACTTCCTTGCGCTGCCCAAGGATTCGCAGCATGCGGAGCCGCCGCCGAAGACCAACATTATTTCCGACAAGAATCGGGTCGCGAAGGCGCGTCAGCCCACGATCGATCGCCACACACTGGAAGAGCTTCAGAACGCGCGGCGGCAGGGCGCTCCCGGTCCGCGAGCCATGCAGGCCCCGGCTCCGCAGAGCGCGGCTGCGCCTCCCGCACAGGGCCAGCAACAGGCTCAACCCTCCAAGCCTCCGGAAAATTCAAACAGCACGGCGAAGCTAGAGCAGCCAGAGCAGGAGCGTCAGACAAATCGAAATGTGTTCACCAGTGCAGGATCGGCTAACTCCGTGATCCAGCAAGCGGCGCGGGCTGCTGCCACAGGACACGGCGGAGGTGGCGACTACGGCATCGGACCTCTCACTCCCAACACCAACGCGCAGGGCGCAGTGGACATTCTCAGTGACACGCTAGGCGTGGATTTCGGTCCGTATCTCTCCCGCGTGCTCGAGGAGGTGCGGCGTAACTGGTACAACCTCATTCCCGAAGAGGCACGCTCACCTCTGTTCAAGCAGGGCAAATTGGCGATTCAGTTTGTCATCGACAAGAATGGTTCGGTGGAAGGAATGAAACTGATCGCTCCCTCAGGAGACATTGCGTTGGATCGCGCGGCGTGGGGCGGCATTACCGCTTCCAATCCCTTCCCGCCGCTACCGAAGGAATTCAACGGTCCTTACCTGGCTTTGCGTTTCCGCTTCTACTACAACCCCGACCGAGGGGAACTGAAATAGTTCAGTGGACGCGCAACGGCGGCAAGCACGAGGCTTGTTGCTTGTGGCGGTTATGGTTTCTGCTCTATTGATTGTGCGGTACTGGGGCCGCATTCTATGGTTGATGAGGTAATCATCCCCTTAGGGGAGTTTTCCTAATATTCATCTGGCGTTCTTCCCAAAATGTGCAAAACCGTTTGGATTCACATTCTCGAAGCCGAAGTAACGCGGGGCCAATTCCGTCCAGTGTTTGTCTTGTAAGTCGCTGATCTTTATGATGTTTGACGGTGCAACGCAGAATATGCAAAGAGTGTAAATTACTGAAATCAGGCCATGTTGTCGTTTCCGCTACTCTCTTTCCCACAAGCTTTTCCACAAACCCTAGGAAATCTCGTTGTGAGATAGTGGCGTTTTGACGCCATTTGGGCTACTGCTTCCGTGACCCACACTCAGCACTAGCAGACCGCTCCGGTGGGGATAGAGTAAGCGCATGAAGAGAATGCATATCGCCGCAGTGATCGCGAGTCTCACGATCGTCATCTCCGCGCACGCGGCCTCAAGCACGGCGCCACCAAGCGAAGCACAGACCATCATTTCTGCGCAGTTCGGATCGCAATTTGTTCTGCTACAGGATTTTCCAGTGCTTGTCGGCGATTTCAACGGTGACGGATCGGAAGATGCAGTCTTTGTTGCAACTGCGCACGGCGGCATTCAGACAACTTCGGATCGCTACCGCGTGTTCGATCCTTCGAGCGACTATTTCGGCATCGGCGATCCAAAAATCACTTCCCAATTTGCTTCCCCATATCCGGAGGGGCCGCGCTATTTGCTGATCATTCATGGCAACGGCACCGAGGGGTGGCACGCGAAGCAGCCAAAAGAGCGTTTTGTGCTCATTAACGTGGCGTTCGATCACATTTCGATTGGGCACATCGAAAAGACGAAAAAGAAAGTCACCAAGGTCATTGACGATATAGGCCTTGAGGAAACCGGCCTCCTGAATTCGTTTCTCTACTGGAACGGCCGTCGTTACAAATGGTCGCCGGGCGCAGCGTAACTGTACTCCGACATTCCCGCGGCGTTGAGGCTGTACAATTGCGGATTCCGTCGCCGATCAATGCGCGTCCTAGTAATCAGCGATATCCATGCGAATATCCATGCGCTCGACGCGTGCAGCGAAGGCTTTCCTGCCTTCGACGTGGTCTGGAACCTTGGCGACGTGGTGGGATATGGCGCTAACCCCAACGAAGTAATTGCCCGTTCCTGCGAGTTGGGAAAGATCTTTGTTCGCGGAAATCACGACAAAGCCTGCTCCGGAGTCAGCGACCTTACTGGGTTCAATCCGGTGGCAGCGCTGGCGGCGATTTGGACGCAAAAAAGCCTCACGTCAGCGAATCTGGAATGGCTCAAGTCGCTTCCCCATGGGCCGATTAAGCCCGCTAAAGAACTCGATGTGGCCTGTGTTCACGGATCTCCGCTCGACGAAGACGAGTACATGATCAACGTGCACGATGCTACGGGTCCGCTGCTGCATTCGGTGGCAAACTGCACATTCTTCGGACACACCCATCTGCAAGGTGGATTCCTGAAGAAAGATGCCGGGGAAATACACCAGATTCGTCCGGCATTTCGCGATCCCACAAAGCCGCAGAGAATCGAGTTCCGCATCGAAACCGACAAAACTTACATGATTAATCCCGGTTCCATCGGCCAGCCGCGCGATGGAGATCCCCGCTCTGGCTTCGTTTTGTACGATACCGACGACGATCTTGTAATCTTTTATCGGGTTCCGTACGACGTCAAAGCAGCACAAAAAGATATTCTCAACGCCGGATTGCCGCCGAGATTGGCCGAGCGTTTGGAAAACGGACGCTGAACTACACTTCGATTCATGCCGCATAAGACTCCCTCGGGACGCAATTCGGCCTCGCTTTTTCCCGAAGATCATGCGTCTTCAACGCCTTCCGAGCACACTTCTTCGCCGCAAATAGTGGCTTATGTAGACGGTGGCGCGCGCGGAAATCCTGGTCCAGCGGGCTATGGAGCCTACATTCGCGACGCTTCCGGGGTTCTCATTGCACAGTTAAGCGAGTTTTTGGGGATCAAAACCAACAATTTCGCCGAGTATTCGGCGCTTTTAGCGGCGTTGGAGTACGCAATTGCGCACGGATATCGCACACTAAAAGTCGTGAGCGACTCGGAGCTGATGGTCCGCCAGATGACCGGTCAGTACCGCGTGAACAGTCCCGACCTCAAGCCGCTTTATGAAAAAGCTCGCGGCCTGGTGCGCAAGCTGGACAAATTTTCCATCGAACACGTGCTTCGCGCGAAGAACAAACAGGCAGACCAGTTGGCGAACGAGGCGATGGACCGCGGAATGGGAATGAAGTAACGACTCTGGGTGGGAGCCCCCGACTTTAAGCAACGTTTTGTGGTGGTCGCACAAGACTTTCAGTCCGCCGGGAGAAGACATCGAGTATCAAAATGGGGTTTAGCCCGGAGCCTTCGTGCGAGCCGGCGCTAAAGCGCGAGAAAAAGGAAAGATCAAGACAGGTTTTCCCGCTGAAGCAGGGCTTTCACCTCGCCGAGGACAGATTTCAGATTGGGAAAAAGGAAGAATCCTAAAACTCGATGACCAAGCCTTCTGACGCGGCGCGCACTTTCGGATAGTGCTCGCGCGCCTTCTGCACGACGCTATCGACAATCTTGTCATCGTGATCGGGATCGTGGTGGAACAAAACCAACTCTTTCGCTCCGCTTTCCATCACGATATTCACTGCTTCGCGCCAATGGCTATGCCCCCAACCGCGCTTCTGCGCTTCATATTCTTCGGGTAGATATTGCGCGTCGTAGATCAAAACATCTGCACCCTCGGCGAGCTGGCGGACGTTCTTGTCGAATACCGGATGTCCCGGCTCGTTGTCGGTGGCGTACACCACGACTTTGTCCTTAGTTTCAATTCGGAACCCGAGGCATCCCTGTGGATGATTCAGCCACATCGACTGCACAATGCATTCGTCGAAGGCAATCCGGTCTTCCTCTATGTCGTAAAAGTTGCGATGCGCCGCCATTTCGCTCATGTCGACCGGAAAGTACGGGTCCGACATTTGTTCTTCAATCGCGCGCTGCAGCCCGCGCGTGCGGCTGGAAGAGTGAAAGAAGAAGTAGTTATCGGGGCTGCTGTACAGCGGACCAAAGAAAGGAATGCCTTGAATGTGGTCCCAGTGAAAGTGGGAAAGAAAGATGTGCGCAATGATCGGCTTCTGGTCAAATTCCTTGACCAGGTTTTTGCCTAGATTGCGGAAGCCGGTCCCGCAATCGAAGATGTACATGTGGTCATTAATGCGGACTTCCACGCAGGATGTATTCCCGCCGTAGCGCAAGTTCTCGGCCTGGGGAGTCGGCGTAGACCCGCGCACGCCCCAGAATTTCACTTGAATCGCCATGTCTCCGCTTTTTTGACCAGACAGCCGACGTTATCTGTGGCCGAACCCTCGTCTTTTCCAGGGCTTCGCGGCTCCAGAATTAACGAAATTTTCGCTGAGTATACGCTAGCCCACGAACAAACAGTCAACTTACAGCAGTTTAGAGGGTGCACAAGCAGTTACTCCGTGCCAGCTGGTTTTGCGGATGAAAGCAGATCGAGGGAAGGGCGAGGATTCATCCCTGCCGTTAAGCGGGTTCAACTTCCAAACGGCGTCACCTCCTGGGGTTCGCCAGCCGGCGCTTAAAGCGCAAAAAACTAGAGATAAAAGGCTTCAACTAGTTCGCATAGAAGCCCGGGATGAATGCTCCAGGCACAACCAAAAGCCAAGTTTATGTTGACACGACCGGCCGTCTCATAGAAGCGCTCCGAGAGAAGCGGTCCTTTTTTGCTTTTCTCTTGCGCTTTAGAGAGCACTGGCTCGCGACAATCGCCGGGCCGGCCGTGAGCCGGTGGGTGAATCTTGTTTACTGGGGAGGCGGTGGGGGCTCGACGCGGTCGTGAAGCTTGCGAACCAGTTTCTGGGTGGCTTCTACGAGATTCTCGTCGGTCTTTGCCTGGCGGAAAGCCTCCTTGGCGGGCTCGCTGCCGGCCCACAGGATCGCCTTGGTATGGGCGTCGCGGACGACCAGTTTCACGTCGGTGAGGGAGTTAGAGGGGGTCGATGGCTGTAGTGCTCGCGGGTCTCTGCCGCCGGCGCCGCCGCTTTGTATCTTGGCTCCTTCGCCGTCCTCTTTCTTCTTCGGCGGATCAGGGGACGAGACCTCGATGAGAAGGTCGGCCTTCTCGAGCGTGTCGACCACCGCGTAGCGTGGCCAGCCGATGACCGCGTTGCTCACGATTTCAAACGGGATGTCGCCCCCAACAACGTTCTTCAGGAATATGGTCTTGGCGTTCAGCAGCCGAGTAGTGGCGGAAACGCTGGGTGCAGCCGGCTTGGGCGGCGGATTGTCGGATGGCGTCTGCCGGTGTGCATACATCGGCAAACAGCACAGAATCGGGAGCAAGAGTCGGAAACGCATGCCAGAGCATTATAGGCAACAAGGGTCAGCCGTCTCATTCCATCTACCCTCACCCCGCCCGCCGCAACATCGGCGCTGGCCGGGGAGCCCGCGCTGGTGGTTCCGCGTTTGACTGTGACTTGCAGGGTCAGCTAGCCTCAAGGATTGCCCGCGACTGGTCTGCGCGCCTTGGAAATCGCGCGGTTTTCTGAGCCCACTATGTCTCGCCTATCCTTCTCGGTCCAATGCAAACGTTTTCTCCCGATCCTGTTTTGCTTCGCCGCTTCGACTGTTGCCAGCGCCGGAATGCGTCCGGTCCATGCTGAGAAAGCTATGGTGGCTAGCGTGCACTCGCTGGCGACCGATGCCGGGGTGGAGGCCATGCGGGCGGGCGGCAATGCCGTTGACGCTGCGGTGGCTACCGGGTTTGCGCTCGCCGTGGTCCATCCCCAGGCGGGAAACATTGGGGGCGGCGGGTTCATGCTGATCCGCATGGCCGACGGCAAGCTGCACTTCCTGGACTATCGCGAGAAGGCTCCGGCGGCCGCTGCCGTCGACATGTATTGGGACAAGCAGGGCAACGTGATTCCCGGTTTGAGTACGGTGGGATACAAAGCCATCGGCGTTCCCGGATCGGTCGCCGGCCTGGTGATGGCCGAGAAGAAGTGGGGCAAGTTGGGACTGCAGAAAGTGATGGCGCCTGCCATCCGTCTGGCGCGTGATGGCTACGAACTGCCTTGGGAGTACGCGCGCGATTTCCACGACTCGCATCTTTCGCAGTTTCCCGAATCGCGGCGCATCTTCCAGCGCGATGGAAAGTTCTACGAAGCCGGCGAGATCTTCAAGCAGCCGGAGCTGGCACGCGCCCTGGAGCGCATCGCCGCCAATCCTGATGACTTCTATCGTGGCGAGCTCGGCAAGCAGATTGCTGACGCCATTCAGAAGGGCGGCGGCATCGTGACCGCCGAGGATCTTGCGAACTATGAAGTAAAAGAGCGCGAGGTGGTGCATGGAACCTATCGCGGATATGACG
>Ga0207136_1069_pt1 | contig 23160 bp, 14 predicted proteins | sample Alteio_BWMinHeat_8_FD_153552 | JGI IMG/M metagenome (GOLD analysis project Ga0207136, IMG submission 153552) | Enriched cells from forest soil in Barre Woods Harvard Forest LTER site, Petersham, Massachusetts, United States -... | ecosystem: Environmental > Terrestrial > Soil > Temperate forest >...
TTGTGGTCAAGCCGGGAGATGGCGCACTGAATCTCGATGGGATGGAGGTCTACACCGATCCGCGCGTCGAGTGGAACCAGATGTACCACGAAGTCTGGCGCATCGAGCGCGACTTTTTCTACGACCCGAACCATCACGGGTTGAATATTGCCGCGGAAGAGAAGAAGTATGCGCCGTACTTGAAAGGTGCAGGAGGGCGGGCTGACGTCAATCATCTTTTCGATGAGATGCTTGGAGAGCTTACCGTCGGACACATGTTCATCGGCGGAGGCGATGTGCCGCAGCCGAAGCGGGTGAAGGGGGGACTCCTGGGTGCGGACTACAAAGTGGAGAACGGGCGGTATCGTTGTGCGCGTATATTCAATGGAGAAAATTGGAATCCTGAATTGCGCGCGCCACTGACCCAGCCGGGCGTCGACGTCAAGGTCGGAGACTATCTCCTGGAAGTGGGTGGTCGCGAAGTGCGTCCGCCAATCGACGTCTACAGCTACTTTGAAAACACGGCGGGCACGCAAATCAGAATCAAGGTCGGTCCGAACCCGGACGGCAAGGACTCTCGCGAAGTGACCGTCGTGCCGCTGCCGACCGAATTTCCGCTGCGCAACCTCGCTTGGGAAGAAGACAATCGCCGTAAGGTAGATCAGATGAGCGGAGGCAAAGTCGCTTACGTTCACGTGCCGGACACTGCAACCGGAGGCTTCATCAATTTCAACCGCTATTACTTTGCGCAGGTTGGCAAACAAGCCGCCGTCATCGATGAGCGCTACAACCACGGCGGCGACATCGCGGACTACATCATCGATTTGCTCAAACGGCCGCTCCGCAATTGCGCCATTACCCGCGAAGGCGAGGAATTCTGCTCGCCGCTCGCGCAGATCTACGGCCCTAAGACCATGGTCATCAACGAAATGTCCGGCTCGGGCGGCGATGCGTTGCCGTGGATGTTCAAACAAGACAAGGTAGGGCCGCTGGTCGGAACGCGAACATGGGGCGGCCTCGTTGGCATTTACGGTTACCCACCGCTGCTGGATGGGGGCGGCGTTACGGCTCCGCGCGTGGCGATATTTGGCTTGCGCAACGAGTGGGAGGTAGAAAACCACGGGATTGCGCCAGATATTGAAGTCGAGAACGATCCGGCTTCCGTTGCTGCGGGTCACGACCCGCAGCTCGAACGCGCCGTGCAGGTTACGCTGGAGGCGTTGAAGGCGCATCCAGTTGTGATCCCCGGGCCTCCGTCTGCGCCGAATTATCAGAAGAAGTGACTCGCAAGAGTCACCGCAAGTCGCGGATCTCTTTGGATTCGTGTCGCTGGGCTGCCTCGTGGCGATGGGATGTGCTATTTTGTTTGCGATCCCCTCATGCCAGAACTCCCTGAAGTCGAAACAGTAGTGCGCGGGCTGCGGCGAACAATTGTGGGCCGGCGAATTCTGTCCGTTCGGTTGGGGAAAACGGATTTCATGGATGACCCTGCTGCGCTCGAGCAGCATCTGCCGGGCAGGCAAATCGAAGCCGTCGAGCGCTATGGAAAATTCATGCTGTTGCGGCTTTCCCCGGTGGGCGGCGTCGGGACTTCGGCCTCAAATGGCGATGCCGCACCCGCCGCACTGCTTGTACATCTCGGAATGACCGGGCAGATCGCTTCCAATCCCGCGGCCCAGCCTCTCGAAAAACATACGCACGCATGTTTCGCGCTCGACGACGGTCGCGAGCTACGCTACACCGATGCACGGCGATTTGGGCGGCTGGCCTATCTTTCGGCAGGACCACTTGCAGAAGAATTGCTTTCGTTCGGTGCCGATCCGCTGGAGATTAGCGTTGAAGAGTTTGAGAAGCAAGCGCGAACACGGCGCTCCAGGATCAAGGCCCTTCTGCTGGACCAGAGCTTCTTGCGGGGCGTCGGGAATATCTATGCGGACGAGAGCTTGTGGCGCGCGAAGATTCATCCTGCTCGCCTCGGCTCGTCGCTGAAAAAGAAACAAGCAGCGACGCTGCATCGCGTGCTGCGCGAAATCCTGGAAAAAGCAATCCTGTTGCGAGGCTCGTCGATTTCCGATTTTCTTGACGCCGAAGGCCAGCCGGGTGAATATCAGCGGCATCATCGCGCTTATGGCCGTGAACGCGAGGGCTGCTACCGTTGCGACACAATGATCCGGCGCGCGATTGTCGCAGGGCGGAGCAGCTATTTCTGCCCGAAGTGTCAGCCGGCGCCGCGGGGTTGCGTCGCGCTGCCGCTGCCAAAAAGGTCGGCGAAGAAAGGCGCCAAATAGGAAGCCGGATGCGAGCCGTAGTGCAAAGGGTAAGCCGCGCGAGTGTGACGGTCGAAGGGCGCATCACGGGAGAAATCGCAGCCGGCCTGATGATTTTGCTAGGCGTCGGCCGCGAAGACACCTCCGCAATTGCAGAGTCCATGGCAGAGAAAGTGGCCAACCTCCGTATTTTTGAGGACGACCAGGGCAAAATGAACCGATCGCTCTTGGACGTCAAAGGCTCGGCCCTCGTCGTTTCGCAATTTACGCTGTATGGTGACGCGCGCGGGCAGCGGCGACCCAGCTTTATCTCCGCCGCCCCGCCGGAAAAAGCTAAGGCGCTCTACGAAGAATTTACGCTGGCGATGCAAAGGCTCGGTGTTAGCGTCGCGACAGGAGTCTTTCAAACAATGATGTCCGTGGAGCTGGTAAATGAAGGGCCGGTCACAATCCTCCTCGACTCAGACAAAACGTTCTAGCCCGGTGCGCCGCTCGAAAGCCACTCGACAGTGGACGAAAGCAGAGGTGCTGAGCGGACTGAAAAAGCATGCCGATCCAAAGGCACGCGCGCAGCTGGCCTATTTCGGCGTAAACGTTTCTAAGGCTTATGGGATTTCAGCACCTGCGTTACACGCGTTCGCGCGGCACATAGGGAAAGATCAAGCGCTGGCTGAGGAGCTCTGGTCCTCTGGCATTCACGATGCAAGAATCCTCGCCCCGCTGATCGGCGAATTGGAGAAAATCACCTCGGCGCAAATGGAGCGCTGGGTGCGTGATTTCAACTCCTGGGATGTGGTCGACACGGTTTGTTGTTATCTGTACGCGGCCTCAAAGCCTGCCTGGGACAAAATCTACGAGTGGAGCAATCGGAGCGCGGAGTTCGAGAAGCGCGCCGCATTTTCCCTGGCCGCGTATTTGAGTTATAAGGACAAATCCACCGCAGATGCGCGATTCGAGCGGTTTCTTTCCGTGATCGAGCGCGAAGCTCACGACGAGCGGAATTTCGTGCGGAAAGCGGTCAACTGGGCGCTGCGGAATATCGGCAAAAGAAATCTGCACCTCAACGCGGCAGCCATCCGCTCCGCAGAGCGAATTCGACAACAGGATTCTCGAACCGCACGATGGATCGCCTCAGACGCGCTGCGTGAACTAAAAAGCGAAGCGGTTCAGAAACGGCTGCGCAAGAAAGCAGGCTGAGAGATGGCTAAGAAAGCTGAGAAGCAAGGTCTCGTAACTCGCCGCGCGCGAAGTAGTGACGTGCGTCGGGTGGCCGAGCTTAGCGGCCAGCTTGGATATCCTACGACCGCCGCGGAGATCACGAAACGAATGCGCAGACTGAAGCCTGCATCGCAAAACGCGTTGTTCGTCGCGGAATCCGCGGACGCAGGGGTCGTCGGCTGGGCGCACGTCAGTGTTACGCACCTTGTCGAGGTCGGCACACGCGCGGAATTGAATGGACTTATCGTCGCCGAAGACCAGCGCAGCCTCGGTGCGGGCGCGCGTCTGCTCGAAGCCGCCGAAGATTGGGCACGCAAGCACGGCTGCCCAAGCATGTCGGTACGTTCCAACGTGATCCGCGAGCGTGCCCACAAATTTTACGAACGGCAGGGATACGAACACTACAAAACCCAGAAAGCTTTCCGCAAGCCGTTGTAAATCTTTCCCCATACCCACAGACGATTGCTGCCAGTAACCTGTTTCACCGTGCGGCATGGCAAGGTATATCGCACTACGATATACTTAGCCTATGGCAGCGGATATCACCCCCGCCGAATACCGCGCGCTGGCCGAGTTGCGTTACCGCATCCGCCATTTTCTGCGCGAAGGGGACGCCAAGGCCCGCGCCGTCGGTCTCGAGCCTCAGCAATACTTGATGCTGCTGGCCATTCGCGGCCTCCCCGAAGGCAGCGAGGCAACCATTCAGACGCTTGCGGAGAGGCTCGCGCTAAAACACCACAGCGCCGTCGAGCTCATCGACCGCCTCGAGACGAACGGCTACGTGCGCAGGACCCGCAGCCGGGACGACCGCCGCCGCGTGTTTGTAACTTTGTTGCCGCGTGGCGAGCGTTTGCTCGAACAGGTCGCGCAGAACCGCATCAGTGAACTGCGCACCAGCGGAGAAGCTCTGGTCGGCGCAATTGAAGCTCTCCTCGATCGCGGGCAGCGCACCGGCAACAACCGGAAGAAAGCGGCCAAGAGGGAAGTGCGAGAGTGACGTGACCGACGAAAGCCGAAGAACCGGGATAAGCGGGAAGACTGGCGGGGAAATCCGCGCCAAGAACTCCAAATAAAATGACGCAACCCTCAGAACAGATTTCCGCAAGCTGGTGGAAATCCCCGGCGCGGCACTGGAATACGCTGCTCGATGAACGGGAAGAACAAGTCTTCCTGATCCTGACGCTCCTGATTGGCGCGCTCGTCGGCTTGATGGCCGTCGCTTTCATTATTCTAACCGAGCGGGTCGGCATGCGGCTCTATCCTGTTGGTGGAGCTGCCTGGCATCGCGTCCTAATTCCAGTAGTGGGTTCCCTGGTCATGGGGTATTTGCTGTACCGCTATTTTCCGGATGCGCGCGGCAGCGGTGTGCCTCAAACCAAAGCGGCACTCTTCGCCCGCGAGGGCCGCATTACCGCCGCCACAATGTTCGGGAAATTTTTCTGCACCTCCGCCACTCTGGCCAGTGGAATCCCTCTGGGACGCGAGGGGCCGACAGTGCAAGTCGGCGCCGGCATTGCTTCCGTGCTTGGCCGCAATCTTGGGCTGCGTCCGGAAAAGGTAAAGGCCCTGATCCCAGTGGCAGCGGCTGCGGCGATCGCGGCCGCATTTAACACTCCCCTGGCGGCGGTGTTGTTTGCCCTCGAAGAAATTGTGGGCGATCTTCACGCTCCGGTATTGGGTTCGGTCGTTCTCGCGGCCGCCACTTCCTGGGGTGTCTTGCGGCTCTTGCTCGGCAATGATCCTCTTTTTAAAGTACCGCAATACCAGCTCGTTAATCCGTGGGAGTTCGCCATTTACGCCGTACTCGGTGTCGCCGGCGGCCTCGTGTCGGTGGCCTTCACAAAGCTATTGCTCGGTATGCGCGAGCGCTTTCTAAAGCTCTCCCGCAAGACAGTTCCGTTCCAACCCGTGATCGGCGGGATAGTGGTTGGACTTATGGGCTGGTTTGTCCCACAAGTGCTGGGCGTGGGTTATGAACACGTCGGCGCAGTTCTGAACGGAGGCATGGCACTCCGGCTCATGGTCTTACTGCTGGTCTTGAAACTCTTCGCGGTCACCACCAGCTACGCCTCCGGAAACGCCGGCGGCATCTTCGGCCCCAGTCTCTTCCTCGGAGCCATGCTCGGAGGAACCATCGGCACCGTGGCCCATAACCTGTTCCCCTTCCATGCGGCCACGGCGGGGGCTTACGCCCTCGTGGGAATGGGCACGGTCTTTGCAGGAATCGTCCGAGCGCCGATGACCTCCGTCGTCATGATTTTTGAAATCACTCGCGATTACGCCGTCATTGTTCCCCTCATGATCTCAAACTTGGTGAGCCTCTTCATCGCTACTCGCTTGCAGAAGCAACCCATCTACGAAGCCTTGGCACGTCAGGACGGAATTCACCTGCCCACTGCCGAGACTCGCCAGCAGGAAGGGCACCGGCAGGTAATACTTGCCATGCGGCCAGTGAAGGAAATTCTGTCGGCGGACATGACCGCGCAGGAAGCACTGGAAAAGATACGCTCGAGTGAATCTACCGCTTGGCCGGTGAGCGACGACCGAGGACTGATCGGTGTCCTAAGCTTTGGCAAACTTCAGCAAGCTGCAACCTCCGGCCCTGCGACTGAGCGCCTGAAGGAGCTCATGGATGGAGGAGACTTCCCGCATCTCCATGCGGACCACCCTCTCAGTCTTGCGCTCGAACGCATGGGCGCGTTCCAGGTGAACGCGCTCCCGGTAGTCAGCCGCGCCGATATTCACAAACTCGAAGGCATCGTCACCATAAAAGACGTCCTTGCTCTCTATGGTGTCGGGTCTCCCGGGAAAGCATAATTGGAACTGCAGCTCTGACCACACGAGCCTCTGCGAATCACAGCTGCAGTAACCACAGAACCCTCCCTGGAGGAGAAATGGACTACATCAACCTTGGCAAGACTGGCCTCAAGGTCTCCCGCATCTGCCTTGGCTGCATGACGTATGGCGAACCCGCGACTGGCAAAATCAAGCCCGGCAGCCACGCGTGGGCTCTCAACGAAGAAGAGAGCCAACCCTTCCTCCGCCAGTCGCTCGACCTTGGCATCAATTTTTTTGACACCGCCAACGTTTACTCGGGAGGCGCCAGTGAAGAGGTCCTCGGACGTTTCCTTAAGGCAAACGCCCGCCGAGAATCCGTTGTCATCGCCACCAAGGCGCACGGCGTCATGCGCGACGAGCCCAACGGCCGCGGCCTCTCGCGTAAAGCGATATTTTATGAACTCGACCAAAGCCTTCGCCGTCTTGGCACCGATTATGTTGACCTCTACCAAACGCACCGCTGGGATTATGAAACCCCTATCGAAGAAACACTTGAGGCGCTCCACGACGTCGTGAAATCAGGCAAAGTGCGCTATATCGGTGCTTCCTCTATGTACGCGTGGCAGTTCACCAAAGCCCTCTATCTCGCCGACGTTCACGGTTGGACTCGTTTCGTTTCCATGCAGAATTATTACAACCTGCTCTATCGCGAAGAGGAGCGCGAGATGATGCCGCTTTGCCAGTCCGAGGGCGTGGGCGTCATTCCTTGGAGCCCGCTCGCGCGCGGCCGCCTGACCCGCCCATGGCAAGCCGAAAGCACCAAACGTTTCGAGACGGATCAGTTCGGCAAGACCTTGTATTCGAAGACGGAGGACGCGGATCACAAAATCGTTGACCGCTTGGGTGAACTTTCCGAAAAACGTGCCGTTCCTCGGGCACAACTCGCGCTTGCCTGGATGCTCAGCAAACCCGTCATCACCTCGCCGATTATTGGCGCCACGAAACCACACCACCTCTCGGACGCCGTGGCGGCTCTCTCGCTGCGTCTCACTGCGGAGGAGATTGCTTCTCTTGAGGAGCCGTATACGCCGCATCCTGTTCTTGGGTTCAGTTGAGACTGCAGGTAGCGCGCTGCCACGGATTATCTCTGGCGTATAGTATCTGATTGATTTATGCTGCCGACGGCGTATTGGGCCTGCCTCGAGTATGCTCTTCAAAACACAAAGCGCCTCCGTGTACGGCATCGACGCCTATCTTGTCGAGGTGGAAGTCGACGTGGGTTCTGCCCGCATGCAGGATTTTAACGTGGTCGGCCTGCCGGATAACGCCGTAAAGGAAAGCCGCGAACGCATCAAGTCAGCACTGCGCAATTGCGGCTTCGAGTTTCCGCATGGCCAGGGAGTGACCATCAACCTCGCTCCCGCCGACGTTCGCAAAGAAGGTTCTGCCTTCGATCTACCGATGGCGCTGGGCCTGGTCGGCTGCATGGGCCACTTTTTCGGCAAGCAACTTAACCAGTGCATGTTCCTCGGGGAGCTGTCGCTCGACGGGAGCATTCGGTCCGTACGCGGCGTCCTTTCTGCGGCGCTCGCCGCGCGCGAATTTGGCCTGAAGTCTCTTGCCGTGCCGGAAGCCAACGCTCGCGAAGCAGCGGTAGTCGAGGGCGTCAACGTATTTGCTCTTAAAACGCTACCGCAAGCCGTCGATCTGGTGAACGCTCCGGAATCGCTCCAGCCTATCGTTGTTGATGCCAAACAGATGCTTTCGGAAGCCGCGCAGTATTCCGTCGACCTGCGCGATGTACACGGTCAGCAAGCGGCGAAGCGCGCGCTTGAGGTTGCTTGCGCAGGCGGCCACAACATTTTATTTATCGGGCCTCCGGGCGCCGGCAAGACCATGCTCGCTAAGCGCATCCCCACGATTCTTCCGCCCATAACTCCTCAGCACCAAGGGGCTTCTTGGACAGCTCTATTCCCGCCTTAAGAAGAATTCTGAACGGAAGAACCCCTCAGGGGTTTTACTTGCAAACGAAGATACATCAGAAGGCTCCAGATTGGGACGGAACGGAGCGAACTTTGCCGCGGGGCCCTCTTTAGCTGTACCAAAAGATTTGCTTTGATACTTTGTTCGAGTGAGTGGTGTCTGTCGGTATCGGGACTTTTCCGATAACCGCGTTTACCAGGAACTGTCTTCGTCCGCTTCAGCGCCGATGTGGAAAGAGATCATGATTTGGACTGTTATTCGTGCCGCAATGCGACCATCGGATCAACTCGCGTGGCGCGGCGAGCGGGGATGTGGCACGCGACCAGAGCGACAACGGCCAGAAGCAGCCCGACCGAGGCAAACGTAATAGCATCGGTCTCACTGACGCCAAAGAGTTGCGCCTTAAGCAACCGCGTGAATGCCACAGCGAGCGCCGTGCCCACGACGAGGCCCGCCAGTGTGAGTCGGAGTCCCTGGTCGAGAACAAGACGGTAGATGCCTCCCTTCTCCGCGCCGAGCGCCATGCGGATGCCGATTTCCCGCGCGCGTTGGCGAGTGCTGTAAGCCACGACGCCATAGATGCCAACGGCGGCGAGCAGCATGGCAAGAAGACCGAACGCGCCGGCAAATGTAGCCGCGACGCGTCCAAAAAGTGTGCCGAGCTGCATGGTGACGGAAAGCGGATTCACATTGAACAGCGGCAACTCCCGATTGAGCTGATGGATGGTCTCTTCCACAGAAGGAGCGATGGTACGCGGATCGCCAGTTGTGCGGAGGTGAATGGTGGTGTCCTGTGTCGGGCGAAATGCCTGGTACATCGGCAAATAGATGACCGGCTCTGTCGGGGAGGTGAGTAAGCGGTATTTGGCGTTGTGTGCCACCCCAACAATGGTGAAGCGATCACCGCCGTCCGTCACCTGCTTGCCGATCGCGTTTCCACCCGGCCAATAGCGGTCGACAAAGGCTTGGTTGACGACGGCAACGAGTTGCGATTCCGGACTATCCGCTTCGGTGAATTCACGGCCCGAAATCACGGAGGTGCGGAGAGTGCGAAAGTAATTCGGTCCGACAATCGCTCGGCTGATCTCCATCCATTCGTGCGGTTGTGGCACGTAGCCTTCGATCTGCAGATAGTCGGAGTGGATGCTAAAGCTCAGTGGTGAAAAATCAGCCAAGGTCACGGATTCGACCCCGGGGAGCGCCGAGAGCCTGTCGAGCACCTGCCGGTTGAACGCCACACCCGTCGCGCGCGTGTAACCAGCGGGCGAGAGCTCATAAGAGGCAAGCAGCAGATGATTTGCTTCGAATCCCGGATCAGATTGCTGTGCTTTCTGAAGACTGCGGGTAAAGAGTCCCGCGCAGACCAAGAGAACGAGCGAGAGTGAAATCTGCGCCACCACCAGGCCACTCAATAGACGAGACTTGTGCAAAGTGAGCGAGACGCTGGTCGCTTCCTCCTTGAGAACAGATTGCACCGGCGTGCTCGAAGACCGCAGAGCCGGAAGAATACCGAAGATGATCGCACCGAGGACGGAAACCGCAATCGTCACGAAAAGCACGCGTTGATCAATGTGCGCGTCGTTTGTCAGCGGAAGAGAGCTGGGCGGAAAGAAAGCGATGAGGCTGCGAGAAGTCCACACCGTAATCGCAATGGCGGCAGTACCACCGAGCAGACCAAGCAGCAGGCTCTCGATCAGAAACTGGCGGATGATCTGTTTGCGCGAAGCGCCCATTCCCAGCCGGATGGCAATCTCGCGGCGACGGCCGACCGAACGCACCAACAGGAGACTCGCAACGTTGGCGCAGGCCAGCAGGAGGAGCACCCCGGCGAGCCCCAGCAACATCGGAAGAATCTTGTAAAGATAGCCGTTAATGCCAAAGGGAGAGCGCCAAAGGGGGTCGAGAGAAATCTCGTTCGAACGATCCCGGTGATCTTCCGGGAACCGCTCGACGATTCCCTGCATGAGCAGGTTCAGCTCTGCCTCCGCCTGATTCTTCGTGACACCCGCGCGAAGCTTTCCAAGCGCGTTCAGCCAGACAACCCCGCGATAATCGAGACGGTTCGAACCCCAAACGTCGCGATCCATCGAGAGAGGAATCCACAAGTCGGTGCGGAGCCCCGTTTTGCAGCCGGTGAAATCCCGCGGGGCTACCCCGATAACGGTGTAGGGATGGCGATTAATCTGAATTGTTTTGCCAACGATTTGCGGATCTCCAGCGAAATGGTTTTGCCAGACGGCGTAACCGATAACGATCACTGCAGTCCCCCCGCGCGGCGTTCCTTCCTCCGGAAGAAAAGTGCGGCCGAGAATCGGGCGGACGCCGAGAAGGTCAAAATAATTCGCGGTGGTCAGGGCTCCGTAAATGCGCTCGGGCTTCGCGACGCCGGTGAGAGACATGTAGTCGTCGTGATAGCCGAGAAGCCCGGCAAAGGTTTGAGTGCGCTCGCTGAGGTCGCGAAGGTCGGGATAAGAAAATGGCGGGGTGGCATAACCGCTGCGATCGCCACGGTCGACGGTGACAAGGCCCCTCGTTTGAGCGACTCCCGGAATCGGGTTCAGCAAGGTAGCGCTGATCCAACTGAGCACAGTGGTATTGGCGGCGATGCCGAGCGCCAGGGTAAGAACGACGATGGCAGTAAAGCCTGAATTCTTCCGCGACATACGGAGCGCAAAGCGACAGTCCCGTGCGAGTGTGTCGAGCCATTCTCCGGTCCGTGCGTCTCTCACCTGTTCCTTCACCTGCTCGACGCCCCCCAACTCAATTTGCGCTGCTCGTTCCGCTTCATCTGGCTTCATGCCTGATCGCAGCTTCTCTTCGATCAACAAATCAAGGTGAGCGCTCACTTCCGCCGCAATGTCCAGTTCGTCTTTCTGCCTGCCGGTAACATTCCGAAAGAAACTGACTGCGCGAGAAAGCCAGCGTAACTTTCGCTTCTTAGTCACGACGCCTCCAGAGTCCGCGAGATCCCAAGCACAATCCGCTCCCACTTCGCGGTTTCCTCCTCCAACTGTTTCACGCCCGCCTTCGTCAGCCGGTAGTACTTTGCCCGGCGGTTGGTTTCGGACTCTCCCCAAGCCGAACTGATCCAGCCTTCTTCCTGCATCCGGCGTAGTGCGGGAAATAAGGATCCGGACTTCACCACAAACGTGCCTTGCGATATCTGTTCAATCCTGCGAGAGATTCCGAGGCCATGCATTTCACCCAAGCGCAGGGCTTTGAGGATCACCATGTCCAGCGTCCCTTGCAAAAGATTGGTTTGTTCCGGACTCAAGACGCTCTCCTGTAGAGATTCTACTGGAAGGTTAGGCCTTCCCCTGTAGAATGTCAACGGGTCGCAGATCGAATATACGGAAATGACGGGGTCCGATCACTCCGTCATCTGCTCATCGTCACCGTAGCATGATGAAGCATCCGGAGTTCGACCAGATGGTTGCGCTTGCGGAGCGGCTCCGACTGGAATTGGATTCCTCCGACCGCAAGAACCTGCTCGGTAGTCAGATAATTCCCGATAAGTTCGCGTTACCGGTAAAGTGCGTTCCAGTAGCCACATGGATGGTAACCGCGTTAATCAGGACTCAGGCGATAAATTCCGAGTTGCCGACAACTCACCCGGGGCCGACGTGACGACGGGCGGTGCTGGAATGTGGGATCAACTCGGCCATGCTGGTGCTGATCGCGGACCGTTGGGGGCTCCCCGGATGAATCGTCTTAACAACGTCGGAGCAGGCGATTCGGGCGTACAATGCTTGGTGTTTTCGAAGTCAATAAGGAAATGTCGACTTATGCAGAGGCTCTTTCGGAAAGATTCGCTGACCTTTGCGTAGGATTTCTCGAGCCTGATCGGGATGTCCCTGTGCTCGATATATGAACGCCAGCGATAAGTAGGTGCGTGGATCCGCTTCCGGATAAAAACGCACCACAAATTCCAGGTGCTCCCGGGCGGGCGATAGGTTTCCTTTAGCGCGGTCAATCTCGCCTAATTCGCGATGGCACATGTAGCTGTATGGCTCGAGTTCAAGGCCTTTGCGAAAAGCGTTTTCGGCCAGCGTAAGCTCACCCGCACGCGCCCATAGATCACCGAGCCGGCAAAACTCGCTCGCGGGAGGATCTTTCATCGCGGCGATGTGCTCCACTTGGGCGAGCGCGCCTACACGCCAATCTCGGCGCTCTCTGGCAAACTCGACACGAGCGGCAAGCGCAAGGAGGTTCTTGGGATCACGCTGAAGAATTCGAGTGAGGATAGCATCTCCCTCTGAATCGCCCGGAGTAGCGTGTTTTGCTAGCGCGTACCAATACATTGCTGCCACACTCTCGGGTTCGAGCATCATTGCACGATTGAAATGAGCAATGGCATCCGCGATTCGGTTCTCACGAAGCGCTAGCCTTCCACGCACTATTTCGAGAGACGCGGTCTGAGTTTCAGCATCCAGTGCATGAACGTAATCAACGGAGCGGTCTATGCCGAGAGCGAGGCTAGTTTCTGCCGCGGCTTCGAGCGCGGCGCGCGTCTCCGAGTCGCGCAACCCTAGAGGTAGCAGTCCGTTCTGAAATCGTCTAACCGCTGCTTCAAGTTCGTCACCCCGGTTTTCGCCTATCATGGCACGCGGAGCGCGATATTCGAGCAAAGTGCGGTCGTCGGTATTGTGATTGCCGCCCGCTGCCAGGGCCCGTACTTCCGCGTCGCTCAAGCTAAAATACGCTGGCCAGCTTTCAGGTTTCGTTAGCCGAAGAGTGGAGAAATCCTCTTGGAGATCCGGTTTGGACCAAAGTGTCCGCGCGCGCGAAAAGTCCAGTGGCTCCGATTCCGTGCGCGCCAGGATCAAGTAGTCCGCGCGCGCATTGTGCCACAGCGAGAGATCGATAAAGTGAGGTGCGATTGTGGCCAGAATCATTTGCAAGTCGGACGGTTCTAGCGAATAGCCTTGCACCCACTGGACGAACACGCCGCCAGGCGAAAGGCGTCTGCGAGTGGCAGCATAAAATTCATCCGTGAAAAGCGTGGCGACTCCTGCAATCCAGGGGTTTGAAGGCTCGGAAATGATTAAATCGTATTGCTCGCGAGAAGTAAGTAGCGCGTCTCGGGCGTCATCCAGGATCACGTGCAGGCGAGGATCTCGCAAAACCCCGCGATTCATCTGTTCCAGGTAGGGAGCGGCGCGCAGTACTGCGGGTTCGATCTCGATGCAGTCGATTCGCTCGACGTCTGGAAATCTCGAGACTGCCGACACGGTCATTCCTCCGCCAAAGCCGACAACAAGAACCCTGCGGGGTCGTGAATGGAAGATCGCTCCGAGGTCACCTAGGAGAAGCTGCGTGATCGTATCCACACTGCTTGCATCCACCTTGCCGTTGGTCTTAAGCGCCACATAGCTGTCCCTTCGAGAGACAGAGATTGTTGCATTCAGTCCATCCTTGAGAAAAACGATGTCCTCGGTGTTCGCTGCCTCTTCAAGTGTTAGCGGCGCGTCGTGAAAATTCCAGTAGAGAACCGTGCCAAAGGAAGCCAGTCCCGGATCATAGAACAACGACGACCAGCCGGCCCCAACCGCGCATAGAATGAGAGCGGCATTCATCACTAGTGCAATGTTGCGGCGCGGTGTATGTACCCACTCGAGCGCAATCCCGAGGAACAGGTTCACCGCGGCACCGACTGCCACGGCGCGAAAGCTGCCGAGCCAAGGGATGAGCAAAAATCCCGTGAAAACAGCGGCGATGATCGCTCCGCAGGTGTTCGCGGCGTAGGCGCGCCCCGTGGCTCGTCCCGGGTGATCTTCGGCGTTTGCTAATCCAGTGATCAGCCCCACGACCGCCGGGAAATTGAAACCAAATACAATTGCGGCTGGCAACATCGCCAGAGCAGTTGCTACAAATTGGCCGAGCACGAGCCCGCTGAAGCTCTCATGAGTGACCTTGAGGATCGGCGGAAGAACCCGCGGCAATTCGCGGGAAAAAACAAGAAACAATAGTGCCGCCACAGAGGTGAACGTCTGCGTGCGCGCAAACGTGGCGAGTGAAGTCTTGTGACGTATTGACCAGCGCTCGTAGAGCATGCTGCCCAATGCGATTCCCAACAAAAACGTGGCCAGCATGAGAGTGAAGGCGTAGGTGGAGCTTCCGAGGGTTGTCGATAGCAGGCGGGCCCATGCGATTTCATAGCTTATAGCAGTTCCGCCAACGAGTCCGAATGCAGCGAGCAAGAGCCTGATGGCTAGTGGGCTCGCAGGCTCACGATTCCGCTTCGAGGGCACGCTGCTCTGCGACTCGTTTAGCGAGGAGCACGCAGAGGCTTTTTCAAACCGACGAGAAAGTCGCAGCGCGATCCCGCCAGCAACGGCGTTTAAGAGCACTGCAAACGTGACCGAGAGCCTCAATCCCAGGCCGGGCAGTAGGATAAATCCCGCGGAGATGGTTCCAACGACGGCACCTAGCGTGTTCACCCAATAGAGGCGACTCACGCGTTGGCCAATCTCGGTCGAGCCCGTAAATTGGTAAGGAGTCATGCCCCGAAGCAGGATCGGCAACGTCCCTCCCATAAGAAAGCTTGGGATAATCAAGACTACGGCAGCGCCGATAAACCGCAGCGTCAGAAGAGAAACCGTGGAATGGGAGACGAGCGGACCCACAGTGTAGTACAGCCAGCGCACTCCAACAATTCCTGCGAGTGACAGCCCGCCAGTTGCGGCCACTCCCAATTCAATCCATCCGTACAGTGCGACAGGTCGTGGGGTCCGCTCGCTCCTGCCACCAAGCCACGCGCTTCCCGCGGCAAGCCCAGCCATGAAAACAGCAAGCACCGTGGCGTTGGCGTATACCGTGTGTCCAAAGAGCAACCCAAGCGATTTGGTCCATGCAATTTCGTAAATGAGCCCAGCCGCCCCGGAGAGAAAAAAGCACACTAAGAGTGCGTTTGTCACTGGCATAGGTGGCGACGCGGACATTGCGGCAGATCCCGCCGCGCGCCCAGACGTTGCAGAAACCTGCGGAGTCAAGCCTGATTTTGAAGTAGCTCTTCGCATGCGGTGCGCAGAATCGTAGAGGGACAGCGTGTGCGCGTCAACAGTTGGCGGTTTTCAGAACAATCATCCGCACGATTCAGAACCTTAACGTCTTGAATGATCGCCTTCACGGGCCGGCGGGTGGATTACCTCGAAGGGAGGGAGATGCCTTGGGATTCATTCAGAAACTTCAGTATCTGAGTCCGCGATTTGGCACTCCTCTGGGTGATTTCGCGAAAAACGAACCCATGCTATTACGGATGGTACTTTGCCAATCTACCGCAGGAAGTTCTTTGCATAGTTTCGTAACATTCATAGGCACCTTCACCGTTCATTAAGGCGATGGATCAAGTATCGTCCATTAGGTTCAATGAAATAGGAACCTCCAGCACTGGTCTTCAGATTGCTCCCTCTAGGTCATTCGGTTCTCTGTTGGTGTGGCTGTCGGTTGTTACATTCTACCCTTGGGAAAAGTCGCTGTTAGTTTGGGAGAGTGCATGAATTCACTTAATGCTCGTCTTGGAATGTTGGCAGTAGTCCTCTTATGCACCTCAGGGGTTGCTTCGGCTCAGGTGGGCCTTCTGACCAATCGCTACGACAACGCTCGCACAGGAGCGAATTTGAGCGAGACACAATTGAATACTTCCAATGTAGGCGCGAGCAATGCATTCGGGAAACTTTGGTCGTACACCGTCGATGGAGCCATCTTTGCGCAGCCGCTTTATGTCCCTGGCCTAAATATCGGCGGCGGGACGCATAACGTACTTTATGTCGCCACGATGAACGACAAACTGTATGCATTGGACGCCGACAGCGCTGCGACGCTGTGGTGCATTTCTTTTACCAGCGACACCTCCGGGGGGTGCAATAACCCTGGGGGGTTCACGCCAAGCGCCGGGACTGGCCCGATCCCGATGACCGACATCCTCGGTCATAGGCCACCGGTGCTTCCTGACTTGCCGGTCGCCGACACCAATTTCAATATTGTGGGCAACATCGGTATTCTGAGCACTCCTGTTATTGACGGCACCACTAACACCATGTATTTGGTCGTTAGGTCTGAGGAGGCGGGCACTCCCTGCGCCATGAACTTTCTCGGTACACAAAACATGTGCCAGCGGCTTCATGCGGTGGACATTACCACCGGTGCAGAGAAGTTTGGCGGCCCCACAACCATCGCAGGCTCGGTTCCGGGGAATGGCCTCGGTAGCGTTAGCGGATCCGTAACCTTTGACCCGGCCATGGGAAATCAGCGACCGGGACTCGCCTTGGTTAATGGCCAGATATTCATAGCCTGGGCTTCCCACGAGGACAGTACACCTAATTACCATGGATGGGTGATGTCCTACAGCGCTTCGACCCTTCTGCAGACGGGCATCTTTTGCGTATCACCGAATAGTACGCAGAGTCACAGCGGTGGTATTTGGATGTGGGGCCGGGCGCCGGCGGTGGATTCCAATGGCCGCGTCTACTATATGACCGGCAATGGTGACTGGGACGGAGTTACGGAATATGGCGACAGTTTTATCGGGTTTAACTCAACTTCGGGTGCCAACTTCGTAGATTTCTTCACTCCGAGCGACCAGGGGGATCTGAATGGCGGCGACTTGGATCTCGGGTCCTCAGGAGCGATGATGATTCCTGGGACGAATCTTCTCGTCGGGGCTGGCAAGTCCTCTATTTTGTATGTTATGGATACCACCAATTCTGGGGATTTCGGACTCGAACCCACCCTGCCTGCGCTGCCGCCGCCACCTCTGCAAGACGTTTATATTAACAACAACATTGGAACCAATTACGTTAAAGCTGGTCCTGTTTATTGGAACCGCAGTGGGGGGCTCGGCCCTTGGATTTACCTATGGGCTGAAAACGATGTGGCGAAGGCCTATCATTTCAACGGGTCGACGTTCGATAACCCCGGCACCGTGATCATTCCTGCCACACCGATTTCTATGGGCACGGTTGGAACACCCGGTGGGAATGCAGGGGCTATTCTCAGCCTGTCTGCAAATGGCAGTAGTCCCGGTAGTGGAATACTTTGGGCCTCCATCCCCACGAATCATGATGCTGACGTGGGAATCTTCGCCGGCACAATCCGGGCGTTCAATGCGGACGACTTAACGAAGGAGCTTTGGAATTCAGATTTGAGCGGGGCTCGCGATGCCGTCGGCAACTGGGGAAAGACGGTTCCTCCCAGCGTCGCCAATGGCAGGGTGTATGTTCCCTCTTTCCCCGCGGGGCCAACCGCTCCCTTTACCAATACTGTTGCGGTCTACGGATTATTCGATTTCAGGCTTTCGGCAGCCCCACCGAGCATAACCGTCAGTCCGGCAGGGAGCGCAGCTTACACGGTGAGTATCGCCTCCGTCTATCCTTCGGGTTTTCCGAACAACGTGACCTATAACGTTACTGGCCTGCCCTCGGGCGCTTCTTCATCCCTTTCAGTAAACCCACAAGAGGTCCCGGGGAATTCCATAGCCACAGTAACGACTGTTTCGGCAACGCCGGCAGGTACCTATCCCCTGACGATTACCGGTACCGATACGAGCGGCGTCCAATCGCATTCCGCGGGAGTCACCTTGGTTGTGTCCTACAACATCTGCCTGCTCTACGATTCGTCAAAAGCCAAGAAGAGCGGGAGTACATTCCCGATTAAGCTCCAAATCTGCGATGCGAATGGCACCAACCTCTCCTCCGCGGCTATCACCGTGCAGGCCCAGAGCGTGACTATGGTGAGCACGAGCGCACCTGCTCCGTTGGATGACTCCGGGAACGCAAATCCTGATTTTGACTTCCGGTATGATCCGACTTTGCCGGGATACATTTATAACCTTAGCCTTAAAGGTATATCCACGGGCACCTACAACTTGAATTTTCAGGTGAGCGGTGACCCAGTGCTTCATTCGGCGCAATTCCAGGTGAAGTAAGGAGTGCAAAAAGTACGACGCATATCATCTTGGGGCTACTTCGTTGTGTCAGACTGGAACATGTTTGCTGTCCTCGCCCTTTTCGCGATCGGAGATCACAGCAAGCCGACCTGAATCTGTTAGAGACCAAGAAATTCATATGGGAGAAACAATATGGAATGGACAACGCCACGACACGAAGAAGTGGCCCTGAGTTGCGAGATCAGTTCATACGCGAACGCCCAGCTCTAATCTTCGCTCTCGAGCAAAAGCGCGAGTGCCCGATCAAGATCGTTGCCTGCCGCTGCCTATCGGGATGCTTGCGCGCTCACCCAGAAGGTAGTCCGGCATCGCTGATAAGATGACGCCCACCGATGCTTGAAATCTTCGTGAAAAGGGGGGCCTATGGATGCAGGTAGGGGGATTGGCGAATTTGGGGCAACACCCCATGAGAAGCGGCGTGGAAGACTGAAAAATGGCAATCCGTCAGGCGATTTCTCGAAAGCGGCCAGGTGTTGCGCCAAGACTAGGCGAGGGACAGCGTGCCAGTGTCCAGCGATGAGAAATGGCCGGTGCAGGCTTCACGGCGGGTTGAGTACAGGGCAACGTCTCTGGAAGGTATCGAGCGCATCCGAAGGGCTGTGACCAAGCACGGGCGGTATTCGCAGCACGCAAGAGAGGAACGGGCCCAATATCGGCAGCTCTTGCGTCAATTTCGGCAGATGCTGGCCGCGCTCTAGGGCGCTTTCCAGATCACGTTCTTGTTCTTGTCAAACATGACCAGAAGCGGCTGATCTCATCTGCGTCTCTCCCGTGCGTGGTGTTACAAGCGCCCTTTAGGCTAGTTCCTGGCACTAGCGACGCGTCGAAGACGCAGTCGGGGCTTATCAGGACCTGAGAGGCCTTGATGGCTCCCAGGCTCTACAAGTCGCCCGAGGCAGCGTCTCCGTCTATCCGAAGCGAGCGAACGCCAAATGTATCGCTCTACGATATACTAAGCGCATGGCGACAGTGATTCATGCAGCGCACAAACCGAACCGGTCTTGGGATTTACTTAGCGACTTCACAACTACAACGCGAGTTTTACCGATCTCGGCCTTGGCTCTCGCAATCGGGGTGTTGGCCTCTTTTGTCGCATTAGCATTGCTTCGTTTGATCGGGCTCTTCACGAACCTTTTCTATTTTGGGCGCTGGAGCACAGCGTTGGTATCGCCCGCCGGGAATCACTTAGGAATCTTCGCTGTGTTGGTTCCAGTTGGTGGCGCTCTGATTATTGGATTGATGGCTCGGTATGGCTCGGAGCGGATTCGAGGGCATGGAATCCCGGAAGCAATTGAGGCGATTCTCATCAATGGAAGCCGGGTCGAGCCAAAGGTAGCGTTGTTAAAGCCCATCTCGTCTGCGATTTCGATCGGGTCGGGCGGCCCCTTTGGCGCAGAGGGACCCATCATTATGACTGGCGGAGCGATCGGATCGATGATCGCGCAATTGTTCCACTTGACGAGCACAGAGCGCAAAACGCTATTGGTAGCGGGCGCATCCGCTGGTATGTCGGCGACCTTCGCGGCTCCTGTAGCGTCGGTCTTGCTCGCGGTGGAACTACTCTTGTTTGAATGGAAACCTCGAAGCCTGATTCCGGTGGCATTAGCGAGCGCGGTTGCGGCAGTTCTGCGGCGGTACCTTTTGGGGTTTGGCCCTTTGTTTGTAGTCCCCGAACACCCGCTCTTCATAGGTATGAAGGGACTGCTAGGGTGTGTTCTCGTAGGCGTTCTGGCCGGGGCCTTGTCAGCTCTGTTGACGATGTCGGTTTACGCGGCAGAAGACGCCTTTGAGCGCTTGCCAATTCATTGGATGTGGTGGCCCATGATCGGCGGTTTGGTGATCGGCTTGGGGGGATTGGTTTTTCCCCAGGCGCTGGGCGTCGGCTATGACACCATCGGCGGATTGCTACAAGGCAGCGTGACCACCCGTGTGATTCTAGGCGTACTTCTGGTCAAGTGGTTTATCTGGGCGGTCTCTCTGGGTTCCGGCACATCGGGCGGCGTCTTAGCACCGTTACTGATGATGGGTGGAGCACTCGGGGGTCTTGAAGCAATGTTTCTTCCCAACGAGGGCGCGGGATTCTGGCCGTTGATCAGCATGGGAGCGGTTTTGGGAGGCACCATGCGATCGCCATTCACAAGCATCGTATTTGCTTTTGAATTGACGCACGACGGCAATGTGTTTCTACCGCTTTTGGTCGGAAGCGTGATCGCTCATGGTTTCACGGTACTCACGTTGAAGCGTTCGATTTTGACGGAGAAAGTGGCGCGTCGAGGATTCCACCTGAGCCGCGAATATTCTGTCGATCCGCTGGAGATTCTTTTTGTGCGCGAAGTCATGCGAACAAACGTGGTAGCACTATCGGCGTTGAGCACCACTGCGGATATACAAGAAATTCTGCGAACCGGCACGCGGCGCAGTCAGCGACTTCTCCCCGTGGTAGATCGAGCAGGAGTTCTCGTGGGAGTACTGACTAGGGCCGACATCCGGGAGCGGTTGGAGATCGAAGGTGACGCGGTATTGCAGCGCCCCGTCGGCGACATGGTGCGAAAGGCTACCGTGGAAGCCTATCCTGAGGAGCCGTTGCGGGTGGTTGTCTACCGAATGGCGGAGAAAGGGCTCACCAGGCTGCCGGTCGTCGAACGGGAAACGAGGAAGTTCTTGGGACTTGTGGCGTTGGATGATTTGCTCAAAGGGCGCGGGCGAAATCTGGATGAGGAGCGCATCAGAGAGACGCCTTTAAAGTTGCGATTTTTTGCGCCTCGCTTCAGTCGCTAACTCCTGATTAACGCAGCCGTTACCGGACATATCCTGTAACCCGACAACACAGCCAAGCTGACCGCCAGCTCACAATTTTCCGGAACCCGACTCTGTGGCCCGTTTTGCCGATGACGACGGGACTCTCCAATAGCTGGCCCTAGAGCACTGATTTGGCGTTCTTGCCTACCGCCACCAACATAATCACGCTCTTGCCGTGAGCGCGAGGAGAAAAGAACCGAATCACGTCATCATCGTAAAATGTTAAACCCGAGGCGCTCAAGCGTTGAGCATAAGCGGCAAGATACACTTTACCGCTTAAGATCCCAGCCTCAAGCTGTACCGCGCGGTAGCCGCGATTGCCGAAGCGCCCCAAAATGATTTGTAAGTCTGCAAGGAAGAAGATGTCCGCGGCGGCTTCGGCTGGCAATTGCTGGTCCAGTCCCAGATGACCGGCCTGAGTGCGGAAGTTTCCTTGTTTCAGGCATTCGAGCACCTGCCCGTCACGATGGTATACGTAAGCTCCAGGTTCGAGGCCTTCGACTGCGTTTACGATTAAATAGAGGTCGTTAAGCTGCGTCCCTTGTGGATCCAGGAAGTCCGCTGGGACACCACGAGTAGCTCGATCCAGTATGGTAGAGAGCAGAGGCAGCCCGATCGGTACTTGCGCAAACTTGCGCGCGGAGCCACGTCGAAGGATGACTTGTTCGATCGGATCGCGAGGCATTTCCGCATCCGAATAAGGATAGAGCGGAACGATTGGTTTCGTTGGTGGCAGCAATTCATTTACAGGAGTGTTATCACGCCAAGTCTCAACCTCCTCAGCCGATAGGAGCGAAGAAGCAGAGTGAATTTCATGCATCGCGGGGTAGACGGTCTCGTTTCGAGACAGCGGAACGCTTTCCAAATGGATAGCGGAGAGCTCGGAAGGTACCTGCTGCGCCAATGGCGCTAAATGGCCGAGGGCTACAAGAGAAAATGCCACCTCGCGGTCCGGATCGACATCAAGCAGTCGATTCACATCTGCATCCACGAATCCGCAGATCACCTTGGCAGGCATTCCAAGTGCCGTGGCGACGGCCAGCAGATTGGCTAGGAGAGTGCCGTTGTCCCAGCCCAAGTGGCGATAAGTACGGGCCTGATATTTCCACGCATTGCGCCAGTAAGTGCAGGTACAAATGATAGTGAGCGGGGCGTGGATGACTGCTGTTTCGTTCGCGGTAGCCTCTCTCAGTACACCGCGATAGTCTCCAGCTCGTAGTCTGCGTAGGGCGAACTCTGCTGGCGAAAAGTGGTACACGCCTGCTTCCAAATCGACAAGATTTCCACAAGCAACGTAGAGCTCGACTTCGTAGAGCGCACCGGTACAGGCTGCAGCGCGAAAATGAATGTCACCGCTAGGATACTGTCGATGCCGAGTGATGCCAGCGGTTAGATACAACAATTGGGCCAGCGCCTCGATGTCTGGTACAGCGTTAGAGTCCGTGCGGATGCTCTCAGCGATCGCGGAAAGGGCAGCTACGCCGGTTTGGCGCACCTCTCGCGGCAACGTCAATGGCTCAGGAGCGGTATAAGCCTTGAATGGCAAGGGCCGATTGCCCCAATCCAAGAAATGCAGATTGTTATGAACGCTCGCGTACGAATGATTCGTCGCGTTGTGGTATTTCCAAGTGGCTTCAAGTTTGCTGTTAACGGTCATTGGTTAGGGGGCCAACCTGTCCCCAGCATAGTACCGCCATGTAGGGAGCGAATCGCGAATAACGGTCGTTAATACAGCTTCCCTAGCAACTAAGAAAGCGATCCGGAAGTGGTCATCTGGGAAGTTGAGGATGTAACGGCCAGCTCCACCCGGACGCATAATGCGCTTAACAAATTAAACTGATCCAAAATCACACGTCCGAGGATGTCCGAGTTTTAGTTGATTGCAGCGACTCTCGATGTTCGGCACTGTAAGCCTACCTACAACCAAGTTCAAGCAACTTCTGCTGTTCGGACCTCCTTCTGCTGAAGGCGCGACGGATTCAAACGTTCCTTCAGCAACAGGATTTCTTGATAGCCTTTGATACGTCGGAACTTCTTTTCTGCTTCCAGGAGTCCGGTGGCGGTCCAGCGCAGCGGTTGATCTCCTTCGCGCCAACGCTTTACGTTGCGTGCCACGCGCTGCACCGTCGATAAGCACGATTCGATCGGGTTGGTGGTGGCCAGTTTCCGACGCAACACCGTTCCTACACC
>Ga0207136_1071_pt1 | contig 22598 bp, 17 predicted proteins | sample Alteio_BWMinHeat_8_FD_153552 | JGI IMG/M metagenome (GOLD analysis project Ga0207136, IMG submission 153552) | Enriched cells from forest soil in Barre Woods Harvard Forest LTER site, Petersham, Massachusetts, United States -... | ecosystem: Environmental > Terrestrial > Soil > Temperate forest >...
TGGGTTTGTCCATCAGCCGCTCACTTATTGAAGGTCATGGCGGGCGGCTCTGGGCCTCGCCCAATTCTCCCCACGGCGCTATGTTTTCGTTAACGCTGCGTGATATCTTCGACGATTGTAAACAGAAAAGGGGCTACACCACCCGTTCCCGGAACGAGAGCGACATTGTTACGCACCCAAACTAGCGTGCCGTCTTTTCGGCGGTAGCGTTTCTCGATTTGGAAGTGTTGCCGCTTACCTTCCCAGAGTTCTCCGATCAACTCCAGGTTGGGCTCACGGTCCTCTTCGTAGGTAGCGTCAATTTGGCGCAGGTGATACAGCTCCAACTCCGTGTATCCCAACATATTCCGGAAGGCCCTATTCGCGGCAAGGAAGCGGTCGGCCCGGTCGCGTATCATTATGCCGATTGCTGAGTTCTCGAATGCCGTTTGCCATCGTTGCTCGCTTTGCTGGGACGCTTCGGCGTGACCTGCAGCGGATTCCGCATGAGACATCCCCGTTCCTCCTCAGACTGATAGAATTATGAGAAAGAGTGGCCGACGTCGCGCGCCTCAGGATCTTCGAGGCCATGTCGGCAAGCGACGAGATCTATGCGGCGATTTGAGAGGCACACAGTCTGTCGCTCCTGAAGAAGGCTGAGCAAGCTCTGGAGGACACTGCGACTGAAACAAACAAAAGTGTACGCCGACACTACTTGCGTTCTCGTCTAGAGGACACCACGCTCGCCGTCGCCAGAACCTTACTATCTCGCCCGTGTTTTCCGCTTGTCAAGAACATAAATGACCCCGGCTTGACACAAGTAGTTGCGCATGTCTGCTTTGATTTTTGGGAACGCCGAAGTGGAAGCGGATCCCGCACTCATGGATCATATTTCTTAGATGAGATATCTTAACGGAGCAATGGCAAGAGCGTGGCGCGAATCGCCGTCGAGAACACGTTTCGCGAAAAGACCACGAGGATCACAAGCGCCAACGCATGAATGTAGAGTGCCACTAACAATTGCACCGAGCGTCGAGTCGATGGCGCCCCACATGAAGTCCGTTTCGTTTTAGAGATATGCTCCGAGCTCATGCTACCTCTAGCATCCTTGACTCAGTGCTTCGCAACGCCCGCTCCCGAGTACCTTTCCGCCACCCCACGACAGCTGCACCCCTGGCTTTACTTCCAGCAGCACGGGAGCCCTGACTCGTCACTCCCTCACGACGCTGTCGCGTCTTGCTGATTGTTCGATCGCCACGGAATTCCGGACTGCGTGTAAGCAGCACGCGCAATTTCCGCCGCGCTCGAAACAATCTGGCTTTCAGCGTCCCGATCCCTAGGCCCAGAATCTCGGCTGTTTCTTTGACTGTTCGCTCTTCCAGGTGCAGGCGGACGACGGTCCGAAATTCCGCACCTAACTGATTCATTGCTTCGCAAAGGATGCGTTCGTTCTCCCATTGTTCGTATATGCCCGCAGGGTTTTTCCCTCGATCCAGAATCTCCACAGGGGACAGCTCCTCTGGTTCGGATTTCACATCGTCAAGAGATATTTCCTTCCGAGACCGGTTCCTCCGCAGGCACATAAGCCCTTCGTTGATTACAATCCGCGTCAACCAAGTGGAGAAAGACGATTTCTCCTGGAAGCTGTTGAGGTGCACAAACGCCTTGTGAAAGCTCTGCTGCACGACGTCCTGAGCGTCTTCTCGGTTGCGGGTTATCCTGAAAGCCACGGAGAAAGTCTTTGCTTCGTGTCGCTTCACGAGACATTCGAAGGCCTGACTCTCTCCGCTCTTTGTCGCTGCGATTAGTGTCGAGTCAGATTCTTCTCGAAACACGCTTGTCATCGGTTCCCTTGTCATCCTTCTCTTCCTTCCGTCGCAAACATTCCGCAGTCCATCTCACGCAACGCTTCGCGGCAGGGGCTCATTGCTCTGCGATATTTCCATGCCTCTGTCGCAACCTTATGAGTTCCGCCATAGCGATCAACAGCACCGCTACTCCATCGCCGCCGTGCTTTGAGGTCACGGATGCATGCAGCAGCTGTTATTTCATCGAGTATGGCCAGCCGCCTCATCGAACGGACGAGGCGAGGATAGTGCAGCAAGATCGACGGGATGTGATAACTACGCAGAAACGCGCTGCGTGCGCCCTTTGTTGTCATTGATCACCCCTGTGTCCTTATCGCTGCCTTTGCTTTCGAGCGGTGGTTCCTCTCAGTTTTTATGAGACTGCATCTTGCATACCAAATCTCGATGACTCTCGCGCAAGACAAGGGAGCTCAATTCCTGGCTGTTAATTGGGGAAAAGACTGCAGTTTGGGGCTGTCGTGGTACGCAGCGATGACGACTTCCCGACTTCATGTCAAAACGTCGACTGTTCGACACACCGGCCAAACGCGTTCATCAAACACGCCAGAAAAACGAACATGGGGGAGCATGAGCACAGCGGAAACCCCACCTTCAGCCCTCGAACCAAGGATCAGGGCCTCGAACATCTGCAAGAAGCAGTTCAAGTTCAGGTAGTCAAGAAGATCAGCACGCCAATTTCGCGAATCTCGCCAAAATTGGCCAACATTGAGGTTCAGACTTGCCCCTCTGCGCCGAACGCTCGTGCAAACAGAGTCTTCAGCTAGGCAGTTTCCGCGGCGATCGCCGGAACCGTCGCCAGATACCCAACTCGGGAATCCGACTAACCCCTAAATGAGCTCTTGTTTTTCGGCTATACGTTCTCGGTCGTTTCAGACCAAGCAATTTGTGGTGAACATCGCCCGGGCCGAACATTTTGTGAGGTCATTCATTACACGCCTGAGCGCAACCAAGTCATCAGAGTCCTTGTACGATTTCCCAGAGGAACCACGACCGGCGCTCCGTTTGATCGATCCAGACCTCGATGAGGCTGGCGGTCGCTACATCGTCGTACTTCACGCAACTTTCATGAGCCGAGCGCAAGTATCGCGTCAGCTCCCGGTTATCGGTGGCGAGCTCTGCCAGCATTTCTTTCGGGGCGACGCTTTCCTCGTCGTTGTCCTTCAAGCGCTGATGGCGGGAGATATCGCCGATTGATCGCAGCGTCGTTCCGCCTATCTTTCGTGCGCGTTCGGCAATTTCGTCGGTTACGGCAAAGATCTGATCAGAGTGTTCGTCGAGTAGCAAGTGATAGTCCCTGAAGTGCTGCCCGCTCATGTGCCAGTGGAAATTCTTGGTTTTCAAGTACAGTGCAAATGTGTCGGCTAGCAAGCGACGCAATTCAGCCGTAATCTCAGTAACGCCTTCGCTTTTGAGCTCAGTCAGTCTTTCTTGAATTGCCTCGCCCGCCTTCTTGGCTTGAGTTGCAGTCTCTTTTGGCATTTCCGTTTCTCCTTCCGGCCCCAAGCATCAGAATAATCGGGCCGATCGCACAAACTGTGTGAGAACACCGAAAATCACGTCGAGCGGTCCCGCGCATTCCACAATGCCGGGACAGTCACCGACAAGAGCCCGTTGCTCTTGATTCATGTAATCAGCCAATTCCCCTTGCATCGTTTCCACGCATGAGATCTCGGTGTCTCTCGCGGTTGGGCCTTTTGTCCTTGCCCAGATCCGTAATCCAAGCACGATTACGAATAACGATAGTCCTAGTGGGAGGGCAACGGACGTTAACTCAATTCCGAACAGTTCAGCCCCGCCAAGACCAAATGCAAAAATCACCACGATGATGCCAAGTGCCCGCGACGCCGCCTTTGCCCTTGTTTGACCAATGGCCGCGAGGCGCTGCGTTGAGCCCGCGAGGTAACCATCCAATCCGTCGACGAGAACCATTCCCAATGAAAACGCTACTCCAAGCAACCATGCACTGCCTTGGCCGGCAAGAATCAGGGCAGAAAGCTGTGACGCTGTCTCGAACCCCGCCGCCAAGAGCATGCCGAGAAGGACCGGTTGAACTACGATGGGACGTGATGTAATCCGAGGCGCTGCCGCTCCCCGGAGCAGTCTCCACAAATTCACTAAGCCGATCACAATCAAACTCCAGGGACCAGCGAACGCCAATCGACTTGCCAGAAAGTGACCTAATCCCATCGCAAGTAGCATCACGACCAAAGCATGGCCAAGCGCGAAATAAATTCCGTTCGTTGTACGAGGCCGAATGCGCGTCAAACCATCGATCGCTGCAAGGTGGTCAGGATCCGTGCCGTGCCGCATCCCCAACGCCAAACCCATGACCGCTAGCGCATCCATACGTTCCTCGGGCGGAGAGTCCAACTCATTTGCAACTACATTTCCATCCCTTTTCGGGCGCGCTTAGCGGCCGTTGCTCGATTCGCAACTCATACTAAGGCCGTTATCCAGAACAGACTCGGGTAAACGACAGCTCGTGAGGAGAACGACTGCCTTCGCATCGACACATCGACACTTTCGGTCGAAGTGCGGTCATTCGTGACACCACGACCGGTATCTCAGAGCGGGCGATCGCTGTGATTGCTGAAGCCAAGCCATTACTAATTCCTTTCACGGAGGAAGTCAGGCTGCCCCGACGCCTTTGGTATTGTTTTTGCCTCTATGCAATGCCGAGCGCTCGGACGAAATGGCGGCGCCTCGGAGCCAAAGTCGGGCTCTCAACGGAAGTAGTCGCCAAAGAAGGATCGATCATGAAATCACTAACTTTCATCCAGTGGTATCGCATCTTGCGGGCCCACCACCAATGGACCGTGTTCCAGTCGATGCAATATGCGCTTTGGCTCATGCGCTAGACTGGTCTCCACATGAAGCCTGGTCTAAAGCACCAGCACGCTGAACACGCGATGCATATGGGATATGCGGTACCTCCGAAGACTGCGGCCGCACATATGGGTCATGACCAACATGCCGGACACTCGGTCGCCATGTTCCGTGACAAATTCTGGCTAACTTTGATCCTCACGCTGCCAGTCGTCGCGTGGTCGCGGGAGGTTCAACACTGGCTTGGCTACACCGCTCCCACTTTTCCTGCCTCCCAATATATCCCTGCCTTTCTTGGCACAGTTGTATTCCTCTATGGCGGAATCGTGTTTATTCGCGGCGCTTCAGGAGAACTCGCCGACCGGCGACCGGGGATGATGACGCTGATCAGCCTCGGCATCGTGGTTGCCTTTACCGCTTCGCTTGCCGCGACATTCGGGTTTTTCAAGATTGATGTCTGGTGGGAGGTCGCGACGCTCATCACCGTCATGCTCCTTGGCCACTGGCTGGAGATGAAGGCGATTGCGCAAGCTAGAGGCGCTCTCGACGCGCTGGCCGCGTTGCTGCCGGACAGTGCAGACCGCATTACGGAGTCAGGCGTCGAAAAAGTTCCTCTAGTGGAATTGCGAGTAGGCGATGTCGTCCTGGTTCGGCCCGGAGCTCGAGTGCCTGCGGACGGGAAGGTGATTGAGGGCACCGCCGATGTGGATGAGTCACTGATCACAGGCGAGTCGCGAGCAATTTCGAAAGGGCCGGGTACGACCGTTGTCGCGGGCACGGTTGCTGCTGGAGGAAGTCTGCGAGTACGGATAAGTGCCGTTGGGGAACAGACGGCCCTCTCAGGAATCATCCGACTCGTCGCTGCTGCTCAGTCTTCCGGCTCGCGGGCGCAAGCTCTTGCCGACCGTGCCGCCGCGCTCTTGTTCTATGTTGCAGTGGCTTCAGGTGTCCTGACGTTCGGATATTGGTGGTTGACTGGTGACAGCGCACATGCACTCACGAGAACCGCCACTGTCCTCATCATTGCGTGTCCCCATGCGCTCGGCTTGGCGATTCCCCTGGTGATTGCAATTTCAACTTCACTGGGCGCGAAAAATGGTTTGCTTGTGAAAGACCGGCTCGCGCTCGAACGAGCGCGCGATCTGGACATCGTGATCTTTGACAAGACAGGAACACTCACGCGAGGTGCGCCGACCCTTTCAGGGGTTGCCGCTGTCTCTGGTGCAAGCGAGGAAGAAGTGCTCAAACTGGCAGCGTCGGTCGAGGCGGACTCCGAGCACCCGCTCGCCAAAGCCATCGTCAGTGGGGCGAATCGCCGCGGCGCGAATCCCCTGCAGGGCAGGAATTTTGAGGCGATGCCGGGGACCGGCGCACGCGCGACCGTAAACGGCCAGAGTGTTTCCGTGGGAGGCCCACATCTCCTTTCCGAATTGAAGGTCGTCGTTCCGCCCGAACTAGAGAAGGCAGCAACGGCCTGGGCATCCGAGGGGCAAACTGTGCTTTATGTCGTTGTGGATGGTCGAGTGATTGGCAGGGTGACGGTGGAAGACGAAATTCGTCCGGAATCCGCCGAAGCCGTGAAGGAGCTGCATGATTTGGGCGTGCGCGTGGCAATGATCACCGGTGATTCGCAGGCAGTCGCGGATTCTGTTGCGAAGCGGATCGGGATTGATGAAGTCGAAGCTCAAGTGCTGCCCGCCGACAAGGCGTCGGCGGTTGCACGGTTTCAGGCCGGGGGCAAGAAAGTGGCGATGGTGGGCGATGGTGTGAATGATGCACCGGCGTTAGCAACCGCGGACGTTGGCATTGCGATCGGAGCCGGTACTGACGTCGCCGTCGAATCCGCAGGAATCGTGCTCGTGCGTAGCGACCCACGCGACGTTGTGGGAGCGATCGAATTGTCACGCGCTGCGTACAGGAAAATGGTTCAAAATCTGGTTTGGGCGACAGCCTATAATCTGATTGCCATCCCCGTTGCAGCAGGACTCTTGGTCCGGTGGCGAATCGATCTTCCCATGAGCGTCGGCGCGATTGCCATGAGCACGTCAACAATCATCGTCGCATTGAACGCCCAACTCCTGCGCCGTTTGAGAATCGTGCGCCATAAAATAATTCCGAACTAAGGCGTGGACACTGGGGATGGCAATCGTCGCAGGGTTTGCCCTGCAATCCTTCGATTCCCTCTTTCGTGTCGCCTACAAATCTTCGGCCACAAAACCCGCTCCGATCTTAGCTTTCGCATTGCGGAAATATATGTATATAAGAAACTTTTCCTTTACATCGCACTCTCTAATATGCGAAAATAGCGACTATGAAGGCAGAAGCTCAATTCGAGAAGAAGGCCCTTGAGGCCCTTCGCATCCAGTTGCCGGTCAGGAACCTCCCCGGAGTCCGCATCCGTGCGGTCAAGGCTCAGCCCGAAGATACCTTCGACGTGCAGTTCGAACTCGAATCCGGAACGAGCCGCGTCCGCGTCCTCGGAGAGTTCAAATCGTCCGTCTCCCCCAAGCTTCTCGAAGACATTGCCCCATGGATTCGCCGTATGAAAACGCTTCGCCCTGACGTTTCCTTCGCGCTGATCTGCCCGGCGCTCCCACTGCGTTCGCAAAACTATTGCATCGAGCAGGGCATCGATTTCCTCGATCTCTCTGGAAATATCTCCATCAACGTTCCCGGCAAATTCACTTTGCAGCGGCTCGGGATCCGCCCCACCGAGCAGGACCGCAAGGCCGCTTCCCCGGCTTTCACCAATGTCTTTTCGGGGCGCTATTCCCGCGTTCTTCGCGTGCTGCTCGAGAAACCAAGGCCGCGGACTCTTACCGAAATTGCCAACGAACTCGAAACGGAATCCAACCGGGTCACCCGGCTGTTTTCCACACAGCAAATCCGCTTCACCGTCAGTCTCGGCGCTATCTCCAAGGCGCTCTCCAGTCTCGACGAACAACTCTGGGTACGACGCCAGGGCTCGTCCATCCTGGTTCCCGAACCGCGCCGCTTGCTCCTCGAATGGGCCGAAAAATACAAAGAACGCTACCGCTGGCGCTTGCGCAGTTCGTTCGAGACCTCCAACCCTTTCGGATCCACCCTGGCGCAGATCAACTCCGGCATCGAGGCGCTCCTTCGGGCTCCCTACGCGTTCACTTCCGCGGCCGCGGCGACCGACGCCCCCTTTATCGATTTCGATCGTGTCGATATTTTTCTGCTTCCGAAACAAACCGACGCGAAACTCCGCCAGCTCGACAACCGTCCCCCGGCCGAACGAGCCCCGCGCCTTCGTTTCATCTACCCGTATGATGAGGGGGTGTTCCTCTACGCAAGACGCGACGCTTCCCTGCCCCGCGTCTCCAACATCCAGGCCTATCTCGACCTCTATGCCCGCGGCGGCCGCGATCTCAAACAGGCCGACTACCTCCTCGACAATGCCATTGCGCCCAGATGGAAGGCCGCGTGATTCCCGAACCGCAGCGCACGTACCTTCTGGAACTTCTGCATGCTCTCGGCCCGGCAGCGGATGATTTTGTCGTCGCCGGCGCCCAGGCCATGAAATTCGTGGTCGATAACGCACGCGGAACGAAAGACGTCGACTTCCTTCTCAACGTCGTGGCCTTGCGGAAAGAGCCCGTACAACTCGCGCCCCTCTTCGAGAAGCTCGGGTACGCGCCCGTCCCGGAATCCCGCAATTTCCAGTTTGAAAAAGCGATTCCGGGCAGCGCCGATAAAATGCGCATCGAGTTCATGGCTCCGGAAGAATACAAACGCGAAAAGGATTTTCGCGTGGACATCCAGGAAGGCGTACACGCACGCGCCTGCACGGGCGGCTCGATCGCCCTCGCGCAATCCGATCTGCATGCTATCTCCGGCAACCTCCCGTCCGGAACTCCCTGCACCGCTCAGGTTCGCGTGACCCAGCCCCAGGCGCTCGTCATGCTGAAGCTCCTGGCTCTGGCAGACCGCTACAACAACATCCGTGGTACAAAAGAAGCCCGCCACGACCGCGAAGAGGCACAAACGCATGCCGCGGATACCCTCGCTATTGTCAGGGCAGTGCCGGACATCCGGAAGTTCAACGACAAATTCCTTCCTCAGTTCTTGCTTGAGCCGCAGCTCGGGATTCACGTCCTGCGCATTCTCGCCGACTTCTTTCGTAACACGGCAGCGGCCGGATTGATCGTCTATACCGAGTACCTTGCCGCCAATCTGCCGGCGGAGAAGGCCACGGCGGAGGCTCTGCGGCGCGAAACCGAAACGGCGCAACGAATCGTCGGCCAGATTCTCCCCGTGCCTGAATTTTTTGCGCTGGCCGCCGCTGTGGAGGACAGCTCTGAAATGAAAAAAGGCGCGCCCTACGTCGAGGAATACCTCGCGGCTTTGGAGGGCGCTCGGATCCCCATCTCCGACCCGTTGGCACTCCAATCGCTCCCAGCCGGGGCGTTCAGTGGAGCCTACAAGCCCGGCGCCACGTTTGTGATGAATGCCTCCGAACCTCTCGAAAAGGTGTCCGATGCACAACGCAACCTCTTGCTTGCCTGCCTCCAGAGGAAACTGCAAGAGTTGCGCAGCAATGAAGAACTCCGGCGCAAGTTTCCCAATACGCTCAAGGTCTAGAGTCTTTTCGTATTTCCTCCATCCCAGTAAATTGCAGTTTCCAATTTCCCCCAGGATCCGACTCCCCTCCAAGTTTGCAAACCTGCAACGCCCTTACCTGCCCTTCCTGGCCAAACCCTGGCCTGATCCGTCCGCTTCTTCCGTAAAGGCTCTCCGCTTTGCTCCGATGAACGCCAACCCCGCGACCTTGACGGCGTGGACGGACAGTCTCCTTCCCCCGCCACGAAGGGCATTGCTTCTTCTGCACTGCTACGCTGCGCCGGAACCAACAAAAATCCAAGTCAAAGGCAGAAGATCTTCTCCCATGCAATAATCAGCAAGACGTCTCTGTTTCCACTCAGCCGACCAAATTGCAAGTCAGGATTTCACACAATGAATCAAAGAGAAAAAAAGTTAGCGTCCACGCGCGGGCTTTCCGTGCAGTTTTGCCACGTGTAATTCCCTGCCGAACACTTTAGCCACCCAGTCCGGAACCGTCTCTGCTGTCTTACTCAATTTACCACCGATGAAATGCGCGACTACGCGGAAGCCGCGCCGATGCGCTGTGTTGTCGTACACGAGCAATTCATCAGCGAGTTTGGGAACTTCGGAAAGACTCTTCGTTGACTCCCGATAGGAGTCAATCACGCTGGACACAGGCACGGCTTGCCCACCTCGACTCATGCGCACGAACACCCGGCCCACATTCAAATTTGCGTCTTCCGTAGAGATAAAAAGAACTTTCGTCGAATACCCCGCTGCTTTGGCCTGGTCAAGTAGATGCGTGTCCACACGAATATCTTCGACGGCAAAAGAACGTCGCTCATCAAGAAACGGTTGTTGCTGGTGCCTCAAGGCGGGAACAAGGGTTGGGAACGGCTCTTTCAAGTAGGCTTCGTAGAAAGTTGTCTTACCGGCGCCTACCGGTCCCGCGATTATGAACAATGCTGGTTTTTGCTGGCTCAGGTTGTGATTTCCTCGCGTGCAATTTTGCGCGGAGCCTTCCCGCGAGCGGGCTCAAAACCTGTCTCTAATTTCTCAACGGGGGTTCGCTCTCCATGACGCGTTACCTTCACTGTCGCTTTCAGGTTCCGATCGTACTCGTAATATGACCCGTTCGGCTCTTCCGCCTCGAAGGGAACGGATTGCATTGCCGAAAGCTCCGCAAGCATCTGATGAAGCTCCCGACGTTCGGTCTCCGTCATCATGTCATACGAATGCACGGACGAACTCCGTCCCTTGGCTGGTTTTTTGAGCTTCGATTCTCCGCACTTTGAGTAAAAAACCAGAAGAGCGCTATTCACAAGCTGATTCATCGAACAATTCCGCTTCTTAGCTACATCATGAATGCGCTTAAAGCAGCGAAAGAAGGCATCGAGGTCTCGATCACCGAGCCGTTCAGACTCTGGAATCTAGCGGCAGAAGGTCTGATTCAAGAGCTTAACGAAATCTACGCCTTATATTTGACTCAGTACCCTAAAGTTCTGATCTCCATCGCGGGCGCAAAACTCGATCCCACAACCCTTATTGAAATGCGTAAGACTTTCCATTTGCCACCAATTCCCAACGGAGACGATGCCCCCTTTGCCGCCGAACTCGAGGTGGTGGAATGGAAGACCCACACCGAGAGAATGCTATATCTCTGCAGCGAAGCAGGGTTTCCCCTTCACCGAATAGCGCCGGGGATTCAGGCTCCCGCCTTCGATTTTTCCTCCTATCTCAGGTCGGCTTATGTTTCGCAGCTACACGAACAGGGAGCCCTCGACCTAGCCGAACTAGATTCCCGCCTGCACGGCTCCGTGGAAAACGCCAAAGACCATTTGAGAGAGCACTTCAAGGAACGGGCAAAGGAAAAATCCAAAAATCTCGTCGAGGAATGGAAGTCGGAGCATGTCTATCCATATACGGAAGAACCCTCGAACACAGTTCAAGTCGTGGAACGACAAGTGTTTGACATAGTAGCCCTGAACGTAGCTACTTCTTTGCCTGACTTTCAATCGCAAGATCAGCGGAACAGAAAATTTCAACTCCGTATGCTCCGACAAGCGATCGAACGCAGCCCGAAGGAACTTCAGCTCATTCTCGGGGAAGTCTTGGGGTTGAACAAACGAAAACAAGAGGAACTTGCGAAGCTGCTCAAACGGACGACGCTTTCCGCCATTATCAGCGCTTCCAAATTGGTGGCCGACAGGCTGGATTTCCTGGCTGGTCTTGAAACAATGTTGTTCGAACCTGACCTCAAAAAGCACTTCAAGGAGCGCTCTCAACTACATAGGTTGTTAGCCGACAACACTTGGATTTTCGGAGAGGAGTTTGCCCTTACTGTGGACGACCAGTCGCTGACCGAGGTCCTGCGAAAACATCTGAAGCTCCTAGGCAAAGATACGATTGTGAATGAACCCGTGAGGCGCCTCGATGGCACCAAGGGAATAATCGATCTCATGTTGTCGCGCAGAGTACCCAGCAATCGTGAGGACGAACGTGAACATCTCATCATAGAGCTCAAGGCTCCCTCCGTTAAAATTGGTATGCAAGAAACCGCCCAAATAAAGAGCTATGCATTCGCCGTTCACAAGGATGAGCGATTCCGGGGCGTTGCAACCCGCTGGAACTTTTGGGTGGTCTCAAACGACATGGATGAAAATGCGCACCGAGAAGTTCGCATCGCGGACAAGCCAGAGGGCCTTTTGTGGGAGAGCGACGACGATCCGATGACCAAGATCTGGGTCAGAACTTGGGCCCAAATAATTAACGACTGCAGAACACGGCTCAAGATATTCCAAGAAGCGCTCAACTACAGTGCCAATACAGACGCTTCGCTCGAATACCTCAAGGAAACTTACGCACGGGTTCTGCAGGGGGAGGATATGCCTGATGCTCCTGAAGACTCAAACGGAGGCAACGACGTTAAAGACTCCGCGACAACATCTACTGCGCCTCAATGAAAACGAAACCCGTCGGCAATCCTTCGAAAAAGGCGAATCAATAGCGAAGATACATGTCACAGTTATGGCACAATTTCGCCAAAACTGTCCGTAAGTTATTGAAAAATAGCGGATGAGCCTGTAAGCCGGATTCTGTGCTGCGCGCCATCCCGCAAAGGATAGCGCGCTGCGGCGATCATTCCTCTAGGTCACGGCTCGCGCCGTGACTCCAGCAGCCTACCCGAGGGTTGCTCTCGATGATGGCTTGCGCCATCGTCGAGGGAGCGCGCTTGCTTTCACAAGCGTTCTCAGCGAGCCGGGCCGGCTCTCCCCTCCTATTTGGCCTTGCACCACGCGGGGTTTTCCGTGCCTCCGATGTTGCCACCGGAGCGGTGGGCTCTTACCCCACCTTTTCACCCTTGCCAAACTGAGCGAGCGTTTCGAAGACGTCCCGCAGGTTTTCCTGCGCGATGCCACCGTGCTTCTCCCAGCCGGCGGTATATTCTCTGTGGCACTTTCCGTAGCTCAGCCGCACCGCGCCGGGTTAAACCCGGCGCCACACGCCGAAGCGTGTAACTCTGCCTCGCGGCAGACCCTGCGTGGCAAGCCCCCTGGCGTTACCAGGCGCGTTGCCCTATTTCGTCACCGGCTCTTGCGAGCCTACGACGACGGTGTCCGGACTTTCCTCCCGCCCAGCCATCCTGCGATGGCCAAGCCAGCGATCACCCGGCTCACCCGCCAAAATGAATTATAGCTGACAGACGCCGAATCGGCGAGGTCCGCGGCGGTTGCATTCCGTGAATAGAGCGACGGCTTCAGCAAAGCTGGAATCACAGCCCCCTCCCCCCGTGTTTTATGTAAACGTTGCATCTAAAAGACTTAAGCTCACTGTATCCCCTATAAAACCACAGGTTACGGGAGCTCAAGAACCTGCTGGTTCTAAACGACTTGGTACGCGCAGAGGGCAGTGGTCCTGGCCCAAAGCGGAGAGCCACGCAAGTGTTGCGTCTAAAGGACTTAGTTAGCTGGAGAAATGTGAGCATCAACCCAGAAGGGGCGGCCGACTCACGACGCAGCCTATATAGAATTTGGTATTGTTCCCGAAGGAAATGAAACCTACAATCCCCGCGATGCGAGTCCGCGAAGCCAAGGATTTTCTCGTCGCCCAGACTGCGGAGCAGGCTGCGCTAGAAGGTGTGCCGCTGTCCGACCTTGAAAAACGGATGATGTATTTCACCGAGAGCGGCTATGTCCCCGAAGATCCAATCAAGCTGAACGAGGAGTTTGAGGCGGAATATGATACTCCGGAGTATGAGGCTAAGATTTCGCGGCTTCTCCACCACGTCTATCATCGCCTGCGGAAAGAGAACGATGCAGCTCACAAGAACTGGGACCAAGCCATCAGATGCTTGCGCCGCGGCGACCACTATTTGCTGGTGATGTGGGACTTAACTCCGCCCGGGGAGAGGCCCCCAGGGGATTCTCTGAGACTCTTCGCATCGGCCTTGGGTGTGATTGCTGTCCTGTTTTTAGGCATTTTCCTTTCAAGGAAATTCGAGCCGCAGTGGAGATGGCTGCAAAAACACATACCGCAACCAAATCCACATGTCTTGCTTGGAGTTTTTATTGCGTTCATTCTCACAGGTCTCGTATTTCAGCGTCCCTTGGAGACGCTGTCGGGTGGCTCCTTGACCGCGTGGTGCTCCGCTTTATGAAACCGAACGAGGATGACAAGGATACCGAATAGATTCGTCAATTACCTCAGCCCAATCAGCTTTTCGAATTCGCTTTCGGTAAGGATGGGAACGCCGAGTTCTTTGGCTTTCTCGTACTTCGAGCCGGGATCGGTGCCCACCACTACGTAGTCCGTCTTTTTGCTGACGGAGCCGGAGACTTTGCCGCCGTGTTGCTGGACTAGTTCGCCGGCTTCTTCGCGGCTGCGATTTGCCAGGCCGCCTGTGAAGACGAAAGACTTGCCCGCGAGCTTCTGGCTTTTGACTTCGCGCTTTTCGGCTGTGGGATGCACGCCTGCTTTGTGCAGCTTCTTGATGAGTTGGCGATTCGCGGGTTCGGAGAAAAACTCGGCGATGGCCGCGGCAACCTTTGGGCCAACTTCGTTAACGGCAACGAGCTGCTCTTCGTCGGCCGCGGCCAATTCTTCGAGCGAAGAAAAATGTTCCGCGAGCAGCTGGCCCGTTCGTTCTCCGACGAAACGAATACCCAGCGCATAAATCAGGCGCGCCAGGGTGTTTTTCTTGCTGCCTTCGATTTCTTCGAGCAGATTCTGCGCGGATTTTTCCGCCATTCGATCGAGAGCCGCTACCTGGTCCTCTTTCAGCGAATAGAGATCGGCGACATCTTTCACCAATCCCTTGTCCACTAGTTGATCGACGATTTTGTCGCCGAGGCCGTCGATATTCATGGCGTGGCGGCTCGCGTAATGGAGCAGCGACTCTTTCCGCTTTGCCGGGCACGCGGCATTGACGCAGCGATACGCGACTTCATCCTCGGATTTGTGAATGGTGCTGCCACACTCTGGACAAAGCTTCGGCATGCGAAACGGTTTGCGGTTCTTCCCCTCCTTAACGACTTTAAGGACGTGCGGAATCACTTCTCCCGCGCGTTCGATTAGCACGGTGTCGCCGATTTGCACTCCCAGGCGCTCGACCTCATCCATATTGTGGAGTGTGGATCGGCTGACAGTGACGCCTCCCACTTGCACCGGTTCAAGGAAAGCCACCGGCGTGAGTGCCCCAGTTCGTCCCACATTCACGCGGATGTCGTTGACGACGGTGGTCTCCTGCCTCGCAGGATACTTGAATGCAATCGCCCAGCGCGGCGCTTTGGAGGTAAAGCCTAGTTCGTTCTGAATGGCCGTGGAATTGACCTTAATCACCACGCCATCGATCTCGTAAGGCAACTTTTCGCGCTTCGCGTCCCAATCGTCGCAATAGGCGATCACCGCATCGATTCCGTTGCACAATTTCCAATCATCGGAGGCGCGGAAACGCAATTGCTTGAGTGCTTCCAAGGACTCGGAATGCTTGGCGAAAGGCACCTTGCCATCGACGAAAAGGTAGTAGGCGAAGAAGTCCAGCCGCCGCGCCGCGGTGATGGAAGGATCAAGAACACGCACGGCTCCGGCGGCGGAGTTGCGCGCGTTGACAAATATCTTCCCGCCCGAGAGCTCCTGCTGCCGGTTCAGTTCTTCAAACGCTTTGCGCGTCATCAGCACTTCTCCGCGCACTTCGAAATCGGGCGGCAGCTTGGCTTTCTTCAGAACTCCCGCATCCACTTGCAGCGGAATCGAACGGATGGTTTTTACATTGGGAGTGACGTCTTCGCCGGTCGTTCCATCGCCACGCGTCACGCCGCGCACCAGCTTGCCGCCAGCGTACTGCAACGAAATGCTCAGCCCGTCGAACTTGTGTTCGGCGATGTACTCGATCTTTTCTTTTCCGCTGCCTTCGCGCACGCGCCGGTCGAAATCACGCAGCGCGTCATAGGAGAACGCATTGTCGAGGCTCAACATCGCCCGTGCGTGGCTCACCGTCTGGAATCCTTCGCGGGGAGTGCCTCCCACGCGAACCGTCGGCGAGTCTGGCGTGATCAGCTCGGGATGCGCTGCCTCGAGCGCCTTCAGCCGCTCCATCAGCTTGTCGTAAGCGGCGTCGGAAATTTCCGGGTCATCGAGGACGTAATAACGATACTCGTGGTGCCGAAGCTTCTCGCGAAGCTGCTCGATCTCTTTCTTAATGGAAGCAGGCGCAGCTTTGGCCATGAAACCCTCTGCAGAAGGGATAGCTCAATTTCGCCTGACATTATATAGAATGAAGTCGGGAAGATACGACCCGCTTCAATGACTCGGGCACAAGACGCGAACAAAGTATGACCACGGAAATCCAAAACGCGCTGCTGATTCACAACCCCAATGCCGGCAACGGCGGGCATGGCCGCCGCGCCATGCTGGACGAGGCGCGCCGCATTTTTGCCGCTGGAGGCATTCAGACGGACCTCTCCGAAACTACCAAGGCCGGGGATGCCACGGAGTTTGCGCAGCGCGCCAATGACGAAGGGCGGCATCTCGTCATCGCCTGCGGAGGCGACGGCACGTTGAACGAAGTCGTGAACGGTCTGGCAGGCCAAAAAAATGGCCATCGCGTGCCGCTCGCGCTTCTTCCGGGCGGAACCGCCAATGTTCTCGCCAAGGAATTAAATTTGCCTTGGGACATTCCCAGCGCCGCCGAAATGCTCGTTCATGGCGTAGTACAGGATATTCCCCTGGGGCTCGCTACTCCGCTCAACGAACCGGCGAAGACAAAATATTTTCTCAGCGTTGCCGGCGCGGGGCCCGATGGCATGATCGTGTATTCCATCGATCTCGATCTGAAAGCGCGCGTTGGCATCCTGGCGTACTGGTGGCAGGGAGCGCGCGAGGCCTTCCGCTACAAATTCCAACACTTTCGCGTGATTGCCGCGGGCAAGGAAATCGACGCATCGCTCGTCGTAGTCGGCCGCACCAAAAACTACGGCGGGCCGTTCAAGATCACAACGGACGCGGATCTCTATGAAGATCAGTTCGAGTTGATGACTCTGACCTCGCGCAGCGGTTTGCGGTACCTGAGCTACCTGCCGTCGCTATGGCTGGGAAAACTCCGCGGCACAGAAGGCGTCCACTTCTGGAAAGCAGACAAAATCGTGTGCGAACCCATTGGGAAGGACCCCATTTATGCGCAGGTGGACGGCGAGCCGCTCGCCCGCCTCCCGGTCGAGTTCAAAATTATGCCGCGCGCTCTAAAGCTGCTCGTGCCAAGCAACGGCCTTATCTCGGCAACGAAAGCATCCGCGAAGTCTTAACCGTGGACATTGTCACTCATGGACTCGCGTCGTTCGCCGTCGCGCGAGGGTTTTTCCCACGTGCCGGAAAGGTGGCCGTATTTTCAGCCCTTCTCGCTGGGACAGTTGCAGATCTGGATTGGCTGAGCGTCTACGGCGGGCCCGCGACGTTTCTGGCAGGGCACCGATCCTCACTTCACTCTATCGTCGCGGCGTTTTTCCTCACTATCGTGATCGTCGTCGTTTCGGGACACTTGGCCAACCGCTGGTACGCGACGCGCATTCCACTGGGCAACCTGGGGGAGGACGAGACCATTCCAGAGGAGCCAGCCGCCAGGCGGATTTTCCTGTTACGCCGCTTTTTTGCCTACCTCTTGGGGGCACCGATATGTGCCGCTCTTTTGCATCTGGCGATGGACACATGCCAATCCGACGGAGTGATGCTTTTATGGCCAATTAGTTCCCGCCGTTTCGCGGCAGACTGGCTCCCTCGGATCGATCCGTGGATTCTCACGATCCTCATTGCGTGCATTGCGCTGCCTGAATTATTGCATCTCGTCAGCTCTGAGATCGGCGCCAAATCAAAAAAGCCGCGAGGACAAACCGGCGCCATCATCGGCCTCGCACTGGTATTTGTTTATGTTGGCGCGCGCGCCATTCTGCACTCGAATGTGGTGGCTCTGATGGAATCGCGGACGTTTCATGGAGAAACCCCGCGCCGCGTGAGCGCTTTCCCGGAGGCTCTCTCGATCCTCGCCTGGCATGGAGTGGTGGAAACCGAGAGCGCGGTGAGCGAAATCGACGTTGACGCCGCATCCCCCCAAGCTTTCGACGCCGACTCCAGCGTGAGGCAATTCAAGCCGGATCCATCTCCCGCCCTTGATGCCGCCCGAAACACAATCGTAGCCAGGCGATTTCTCGCGACCGCGCAGATTCCCAAAGCCAGCCTGGAAAAAACCGAGGCCGGCTATGTAGTCGTATTGCGCGACTTGCGTTATGCCGCTGCGGGCGAGACAGCACATGAGGTTGCCGCTGTCATCGAACTCGATCTAAACAACAAAGTCACATCACAGGAGTTGGTTTGGGCTCGAGACCTGCGCCACTAATTTACGACCGGTTTGTTTTTAGGGCTCATGATGCGGCCTATGCCGGAGTATCCAGCGCGAAAGTCCATAACTAACCACCACAAGCGCAATCACGAGCGCTGCCACTTGCAACTTGTGCGCGGCAAGATAGGGCATCGCGTCCGACCCATAGCGAACGGCGAGATAACCCACGCCGAAATAGCGGAACAGACGGGCTAGCGTGATCGCGGAAGCAAATCCAAAGAGCGGCGCCTCAAAAACGCCGGCAGCAAACACAAATATTTTAAACGGCGTTGGCGGCGGCAGAAGCGCGGCAATCAACATTCCACCGAAGCCGTTTCGTTCGACCCAATGGCGAATCGCAAAAGCGCGCGCACCTGCTTTGCGATGAAAATAAGCTTCCCCGCCCATGCGCGCCAGAAAGTAAAGCGTCACGCAGCCCAACACGGACCCCGTCGCGGCCATCAAAGCGTAGAGCGGCATTCGTTCCGGACGCTGCATCGAAAGCTGAATCAGAAGCAGGTCGTTGATGATGGGAAACGAAAGAATCGAGGAATCCAAAAACGAAATAAGCAACAGGCCGGGCGCTCCCAGCCCGCTCGCGAAGGCTACGACTTTTTGCTTCCAGCCATTGAGACTTACTGACAATCGCAACTCCCGCCGCCAACCTCTTCGCTCTTAAAGACCGTCATCTTCTCCCGCCACGTATGCAAGGGAATCCTTCCTTATTGATTTGGTCGATCAGTCTAGCAGACGGCTCAATTGTTCTAGAGCAAAGGCAGGGCCATCACGAGCAGTTACTGGGAAAACGCGGCTCGGTCGAAGTGGTTCATGAAGATCTGCATCAATGCGGTTCGGTGAAGGTTGGGGAGCCGCGGTATTTCCCCGATTACCCTGACGTGTCCGAACTTCTCGATGGTCTCGCGATTTTCCCGGTTCTGGTCGCCAATCAGGACCACGCCATGCACCGGCAATTCGGCCGCGTGCAGGGCCGCCAGAGTTAGCAAAGTGTGATTGATCGTACCAGCGCCGCTGCGCGCCGCCAGAATGACGGGCAACTTGAACTTGACCATCATATCCAGCATGAACTGCTTCTGATTAATAGGCACCAGCACGCCGCCCAAGCCCTCGACGACCAGCCAATCATTCAGCAAGCTGGTAGGTAGGTTGATGCGTCCCAGATCGATTTCTACACCTGCCCAGCGCGCGGCCAGGTCGGGCGAAACCGGCGGAACAAACTTGTAAACTTCATCCAGCGTGCGGTCTGTTCCGATTCCCGCGAGCCGCATTACCGTCACGCGGTCGGAGCCTTCGAGCGTCCCCGTCTGGATCGGCTTCCAATAAACCGCATCCAGCGCCGCGCAAAGCAGCGCGGAGAGCGTCGTCTTCCCGACGCCGGCGTCCGTGCCAGTAATAAAGAAATGATGTCTCACGCGAGTCCCGCGGATGGATCGCCGTGGTTCTGCGCTAGAACATTCAGCAGCGCGGACGGCGCGTGGCGGACCGAATCGGCTTCAACGCGCTTTCCATTGTGGCGAACTGCTTGGGTGTCAGCCGCGTGGCTTGCTGCTTGCGAAAAATCTCTATTCATGGGCCCCCGTCTACACCGGGTCATTTCCTGCTCTAGCAATGAAGGCATGTTACCATCGCTTTGCAATTGTTTTTCGTCCGCATATTCGGCGCGGTACCGTCCTATAAACGTCCGAAACCAACCCTTTTTGAGCCGATCCCACGAGCGACTACAACCTCCCCGATAGACCCCCACACCGTTTGACCCGCCCCTCCGCTAAATGTTATAAATCAACGCTTTGTGTGCGCCTGTGCTCGGGCCCAACAGGGGCTGCCCGCTATGATGTACGACGGCAGATAGGTTGGGTGCTGTGCAAGACATCCCCGGTCCGGCCGGGGAGCACAAATTCGTTGTTCCTGTCCCGTCTTGAGGTGGGAGCCTTTTGATATCCGGCAAGGCCATCCCCCGACGCTAAATAAGCAGCAGTCGGATGACATGGTGTGCCGGAAACGAGTGTGCAGGGCGGCGGTCGACCCTGAATCCGATTTTTCTTCATGGAGGATTTTTAATGCGCACCTGGCTTGCGAGTGCCTGGTCCCTGGGATGTAGATACGCCAAAGGTAGTGCCGCAGCCGCTTTTCTGACGCTTTTCATGGGCGCTGCCGCCTCGGCTGAAGAAGCGGGCGGTGAAGCCGCCCTGAAGGTGCCCGATCTTTCGCAAGTGAACTTTCTCGGAATCGATGGCCACAAGCTGCTTCTCTTCGGGATCGTTTTCTGCGTGTTTGGGCTCATTTTCGGATTGGCAATTTACAGCCGCCTCAAAGGCATGGCCGTCCACAAGTCCATGCGCGACATTTCCGAGCTGATCTATGAGACTTGCAAGACGTACCTCTTCACCCAAGGCAAGTTTCTCGTTTTCCTGTGGCTCTTCATCGCCGTCGTCATCGTTCTTTACTTCGGCGTGCTTGCTCCCGTGCATCCGACGGCGGTGACTTTGCCGATCATTCTCATCTTCAGCGTCGTTGGTATGGCGGGAAGCTACGGCGTGGCTTGGTTTGGCATCCGCGTGAACACCTTCGCCAATTCGCGCACCGCTTTTGCTGCGCTCCGCGGCAAGCCTTATCCCATCTATCACACACCACTCGAAGCTGGCATGAGCATCGGCATGATGCTCATCAGCGTCGAGCTGCTGATGATGCTCTTCATCCTGCTGTTTATCCCGGGCGATTACGCGGGGCCGTGCTTCATCGGCTTTGCGATCGGTGAGTCACTGGGAGCGGCAGTGTTGCGCATCGCTGGGGGCATTTTCACGAAAATCGCCGACATCGGCTCTGACTTGATGAAGATCGTCTTCAAAATCAAGGAAGACGATGCGCGCAATCCCGGCGTTATCGCGGACTGCACCGGCGACAACGCGGGAGACTCCGTTGGACCGAGCGCGGACGGCTTTGAGACCTATGGCGTGACTGGCGTCGCGCTGATCACTTTTATTCTTCTCGCTGTGAAAGATCCTAAAGTCCAGGTGCAACTGCTCGTGTGGATCTTCGTGATGCGCATTATGATGCTGGTCTCCAGCGCCGGAGCTTATTTCATCAACGGCTTCATCGCCAAAGCCAAATACAGCAACGCGGACAAGATGAATTACGAAGCGCCCCTGACTTCCCTTGTCTGGATCACCTCGATCGTGTCGATCGCGCTCACCTACGTGATCTCGTATCTGATTATTCCCACGCTCAGCACGGACGCCTCTCAATGGTGGAAGCTGGCAACGATCATCTCCTGCGGCACGTTGGCAGGAGCGGTCATTCCTGAGCTGGTGAAAGTATTCACGTCCACAGAATCCCGCCATGTGAGAGAAGTCGTCTCTTCGGCGGAAGAAGGCGGCGCGTCGCTAGGCATTCTCTCCGGCTTTGTCGCAGGTAATTTCTCCGCGTACTACATCGGTCTGGCGATGGTCGTCCTTATGTCCCTTGGCTATCTCATCAGCACTCTCGACCTCGGCCTCCTGATGCTTGCGCCAGCCGTGTTTGCGTTCGGACTTGTAGCTTTCGGCTTCCTCGGCATGGGACCGGTCACTATAGCCGTCGATTCTTACGGCCCGGTCACCGACAACGCGCAATCCGTCTACGAGCTCTCGCTGATCGAACAAGTTCCCAACATCAAGCAAGAGCTAAAAAAGGATTACAACATCGACGTGAACTTCGAGCGCGCCAAGGATATGCTCGAAGCCAACGACGGCGCAGGCAACACATTCAAAGCCACGGCTAAGCCCGTGCTCATCGGCACGGCAGTCGTCGGCGCCACCACGATGATCTTCTCGATTATCATGGCGTTAACGCACGGCCTCACGGAAAACGTCAACAATCTCTCGCTCCTTCACGCGCCTTTCGTACTCGGTCTCATTACTGGCGGCGCGATGATCTACTGGTTCACTGGCGCGAGCACGCAAGCCGTTACCACCGGCGCTTACCGCGCGGTCGAATTCATCAAAGCAAACATTCACTTGGAAGGTGCAGCTGCTGCCAGCGTCGAAGACAGCAAAAAAGTCGTCGAAATCTGCACCAAGTATGCACAGAAGGGTATGCTCAACATCTTCATCGCGGTGTTTTTCGCCACGCTGGCGTTCGCCTTCGTGGAGCCTTTCTTTTTCATCGGCTACCTTTTCTCCATCGCCATCTTCGGCCTCTATCAGGCCATCTTCATGGCCAACGCTGGCGGTGCCTGGGACAACGCCAAAAAGATCGTCGAAGTCGAACTCAAGCAAAAAGGCACGCCGCTGCACGACGCCACTGTCGTCGGCGACACCGTCGGTGATCCCTTCAAGGACACTTCTTCCGTCGCCCTCAACCCAGTCATCAAATTCACAACGCTTTTCGGCCTGTTAGCCGTCGAGCTAGCCGTGCAACTCACCGCCAGTCAGGGCAGCAACTTGACGCACATCCTTGCAGCAGCGTTCTTCGTCGTCTCTTTCATCTTCGTCTACCGC